>MDTB01175599.1_pt1 | contig 12335 bp, 5 predicted proteins | sample 811161 | NCBI WGS metagenome assembly MDTB01 (sample SAMN05326650, study PRJNA326480) | marine metagenome | isolation source: seawater | place: Mediterranean Sea | collected 2009 | reverse complement strand
AGGCAGTCATCATGATACAAATAGGCTGATTAGGCAGAGTCATCGCTCGCTCAATCACCGTCATCCCCGATTGACCCGCCATACGCAAATCCGTCAAAACAACATCAAAAGATTCCACTTCGAGGAGATTGAACGCTTCATCCGCATTCGCCGCAGTGTATACATCATACACTTCCTCAAGGGCTAAACATAAACCCTCACGAGTGTTCTTTTCATCGTCGACAATTAAAACTGTAGCCTGCATTGAGACATAAAGACTCACTATTTAGAAAAAATCAACCCTAGACTCTACTCATTGTAAGAAAGCAACCGCATAAAACAGTACTTTATAAATTATTCACCAGCGGAACTTGATTTTTTTTGTCAGTTAAAATACAAAAAGGATTCAAAAAATAACAAATACATCAGATAATCTTTTATGAGCACAACACAAAGCGAACAACACGAATTTCAAGCAGAAGTAAAACAGGTACTCGATATCGTGGTGAATTCTCTCTACACGGATAAAGAAATTTTCGTCCGTGAACTGATTTCAAATGCATCCGATGCAACAGAAAAACTGAGACATGTAGAACTGACCGAAAAAAAGATCTACGATGCGGATCGCAGCTTGGAAATACAAGTCGAAGCCGATGCGACAAAGAACCAAATTACGATTGTAGATTTTGGTATCGGGATGACTCGGGAAGAACTGATTGAAAATCTGGGTACGATTGCACATTCTGGATCCAAGGCATTTTTAAAAGCACTTCAAGAGTCCGGAGAGAAAAACGACAATTTGATCGGGCAGTTCGGCGTTGGCTTCTATTCTGTGTTCATGGTCGCAGATAAAGTTGAAGTCTTTACACGATCTTGGAGAGAAGACGGTGAATCTCTGTGCTGGACTAGTGATGGTTCGGGATCTTACAGCATCGAAGCAGTTAGTGAAAACGAAGCTAGAGGCACGAGAATTGTCATCCATTTGAACGATGCTCACAAAGAATTTGCTGCCAAAGACCGCCTCGAATCCATCATTAATAATTATTCTGCCTTCATCCAATACCCAATAAAATTGAACGATGAAGCCCTAAAAACCATGGGAGCTCTATGGTTGAAAAATAAAAAAGATATCTCCGACGAGGATTATGTTGAATTCTATAAGTTTCAATCCAAAGCTTTTGATGAACCACAGTTTTGGCTGCATTTCAATGCCGATGCTCCACTCGAAATCAATGCTCTACTCTATACTCCGAGCGAAAATATGGAGGGCTTTGGCTTCGGTCGCATGGAGGCCGGCGTGAGTCTCTACTGCCGAAAAGTACTCATTGATGAAGAGCCTAAAAACTTGCTTCCCGATTGGTTGCGCTTTCTCCGAGGCGTTGTTGATAGTTCGGATTTGCCTCTAAATATTTCAAGAGAATCCATGCAGGATAGCTCCTTGGTGCAGAAGTTGAACAAATTATTGACTAAGCGGTACTTAAAACAGCTCGAGGAAAAAGCGAGCAAAGAACCCGAAGCCTATAATGAATTCTGGAAAAAATTTGGCATCTTCCTCAAAGAAGGTGTCACCGCTGATTTCACCCACCGAGAGGCACTTTTAAACCTTCTCCGCTATGAATCGAGCTACACAAAAGATGGAGAACAAACCAGCTTGAGCGATTACCTATCTAGAGCCCATGAAGAACAGAAAGAAATCTATTTCTTATTTGGTGCCAACCGAAACGCTGTGGAAAAATCCCCTTATTTGGAAGCGTTTCGATCTAGAAATATTGAAGTTCTTTTCATCTATGAAGCCATCGATGAATTCGTCATGAACCATGCTAGAACATTCAAAGAAAAGAACTTGGTTTCTTCAGACTCAGCAGATATCGATCTCGATGCCATTGAAAAAATAGAAACTGAATCCGAGGGCAAGCTAGACGAGGCTTCAGAAAAAACCCTCTGTTCCTTCTTAAAAGATATTCTTCCTGAAATAAAAGAAGTCTCCTCAAGTAGTCGATTGACCAACAGTCCCGCCATCATTGTCAACGCAGATAAAATGATGACGGCACAGATGAAAAAAATGCTCAAGGCGATGCAAAAAGATTCCATGCCCACCCCTGAGACCAGTCTTCATTTGGAAATCAACCCTGCGCACCCCTTGATCACGAATCTGTCTCAAATCCAAGCGACTAATCCCGATTTAGCAAACTTACTTGCTAAACAAATTGTTGAAACTGCAAAAGTTTCCGCAGGCTTAATCGAAGACCCAAGCACCTTGGTGGAGCAGAACTACGCCATTATGGAACAACTGAGCCGGAATGCGAGCCAATCCTAGCACCCATCCGAGCTCAGATCAGTGATGAACAAACCAAAACCGTCAGCTCAAAGTCCGCTTAAAAGGAGCAATAATTTCCGTTACTTCAATCGAGAATTAAGTTGGCTTGCCTTCAATCGCAGAGTCCTCGAACAAGCCCAATCCAGTCATTATCCTCTCTTAGAACGAATGAAATTCCTGGCTTTTGTCAGTTCTAACTTAGATGAGTTTTTTGAAATTCGCGTATCTGGACTGATTCAACAAATCAAGTCAGGAAACATGGAATCAGGTCCAGATGCAATGGATCCGAAAGAACAACTCAAAGCAATTAAAAGCACGGTCAAACAACTACTCGAGCAACAGTACCAATGCTGGAAAAATGAATTGCTCCCCTCCTTGGCCGACGCTGGCATTCGCTTTATCAATTTCGATGCCCTCACTTTGCGAGAAAGGCGCTGGGTATCCCACTATTTTGAAACATATATTTTCCCAGTGCTGACCCCTCTGGCAATTGACCCAGCACACCCTTTCCCCACCTTAACCAATAAAGCCCTATATATCCTTGTCTCACTCAAGCAGTCGTACAGCCGAAAAAAAGATTCTAAAATGGCCATTATTCCCGTCCCTAGAATTTTACCCCGCGTAGTCAAAATTGAGGGTTCTCGAAGAAATAATCAGGAGGTCTATATATTCCTCAATGATATTATTGAGCGCTATACGAAGACTTTATTTCCTGGTTATACCGTTAAATCAGCAACCCCCTTTAGGGTGACTCGAAACAGCGATCTTTATATTGATGAAGAAGAAGTAGAAAATTTACTCAGCCGAATCGAAGAAGAATTAGTCAAAAGAGAAAAAGGGGCAGCTGTTCGCCTAGAAATAAGTAAAGGCTACGATAGCAAAATGTTGGAGCAACTTTTATCTGCTCTTGAATTAGAAAGAGATGCCCTCTACGAGACTGAAGGCCCGATTAACCCACTCCGCTTGATGGGTGTCTATGATTTGATTGATCGACCCGATTTAAAATTTGAAAAATTTACGCCCCACATACCGAAAGCTTATGAGCATCCCGAACTAATTTTTGAAAATATCGCTAAAAACGATTTATTACTTCACCAGCCCTACGATAGTTTTCAGCCTTTCATTGATTTTATTGAACAGGCTGCTCAAGATCCTAAAGTTTTTGCTATCAAACAAACCCTCTACCGCACCTCTGGCGATTCCCCAATTGTAAAAGCCCTAATGGATGCCTCTAAAAACGGAAAACAAGTCACCGTTCTAGTAGAAATCAAAGCCCGATTTGATGAAGCAAACAACATTCATTGGGCTAAGCAATTAGAAGATGTCGGCGTACATGTTGTCTATGGAATCGTCGGATTGAAGACCCACTGCAAGACCTGCATGATTGTCCGCCGAGAAGGCACAAAGCTCAGACGCTATGTGCATTTAGGCACGGGAAATTACAATCCTAAAACTGCTCGACTCTACACTGATTTCAGTCTGTTTACAGCAAAAGCAAAAATTACCGAAGAAGTAGCCGCTCTCTTCAATACCCTGACTGGCTTTGCTGATAAACCTAATTTCAAACGGCTCTTAGTCGCTCCCTTTAATCTCCATGATCGCATTCAGTACTATATCCAAAAAGAGACAAAAAATGCTCGTTTGGGTAAAAGAGCTCGAATCATCATACAAGCAAATAGCCTAGTTGACAAAGAGACTATCGACAATTTGTACAAAGCATCTCAAGCCGGCGTGAAAATAGACTTAATTATTCGTGGAATTTGCAATCTCATTCCTAAAGTCAAAGGGATGAGTGAGACCATTCGTGTTTGCAGCATCCTTGGCCGTTACCTAGAACACTCTCGGGTCTACTACTTTGAAAACAGCCAACAAAGTGAACCCACACTCTTCTTAGGAAGCGCCGATGCCATGCCACGAAATTTCTTTAGACGCATCGAATGCGTTTTTCCCATCGAAAGCCTTGAGGTGCGTAAACGAATTTTCAACATCTTAGAAACCTACCTTAAAGATAACGATCAGGCAAAGTTTTTGCGCGCTAATGGCACTTACAACACTGCCCGCAGTCAGCATAGACGCCCTTTCTCAGCTCAAGCATTCTTCATTGAGGAGGCAAATCAGCGTTCACAGAAAAATTTTGGCTCTAAAGCAAAGCAATCGCACCCTGCGAAATACTAAATTCGCTGTATGTATAAAGAAAACTCGTAAAAGTATCGCTTTTGCTTTTGCTTCAAATCATGCGTTATCAAAAGGCACTGTTTAAACTGCTTCGTTCCCCTGACTACAAGCCCATCAACAAAGAAGCGATTGCTAATGTGCTAAAAGTTCAGGCTAATGAGCAAACGAATTTTTTTCAAAGTCTGGACCAATTAATTGATGAAAATCGAATTTCCTTAGGGAAACACCAAAAAATCCAACTTGTTGATGAGAAAAGTCGCAACGATTACCTGAAGGGAGTGATTAAGTTCAAACAAAATGGATCCGGTCTATTTTTCCCCGAAGGGAGCACAGCAGATGAAAAACCTTATTCGGTTGCCGAACCAGATAGTCATATTGCCCTTCACGGAGATACCGTACTCGGTCGTATTATCAAAAAAAAGAAATCTCCAGTAGGCACTCGACTTAAACGGGGAGTACGAACAAAAAACAAGCGCCAAGAAAGCTCAGAAAACATCCCTTTTCGCATCTTAAAAGTACTCGATAGAGCTCGCGAGACACATATTGGAACCTTTGCAGATGCCAACGCCAACTACGGTTCCATTACCGCTGATGATCCGAGAATTATTCCAGAATTTATCGTTGATAAAGCGACGCTTTCTAAACAAACCGCCTCTGTAGAAAGCGGGGATAAGGTAGTTTTTCGCATTGTTAATTGGTCGCAAAGAGCCCTTCAACCCGAAGTCGAATTAATTGAAATTCTGGGAAAGACCCATGAACCTAAAGCCGAATTCAAGGCAATCCTCCTTCGATACAATCTAGACCCTAATTTCCCACCTTCCGTACAAAAAGAAGCGGCTAATTTACCCGAGCAAGTGGCTGATAACGATCGATTGGGGCGCCTCGATCTTCGGAAAGACTATACCTTCACCATTGACCCAGAGGATGCAAAGGATTTTGACGATGCTCTGTCCATTGTTCCCATAGATGAAGAACGCCTAAAAATTGCCGTTCATATCGCCGATGTATCCGCTTATGTTAAACCGAAAACAGCCCTTGATATAGAAGCCCAAAATCGAGGTAACAGCACCTACTTAGTCGGCACGGTGATCCCGATGCTTCCGCATTCTCTCTCCAATGGTCTCTGCTCGCTAGTTGAAGGTCAAGATCGTTTGACAAAATCCGTTCTCTTAGAATTCAACCGTTCGGGTGCTATTGAGAAGGTCGATTTTGCCAATACGGTGATTCGAAGCAACAAGCGACTGACTTATAAACAAGCCCTCGCTTTTCTCCAAGAAGAGGACCTCGATCGAATTGCACAAACACCGCTCCCACCCAAACATCAAACTGGTTCGATTGGCCGAGCACTCAATACGCTTGATCCCGCTGAACTCACTCAGCTGAAAACGAGTATTCGAGGCCTCTGGTCCATTGCTTCTAAATTGCGTGCAAAACGATTTGAAAAAGGCTCTCTAGATTTAGACATGAATGAGCTAAAAATTTATGTCGATAAAGAAGGCTATGCCGATCGCTTAGAGAAACAAGAAAATGATATCAGCCACCAATTAATTGAAGAATTTATGCTCGTGGCCAATGAACAAGTCGCCCGATTGTGTAAACGCGAACGCATTGCAGCACTTTACCGAGTACACGATAAACCAGAAGAAGAGAAACTTGCTGAATTGAGACAGGTCATGCAAACCTACGGCGTACCTTGCAATCAACTGAGTAAACCCTCTGAAATGGCTCGCTTGCTCAAACGCTTAAAGGATCACCCACAATCCTACGCCCTAAAACTGAATGTCTTAAAAAGTCTAAAACAAGCACAATACCGCTCAACACCAGATGGACACTACGGCTTGGCTAAAACCGATTACACCCACTTCACATCACCGATTCGCCGCTACTCTGATTTGATTGTACACCGAATTTTTGATCGCTATTTAGTCAGTTCGAAATCAAAATCAGCACCTTCGAGTATTGAAATAAACTACAATCAATCCACGCTTGAATCAATTGCTCAACATTTAAACATCACCGAAAGAAATAGTGTCGATGCGGAACGAGAATCAACCAAGGTTAAGCTCCTTGAGTACTTTGAACAAGAGACTCAGATTAGTCCGCTCAATCACTTCGATGCCATAATTACCGATATAAAAAAACACGGCTTATTCATTGAGCTTGTTGATTCTCAAGCGTTTGGCTTTGTTCATATTTCTAATCTAGGAAAGGATCATTATTATATCAGCTCGAACGAAAACAGTATTGTCGGTAAGCGAAGCAAAGAAGTCTATAATTTAGGGGATCGAATCAAAGTATCCGTCCTCAAAGTCGATCGCTTCAAGCGACAAATAGACTTTAAAATTGCAGAATCAGATTCGCCCCACTTAAAGCAAAGCAAGCCTCGGGCACAAGGACGAAACTTCGAAGCAGGCAGTGCAAAGGAATTAAATAAAATAAGAAAACTAAGGCGATCAGCTCGCAAGCAGTAGTTGATCCATAAAGCAGTCTTTGATCTATAAAAAAGCTACCCCGCAAGCAGAGTAGCTTTTTTTGAATTATTTCTCTATTCTAATTCAATTTAGAAACACAATCCAAACCTAGGAAAAACTTCACTGGCAGGCTTCGCATTCACCTCCATTGAGCATAGCATCGAGAGAACAGGCCTGTTTTTCCGCATCGGTAAACTCCTTTTTCGGACTTCCCTCCGCTCCATCTGTAGACACGCGACCACGCATTTCTTTTTTAACAGATACGGTTGCCTTTTCAATATTTGAAGCCCCTAAGGTTCTCAAATAATAAGTTGTCTTAAGACCCTTATGCCATGCATCACGATACATATGAGAGAGAATCTTAATATCGGGCTCTGGCAGGAATAAATTCACAGATTGAGCCTGATCAATCCACTTTTGTCTCCTTGATGCAGCGTCGATAAAGTACTTATAATCAATAGTGAAAGCTGTCTTGTACTTTTCGCGCAAGTGCTCGGGAATGCCCTCTATCGAGTCCAATTCTCCATCGAAGTACTTCAACTGCTCCGCCATCGTTTCATCCCAAATTCCCTCCGCTTTTAAATCTTTGACTAAACTCGCATTGAGCACGATGAAGTCTCCGGATAAATTACTCTTAACGAAGAGGTTTTTATAGGTTGGTTCAATACAGGGAGATGTTCCCATGATATTTGATATGGTTGCCGTTGGGGCAATTGCCAAGACATTTGAATTACGCATACCTTGCTGCGCAATCTTCTCTCTCAGCGGTTTCCAATCCATCTTACCCGCCCTGGGTACAGCAATTTCAATTCCCCGCTCTTGTTCGAGCAGATCGATGCTGTCTTGAGGAAGAATTCCACGATCCCATTTAGAACCCTTATAACTACTATACTGCCCAAACTCTTTAGCTAGATCCGAAGAAGCTTCGTAAGCGTAATAGGCAATCGCTTCCATAAATTCATCATTAAACTCAACTGCAGCTTCTGAAGCAAAGGCAATGTTTTTAGCAAAGAGTGCATTCTGAAGCCCCATAACTCCGAGCCCAATAGGACGGTGGCGCATGTTTGCAGTCCGAGCGGACTCAGTCGGATAAAAATTTATATCAATAACATTATCCAAAGCACGAACTGCAATCTGAATAGTCTCTCTGAGTTTTTTATGATCGAGGTTACCATCCTTGTCTAAATGTGAATCGAGGACAATCGATCCCAAATTACAAACTGCGGTCTCATCTGCACTCGTGTTTAGTGTTATTTCCGTACACAAGTTTGAGCTGTGAATCACTCCACAATGATCTTGAGGGCTTCGCAAGTTACATGGATCTTTGAAAGTGATCCATGGATGTCCCGTTTCAAAAATCATACGAAGCATTCCCTTCCATAAATCAATTGCAGGAATGCTCTCGCCGAAAATCTCCCCACGCTCAACTTGAGCTTCGTAGGCTTGGTAACGCTCTTCAAAAGCTTTCCCATACAGTTCATGCAAATCGGGTACTTCATTGGAGCGGAATAGTGTCCAATTTTCCCGAGATTCCATGCGTTTCATAAACAGATCGGGTATCCAGTTGGCCGTATTCATGTCGTGAGTACGGCGACGGTCATCGCCTGTATTCTTTCTCAATTCAAGAAAGTCTAATATGTCATTGTGCCAAGACTCTAAGTAAGCACAGCCCGAGCCCCGACGTTTGCCACCTTGATTGACGGCAACCAGTTGGTCGTTGTGCAATTTCAAGAAAGGGATCACTCCTTGACTTTCACCATTTGTCCCCTTGATAAAACCACCAGTTCCTCGAACAGCCGTCCAAGATCCGCCTAAGCCGCCCGCCCACTTAGACAAGAAAGCATTGTCGGCAATACCGCGATGCATAATGGACTCGATGGTGTCATCCACTTTGTACAAGTAGCAAGAGGAGAGTTGGGAATGCAAGGTTCCCGCATTGAACAAGGTAGGCGTTGAGGAGCAAAAACGGCGGCTCTTGTAGAGATTGTATAAATTGACAACTTTTGATTCCTTCTCATCGATCTCTTGAATGAATAGGCCCAGCGACACGCGCATCCAGAAAAATTGAGGCACTTCCAATCGGCGCTTAACTTTGGCAATCTTATCGACAATTAAATAACGATCATAGAGCGTTTGAATGCCCAAATAATCAAAGTTCAAATCAGCGGATGGGTCGATCGCTGCACTGATTGCTTCGAGATCGCAGTCGAGTAACTTCGGGTTCAACCGATCAATTTCAATCGCACGCTTTAGGTATTTCTTAAATCCTAGGCGGTGTGCTTCTTTCAAACCATTCACCCCATCTTTAACGATATCCCAACCGAGGACTTCTTCGTAGATGTAAGTAAGCAAAATACGACCGGCAAATTTGGCGAAATCGGCATCCTTTTCGATCAGAGACTTGGCGTTCAAAATAATCGTCTTCTGCAAATCAATCCGTTTCATTTCTGGATACAGAGAACGACGCAACTCCGACTCAATCTGATCTTTATCGAGACTTAATTCCAACCCGATAACAGCGTAATCAATGCGCAACCTAAGATCTAAGCCATCCCAAAAGTTGTTGCTACCGTCATCATCGGTAACAACAATCATCGCTTCTTGTTGAGAATCTTCTACTGGTTTCGCTTCATATTCGCGAAGTTGTGCTCGGTGGGCACGGTGTAAAATATAGGATTCAGCTACCTTGTAGAAACCCTGACGCATCATCTCCTCCTGCACTGCGTCCTGTACATCTTCAATATTGATAAAGGCTTGACCTGACTCATTTAAGCGATCCGTCACCTCTCGAGCGATGGAGACAGCTGGTTCAGAATCTAGATGTAAGGATAAAAAGGCTTTGCGGACAGCAATCTCTATTTTAGATTCGTTCCAAGGCACGACTTGATTGTTTCTCCGAATCAAGCGAATAGTGATCGGTTTTCTCTCTTCTAGTTTGACTGAGCCATTACCTTGACGGGCAAAAACTAGGCTCTTAGCAACATCGTAGGCATCATTTTCAATTAATGCCTTCTCGATTAAAAGATGAATATCGTGCTTTGAGAGACGGAGCTCTTTGCCCTCTTCAATTTGCTCGCTCAGCACTTTACCCACGCTTTCCGCAATCTTGGCGACAAAGTTTTGATTTCCTTCAGTGAAAATTTCATCGACGCGTCTAGACAGGAGAAGATCGGTCAAAGCCAGACCGATCGTGTCCGCTATTTCTGCCAAATCAAAGGCTTGTTCGCCCGTTTCAGTTTGGATTAAAATTTCGGAACTTTTAAATTGCTTATCGCTAATGACGCCACGCCAGTCAAATCGGGGTTTTTTTTCTAGGGGCGTTTCAGTGAATCGTTTTAATTCTAAATCTTCTTCAAAAGCATATTTTTTAAACATAGGTGGAGAGTCCTTTTGGGATTGTTAGTATTTGTAGTTAATGGGTTTTTTTAAATTTATGGGATTAAATAAAATAGGATTATAGACCTTATCCGTAGACGGTAAAGCGGGGGGGAATGCCTGAACTCAATCTGGATTGTTCACCGCAACTGAGTTCAATGCTCGTCCTCCTATAACTCGTCATCGTCGACATTGCCTAGAGCACTGGCTTTTTGATATTCAGTAACACGCCCTTCGAAAAAGTTTTGCTCTTTCTTAATGTCCATCATTTCCGCAAGCCATGGGAAAGGATTGGCAATACCCGGATTTAGCGGGTCAAGCCCGACGCCCTCAAGACGGCGATCTGCAATGTAATCAATGTATTGACAGAACTCATCGGCACTCAATCCAACTGAATTAACCGGCAAACAATCCCGAATGAAGTCTTTCTCTAAGGCGACTGCCTCGGCCATCAAGTCCCTCAAATCTTGGCGAAATGCCTCAGTCCATACATCTTCGTTTTCTTCGACCAAATCCATGAATAAATTTCGGAAGAGTTCAATGTGATTGGACTCATCTCTCAATGTGTAACGGAACATTTGACCGATACCAGGGAACTTATTTTGGCGGTACAAAGAGAGTACCATGCCAAAGAGCCCGTAGAACTGAGTGCCCTCCATACATTGACCGAAGAGAAAAATGTTTTTGGCAAAGGCTTGCTTCTCTTCCGTCTTGGTTAAATCCATATCTCGACGCAAGCCACGAGAATTACTGACGACAAAGTCTGTTTTTCGATCAATCGTCGGAATGTCTTCAAACATGGACTCACATTCGTGTGGATTGATTCCCAAGGAACTAATCATATACACCAAAGAATCGGCGTGTATGTTTTCTTCGTGCGCGTGACGGCCGAGTACGAGCTTTAATTCAGGAGCAGTGACAAGCTCACGGGTGACATGCATGACGTTGTCGCCAACTATGCCCTCTGCAGCAGAAAAGTAACCGATTGCCATTTTAATAATCCAACGCTCTACATCAGTCAAATCGCTGCCTCTCCACAACTCGATGTCTTTCTGCATGGGAATGTCTTCAGGCTCCCAGTGATTGTTTTTCATGTTTTTATAAAGCTCATAGGCCCACTGGTACTTGAGCGGTAGAATATTAAAAAACATTGTGTCACGACCGTTGATAATTCGCTTTGCGGCAAAAGCTTCTTCCGCTTTTGCTTGATCTAAAACGAAGCTTTTTGATCCAATTGTGTAGACTTTTTCCATAGTTCGACTGATTTTATTTTTGTTATGCTGAGAGTTTTATTGATGTAAAGTGGTGGGTATTTTAGCTGTGTACGATTAGGCGATTAGGTCTATTGATTCGGTCTGGTGATTAGGTCTATTGATTCGGTCTGGTGATTCGGTCTGGTTCGGTGGGGGGGAATGAGCTCTATCCCGCGATTTTTTGTAAATTTTTTACTATTTTTTTCTGTTCTTGTGCTTGCTAGCAGTGCTTTTAACGACAAATGCTATAAAAATAATTTTTTTCACACTGTCAAACAATACACACAATATATTGCTGTTTTTTTTACTAAAAACCCTATATGTAGTATTTATCAACAAGTTATGCACATTTGACTGTGAATAAAAAACGCCCAATTTTCTCTAGAAAATACCTTAACTGCCTCTACTAGAATAACTTTTAATTATTTTTAATAATATAAGTTGCTCGCCTTCCTGAGTATGAGAAAGAACTGACAACTTTCTCACCACTCTAACTAGAATAAAAATCAGAATGTAGCGGATGTGTGCTTGACAGAAAATGGAACAAAAGCAGACTGACGAGTTTCTGAAAATTCCAAAGTTGCTGGATTAGCTCAATTGGTAGAGCAGTTGACTCTTAATCAATTGGTTCGGGGTTCGAGTCCCCGATCCAGTACCAAGATCTTCAGAGACAGATTGTATAATTCGCCACCTTAGCTCAGCTGGTAGAGCAGTTGATTTGTAATCATCAGGTCGTCGGTTCGATCCCGACAGGTGGCTCCATCT
>MDTB01105670.1_pt1 | contig 12335 bp, 7 predicted proteins | sample 811161 | NCBI WGS metagenome assembly MDTB01 (sample SAMN05326650, study PRJNA326480) | marine metagenome | isolation source: seawater | place: Mediterranean Sea | collected 2009 | reverse complement strand
TTGAAATTAAATACATAAAAATTTTTTGTGGTATTTTCGTTTTTTAGATTATTGATATTATCTAAAATTTTTGGGAAATTTTTTTGATAACACTATTGACGTTAAAATTGAAAATAAATCTGTATAATCGTTATTGTTATAATTGTTGATTAATTTTCCATAAAATGAACCATTTTGATCATATTGCAAGCGACAATATTCCATAAAGGCAAATGATAATCCATAATTCCATGCAGAATATTTCACAGTCGTATTTATTAATAGGCCCAATCCATTTCTTATTTCATTATTTGTATTATCAATTGCAAAATAATTGATGTAGTCAGTAATTTTTTCGTTTATTAAGAATGCTGATGCTCCTGATGCCATTCCTTCTTCGATCCATATATCATATTGACTTAGAATATTTGAATCGTTTATTCGTTTAGATAAACTGATCAAATGTGTAAGTTCATGTGCTATTGTTTCTTTATTTTTTGTTGTTGTTATACCTTCATTAATATTTAAGTATAATATTTCAGCTTCGTTTGTGTAGTTGGAATTTAATGATTCGCTATGAAATAAATCATATGGCCAAAAATAACCTAATAACTCATTTTCTTCAGATTCAAAATTTATGTCATAATATAGCAGAATTATTTTATTGTTTTGATCGACATCTGTGGGTGATGCATCAAGTATGTTTTCTATGTTTGAATAAATAGTGTTATCAAAAAAATTTGCAATATTATTCCATTGATCATCAGTAATATTTTCGTCATCATCGGTTGCATAAATTAAACAGTGAGTTCCAGAATGTTTTAAATTTGCAGAAACGATATAATTAAAATTATTTTTGAAATTAAATACATAAAAATTTTTTGTGGTATTTTCGTTTTTTAGATTATTGATATTATCTAAAATTTTTGGGAAATTTTTTTTTAATATTTTTGTTGAATTGAATGGTGTTATAAAGTGGAAAGGTAGCTTAATTTGATTAGTAAGTGTTTTATTATTTTTTTTTGATGATAATGTACTTATTGAACTTTCTGAATTACTTATGGTTGATAAATTTGTCACAATAACGGCTTTATTTGGGTATTCAGTAGAATTTATTGATAATGTATTGCTGTAATTTGATGGATTTGTTAATTTTATTAAGTTTGATTCGTTTGAACTGCTGCAGGCGTTTAATGAAAAATATAATGTTATGATAATGGTATTGAAAATTTCTTTAGATTGCATGGTTTATAGTTATGCATATTCAAAGTTTTTTAAACAAATTAAAATTTTAACTTAATTCGTGACTGAAATCACAAGTACAAATAAGCTGTCTATCACCTAAAGCTTGGTTTAGTCTTCCAACTGTTGGCCAAAACTTTTTATTTCGTAATGACTTTATTGGAAATGCAGCTTTTTCTCGTGAATAAGAATGATTCCAATCATCTTTGGTCATTTCTTCAATTGTATGAGGAGCTTGTTTTAAAACATTATCATTTTTATCGTAAGTATTATCTATAATTTCATCAATTTCTTTTTTGATATTGATCATTGCATCACAAAAACGATCAAGTTCATCGATTGATTCGCTTTCAGTTGGTTCAATCATTAATGTTCCTGCCACTGGCCATGACATAGTTGGTGCATGAAATGAGTAATCAATGAGACGTTTGGCAATGTCTTCTACGTCAATATTAGCGTCTTTTTTAAATGGCCTACAGTCAATAATTAATTCATGAGCAACATGGCCTTTTTTGTTTGTAAACAATACTTGGTAGTCATTTTTTAGCTTTTCTTTAATATAATTTGCATTATTTATTGCAATTTTAGTTGATTCGGTTAGACCTTTTCCTCCAAGCAATTTAATATATGCATAAGATATAAGTAATATACTGGCTGAACTGTATGGTGCGGCTGCTATTGTAGTCGTTGATAATGGGTTAGTGATATCAAATGTAGGTAGATGATCTGATAGGTGAGAAGCTACACAAATTGGTCCCATTCCTGGACCCCCACCACCATGAGGAATTGCAAATGTTTTATGTAAATTTAAATGACATACATCAGCTCCAATTGTAAATGGGTCTGTTAACCCAACTTGTGCATTCATGTTTGCACCATCCATGTATACTTGAGCTCCGATTTTATGAATTTTTTTACAAATGTCGGTAATATTTTCTTCAAAAACTCCATGTGTAGATGGGTATGTAATCATTAATACAGATATATTTTCTTTGTATCGATTTATTTTTTCATCAAGATCTGATTCATCGATGTAACCTTCTTCATCACATTTTATTGAAACGATGTCTAATCCAGCTATAACTGCACTTGCAGGATTTGTTCCATGAGCTGATGTTGGTATTAATGCTATATTTCGATGTGATTGATTAATTGATTTTTGAAACTTTTTTATCGTTATAAGTCCAGCGTATTCACCTTGAGCACCAGAGTTTGGTTGAAAAGAAATCGCATTAAATCCGGTAATTTGACATAAATCTTTTCCTAATTCATTAATAATTTTTTCGTAGCCTTTAGTTTGGTCATTGGGGGCAAACGGATGAATGTTTGCAAATTCAGGCCAACTTAAAGGTATCATTTCAGTGGCTGCATTTAATTTCATTGTACATGAACCTAAGGGTATCATGCCTGTCGTTAACGAATAGTCTTTATTCTCTAATTGTTTAATATAACGCATTAAATTTGTTTCGGAGTTAAATTTATTAAAGCAATCCTGTGTCAAATATGAATCTGATCTAAAGTTTAGGCTTTGATGGATGTTGTCATGTTTATTTGAAAATTTTATATTTTTTGAAGAAAATTTTGCAAATATTGTTATCAACTGTTTTATATCATCTACGCTTGATGTTTCGTTTATACTTACTTGGATTATGTTTTCATTAAAGAAATTTAAATTAATGGATTGATTTTTACAATTTTGTTTGATTTTGTTTATTACGGATTTATCATTTATTTCAATACTAACTGTATCAAAAAAATTGTCAGTAAGAATATTAAAACCTAAAAATTTTAAATTTGCGGCAAATTTTTTGGTAAGATTATGAATGGTTGCAGCAATTTCTTTTAAATTTGAAGGCCCATGGTAGCAAGCATAAAAACTTGCCATAATAGCTAATAAAGCTTGTGCTGTACAAATGTTTGATGTTGCTTTTTCTTTTCTTATATGTTGCTCACGAGTTTGAAGTGCCATTCGATAAGCTTTATTATTATGTTTGTCTAATGTTGCCCCAATTATTCTTCCAGGAATCTTTCTATTATAAATTTCTTTTGTTGCAAAAAAAGCTGCATGAGGACCACCATATCCCATGGGAATTCCAAAACGTTGTGATGACCCAACTACAACATCAACATTGAATTTTCCAGGGGGAGTTAATAAAAGAAGGCTCATTAAATCTGTGATTACGGTTATTAAACAATTATTATTATTGCAAGTGGTGTAAAATGTTTCATAGTTTGAAACTTCACCATGTAAATCTGGCGTTTGGATGCAAACTCCAAAAGCTTCATCAAAATTAATATCATTGATAGAGTTAAATAGTTTTAGATTAATATTTAAAAAATGTGCCCTTGTGTTTAATACAGATAAAGTTTGAGGGAAAATTTTTTCTGATACGTAATATGTATTCGCATCTTTTTTTGTTCCCATACGAGATCTAAATAACATAACCATGGCTTCAGCTGCAGCTGTTGCTTCATCCAACAAAGATGCATTTGCTATAGGCATGCGTGTTAATTCTGTTATAAGAGTTTGAAAATTTATTAAGGCTTCTAATCTACCTTGAGAAATTTCTGCTTGATATGGCGTATATTGAGTGTACCAATTTGGGTTTTCAAAAATACACCTTTGGATTACAGATGGTGTAATATTTGGATGATAACCATAACCTATATAGGATTTGGAAATTTTATTATTTTGTCCATCTTTTTTTAATTGTTTTAGAAACTTTTCTTCTGATTCGGTGACTATAATGTCTAACGTTTTTGATTTTATTGATTTTGGTATAATTTCATTTAAAGATATGTTTGGTAATGTGTTATTGGTGTGTTTTTTTAAAAAATAATTGTTCATGTTTTAATTTTACATTTTCTATTCTTTTCTTTCAATTATTGTTTTATTGATGATTTTTTATTGACAATTTTTTTCTTTTTTTGTAACATATTTTTGGTTTTCAAAAATAATTAAAGGAAAAAAAATGGAATTAGCTCCACATCAAAATGCGGTTTTAAAAGAAGTACTAAAAGCTAATCATTTTCTAAAAATAAAAATTAGTGATCCAGTTGCACTTCAAATTGCTGAACTTCTTATTAATTGCAACGAGGGTACAAATTCAAAGCAAGATCAGGTACAAGAGTTAAAAGAATACATTCTTTTATATCATAACCACAAAATCAACGAACCTGAATCAAAAAGTTAATACAACTCTTTATAAATTTAAACTTATTTAAAAAAAAATTTAGTTCAAGGAAATTATCTAAGTGAAAAAAATCATCTCTATTGACACAAATAATAAAAAAATATTTGATTTGTTTTATGGTATATGTGAATTAAAAACCCCACTTTATAATAAATTTAAAGGTAACTCTAAAGAATTTATTAATTTTTTTTTTAAACAGGACAAATTTAACGAATTTTTAGATAATAATTTTTTTTTTAGATTCTAATAAAGAATCAGCTTCTATTGAATCTAAAAACTTTGTTTTAAAATTATTTAAAAATATATTGTATGATGGCGATTTTTCAAATCCATGTAAAACAGAAAAAACATTTTTAGATGTCGTAACGAAATCTGAACATAAAAACAATTTTGATAAATTTTATAATGCTGCTGGAAATCAATTACTTTTTATTGGAATATTTAGTGAATTAAATTCTATATTTGATGATAAATTTTTTTTAAATATACATACTAATACAAATTACACTGCTGGTTTTGAACCAACTTACAAAAATAAACTTCTTGCGATTGCCGTCATTGCACTAGAGTTTTTTTATGAAGATGCGCTTGATAGAAAAGCTATTATGGAAATGAGGAGAAAAAAAGGAAGGTCTAATTCTGACGAGCTTAAAGTAAGTTCACCTCCTGCTGATCAATCAGATTCTCATGTCCAAAAAAATGGAAATTTAAATGAAGTAGTAATTAAAAATTCGTTGTATAAAAGTGCTCGATCAATCAGAAAAAGGTCAAATGAAGCGTATCTTGGAAAAATACAAGAAAATTATTCAGAGATTTACAATGTTTTAGAAATAAAATCAAGTCCAACTTCTATTATAAGTAGATTAAATCGTAATTTTAATGTTGAACAATCTTATCCAGGACATATTTTCAACATAAGACTCTCAAATGGTAATACTGAAGATGTTTTTGATATTGCGGCAGGGTCACTTGTAATTTTAAAAATGCTGTTTACAGAAGTTTTCCCAATTAATGGTGAAATGTCAAATATTGAACAAAGTTCTCTTGGATCTTCCAAAGATGTTGATACTGCAATTTTTAGTTATAATTTAAAAACAAACTTAATTAAGTCGCTTAAAGATAATTTAAGTGTCACTTCAATTTCACTTTTTAATAATTACGAAAAAAATAGTTTCTCTTTAGAGAAGTATTATTCAAGACGTAAAGAGTTAAATACCTTTTTAACTTCTATACTGAATAAAAAACCATATTATTTAATTAAAATTTTAGATATATTAAAGTTTGCTGATCTTAACTTATATAATCATTTTCCATCATTTAATTTTTCTAATGATAATAAAAAAAAATATAGAATTATTCATAAATTCTATTCATGAAACTGCTAAATCTAAATTTTTTGAATTTGTAATTGTTTCGCGATTAATAATTGAGATTCCAAAAGAAGATCTTAATGGGCTTGATTCTGTAAGTTTGTTATTTAATGTTCATATTGATAAAAAAGATCATGCAGAATATGTTAAATTTTTTAAAGGATTAGAAGAATACGTTTTTGTTTCAATGATGTCGGATATATATACTCATTTTAATAACCATAATATATTAAATTTTCAAATTCCAGTCTCAATATTTAATCCGCAGGGGGATTTGTTTGCAGCTATTGGTTCTGAACTTAATTGGGGTGCCAGAGAATTTGATTCAGAAATAATTTTAAGTCCCTACATTCCTAATTCTGAATTTTTTTCTTTACTTTCGATTGGAACTTTGTTTTTTGATGACTCTAATAGTTTGATAAAGACTATTGGATTATGCTTGAGTTTATTGCCATACTTTGGATTAACAATTACTGATCCTATAACCTCTTCAAAAGATTTTAGTACACATAATAATAGCCTAAATCGTAAATATGAAGATTTTAAAAGTAATATAAGTCAATATATTTCTAAAATTAGCAATGATTTAGATAATCAAATTGGTTTAGAGTCTTCGTATAAATATATTATGTTGTCTATGTTACTTTTAACAAAAAATAACGATTTGTCTGCTTTATTCGTGATTAGTTCTATAACGTTACTTTGTAATGAGTTCTTATCTCTTTTATCATCTACTTTTTTTAGGGCTTATCCAAATCAACTTCGTATTCCAACAAATGATAGAAAAGAGTTTTTGCAAAAATTTATGGGTATGGGTTTAAAAAAGCAGATAAATTCTCATTACAAAGTTGAAACATTAGGTGTTACAACACCAGAAGTTATGCAAATTACTTCAAAGGGTCGTCCTTCAGGTATGAAACATTTGTTTACTTTTAATAAAAAATTTATGGATGATTTTAGTACTATATATGAAAAAGTTTCTAATGAACGACCTGAATTGTTAACACCAACAAAAATTTACATTACTTATGCAGCCTGTTCTGAAATATTATTTCCACAAGTAAAAAAACAACTGATTGAAAACCCTGATAAAATTCAACAAAATATTGATCTTTTGTTTAGAATGAGTTTTCATGCAACACTTTTTGAATATTCAGCTATATCTGGAGGAAGTTTAGAAAATAAAAGAAATGATCATACTCAAGAATATCAAAGATTTCAAGTTTTAATGCATACGGATATGTTAAAAGATTATCTTCAAATGTGGGTCAATAGACATGGTCAAGAAAATTATAAACCTGAGACTTATTATGAAAAAAGATTTGATATTGCATTAAAAAATGACATTATAATTTCTAAGCTAAAAATATTATACGATCATGCAAATTCATTGTATTTTAAAAATGATTTTTTTGAAACATGTTTTCATAAATTTAATATGAGTGGAATATCTTTAAAAACAATTCAAAATTTTCTTGCTTCTTATCAAAATTATACTTCATCAAGAGTTATTGATGATTGTTTAGAATATTTTATTGATTTATTTAATGAAAACCCTATTAAGTTTTATGACATATTAGAAATTGATTATGATGAGTGTAAATATAAAGATATTTTAAACTTAGATGAAAATTTGTTTATTGAAAAAATTCGCAGTGCTTTAAAAGCAGATCATGATGCAAAATCGGCAATAATAAAATCAAATGCTTTTAAAAAATTTACTGTTGAAAGTGAGAATTCTTGTTATACATTTATAAGAGATGGTGATGAAATTAGTTGTGATTAATTATTATTTAAATATAACATTGTTAGTAGACAATATTCTTTATTACCTGCTAGTAAGGATTGTTTAGGTGGAATTGAAAATCATAGAACTCTTTTTAGCGAATGTATTAATCAGATAAATTTTGATGAATTCTATAACTTTGATCGAAAATCATTAAACATAAATAATACAGATTATTTTTTTGAATTTGATAAATTATTTAATGCTAAATTTGAAGAATTAAAGAATGATGGATTGTTAAATCAAGAAATTTTATTTCTTTCAGAAATTTGTGAACAAGATCCTGGTTTTTTATATAATATTTTTAATGATTCAGATCTTTTAAATCAATTTTGTATAATAAAAGAATCTGAAATACAAATAACTGAAAAATTTTCACGTTCTATTAGCCAAAAAGCAATGAGTGCAATTCCTTTGTCTAAAGTAGATTCTTTAAATTCTGATGGCAATGACTCTGAATTGTCTGAGATTAATAGAAGTCCACGCCTATTGAAAAGTATTAAATGCATTTCTCCCACAGCAGGTAGTCCACAGAGATTAAATGAGAGAGCTCATTCAAAGCAATCTAGTTCCAAAGGTTCTCCAGGAACAGATGACGGCTCATATACACCTACCAATCTTTTTCAAACTAGCAGTAGCCCATCGAGATTGATTAGTAGCGATAGAACACATCCAAGCCAATCTAATTTAAAACCTCTTTCATTAGATAATTATTCAGTATCAAGTTCAAATGGTTCACCAGAATCAGACGATGGGGATGCAAGATTATATCTAAAAGTTATTAACTTTAATAAAGTTTTAAATGAAAAAATAAAAACTTATATTGAACAAAATGTTGAATCAAAAAGCACTTTTACTCAGTTAAAATTATTTATCCATAATTGCTTATCTCTTTTTTATATGAACCCTAGTTTAAAAGATGATTTAAATATTGAGAAAAAAAACTTAGAAAAGAATGATATAGATTCGATGAATCAGATATTTTTAGAACATCAAACTGTAAAAGATGTTCAGTTTTTAATGTATTACGGTAAAAATTTACAAGAATTGGTTAGTAATGATTCAGGTTTTTTTGAATCTATAATTGATATTTATGAATTTGCTGGTTTGCAGTGGATGAATCCAAGTAAATTAACTTCAATCTTTTTAAACCCTTTAACTGATCAACAATTTATTAATGATATTAAGGATTATATTAAGGAAATAAACATTAAAAGAGAAGAAGTTAGTAATGATCGATTTAGAGAGTTAAAAGAAAATTTTTTAGGAGATAATAAAATTAAACGTTTTGAAGATTGTCAAAAAATTAGAGATTTATTTTTTTTAGATATAAATGTTGATATAACATTTAAGCAATTTTTTATATTACTAACCAAGGATCCTTTAATACAACGATTTGCATCTGAGCAGACAACGCCAGGCCTTCCAAGAGGCAAAAAGTTTTTAGGGATTTTTCCTCAGTTAAGTTTTTACGCACAAAAAGAAGGTTTAGATTCACCTTTTAATAGAGGCCAAAGGCAATGTCTTGGTCAAGGAAAGATTGTAAATACGATGGTAAGTTCGGCTCTTGAATATTTTATTCAAGAATATCAAACAATTGTTTTGAAATATGGTGATTTTGATACTTTCAAAGTTCAATTAAGAAAATATCCAGATCATCTGTTGTGTGAAGAAGATGGATGCTCTTATAACTTTTCAACGCAAAAATATACAAATATTGATGGGAGTATTGAAATTAAACCTAAACAATTTTTTGAAAAGATAATAAATATTATTAAAACTGAATTTGAGGGCGATTTTAGTTCTTCGAAAGTTTATGAGAAAAATGAAGTTTTTAAAGACAAAATAGAGGGTTATAAATTTATTGAAAAAATAGACATGCAACTTGACGAAAAACTTATGGGGGAACGATTTGGTGAAGATTTTAAAATGAATCAATTTGATATTTTTAGTATGACATTTCCATCAGTATCTCCAGACACTGTTTACAAAGAACAAATGGGTGCAGAAAGGGAGATTACAGTGAAGTATGATATTAAAAATTTTATTGAAAAACAAATCAAAATATTTGATTCTACTTTTAAATTAGTGCAAAATAGTAAATAATATCAATAATTATGAAACAAGAACTTATAAAAAAAGATTTGCTTACATTTGTGAGTCAATCTGATTATGGTAACTTTAATTTACTTCATACAACATCAGCTCAATATGTAAACTTACAACCCTTTATTAATAATTTTGATCATTCTAATGATTTAATTTTTGTATTAAATGGTTCAGATATTGATCAGTTGATGCCATATCATTATGTAAGATTATTTTTATCTTTTTTATCTACTAGGACAGATATTTTAGAAAGAATAGAACATAGAGATGTTAAAAATGCTTTTTTAAGTGCTTTTAAACGAAGTAAAATGTTAATATGGTTGTTTCAAGAATTATATCTAAGTATAGAACCAAGAAATTTTATTTCTTTTTTTTCTGATGAAAAGTTTTCTGTTCTGAAAGGATTATACAAAGAAATAATTGATTTGCTTAATTTAATTATCGATGAATTAAATGTGGTTATTCTTTTTTATAATTATGATAAGTGTTCAGTTTTTACTAAGCATTTTTTTGAACAGTTAGTTCATGCGAATGATTCATTTTATTTTTTTGGTACAGCGCAACATAATTTAGTTTCTGATTTCGTTGATATTAAAAATTTTGACTTAAATTATTTTTTTAGCATTAACAAGAAATTGTTGTTGAAGGAAAAGTTTTCAGATTTAAATAATTCAAAAATTGAAAAGATAATACAAAACTCTACTGATTTATTTTTTAATCGTTGTTTAGAGAATTTCAATGAAGGTATGCTTGATTTATATTTAAATGATAATGCTTTTTCAGATAAATCCATTTTAGAATTTTATTATTCATCATATTTTTTGAACAATAATTGTCATGATATTTTAAATTTACTTTTAATTTTTCAGGAATCCATTTCGATTAAAACATTTTATTATTTTTTTAAAAATTTTGAAAATGATTATTTTGATGATTTTTTATCTTTAGTTGACGCTAAAATTATTACTTGTTTCGGAGATATTAATGATTTAAATACGTTTTGTTTTTTTTCTGATTTTTCTGTTGAATTTTATTTGAAGTTATATAATGAGAAAAATCAAATTAAATTGAAAGATTTAAGTAATCGTTTTGTTCAATTTTTGTTGGATTATGAAGCTGATGTTACTGTTCAATTATCATATTTTTTATTTAGAAATGTCGTTAAATATGATGTTGAATTATCAAAAAAACATTATCTTAATGCTTTGGGATATTTGAATTTTTTAGTTTCAATTTTTATTAATCTTAAACACCATGATTATGACCGGTTTATTGATTTTTTTGAAAAATATTTTAAAAATTTTGATGATATTGCACTAGAAAAGCGATTATTGTTTATTGATTTTATTATTCAATTTAATTTAAATAATAAATATTATTCAAAGGTAGAGGATTATTTATTAATTCGTAAAAAGTTAGCTCCCGATCAGCGATTAAATAATGCTTTTTTTAATATTAAACTTTTAGAAAAACAACATAAATATGATGAAGTTGTTGAATTAGCTGTAAGAGAATTAAAAAATAATAAGATTGTTGTTTTTAATTCTTTTGTTGCTGGATTACTTAATGTTATTTATATTTTTTTGAAAGTTAATATACTTTTTAAAAATAAAGATAAAATTGTAACGGCTCTTCTTGATTATGAGTATGAGTTAAAACATAAAATATTAATCTCTTTAGCTTTATCTTCAATTTGGCAACTTTTTAATTCATTTGAAGAACAATTTAAAACTAAATCTTGGTTTCATAAATTATTTTTATCAAAACATTATTCGTCTATTTTAAACCAGTCTTCATTAATGTTGTTATATATTTCTTTAAGGAAAGGCTACAGTGAAGGTTCTGTGTTTGGATATAATGTTTATTGGTTATATTACTGTTCAACTTTTAAGTTTAAAAAAGCGTTAGAATCAGGTAGGAAACTTTTACCTTTATTTTCGTCTCAAAATTCTGAAATTTCAAACTTTTCGCTTGCTCTTTATTATTTTTGGATTTCACCAATAAAGTTTTCATATGATTTTTCAATAATTCAGATTTCTGAAATTAAACAATTGTCGGAAAAATATGGAAGACACTTTACTGAAGGAATAACAACAATATTTTTATTGTTTTTAAAATTAAATTCGGGCGTAAATTTAAATTCTATTTTGAAAGATTTTACTGTTTTTAGAAATGATAATTTGAATCAAGCTTACTATAGAGATATTAGTTTGGAATGTTTAAATTTAATTGAAAAGGCTACTTTTAATCATTTTGACTCTAATCAATATCATTATTTGAGTCATTCACATAATAAAAATGTTATTTATTCATGTCCAATATTATTTGAGACATTATTTTTATTTATAAATAATCAATATGATCTGATTTTAGAAAAAGAATCTAAACTATTGACTATATTTACTCCGGTTTTTAACGTTCACTTTTATTTTTTAATTTTATTCATTTTAATTAATTCTAAATTTTTAACAAATAAAAGAAGTTCCTCATTAAAAAAGCATTTAAAGATATTTGAGCATTTACTTGAATTAAATGATTTAAATTTTCATCCAAGATATTTTATTACAAAAGGTAATCAGTTGGCTTCTCAAAAGCAATACGAAAAAAGCTTAACTTACTTTGACAAGGCAATTTCAATTGCAACTAAAGCTAATA
>MDTB01063197.1_pt1 | contig 12335 bp, 10 predicted proteins | sample 811161 | NCBI WGS metagenome assembly MDTB01 (sample SAMN05326650, study PRJNA326480) | marine metagenome | isolation source: seawater | place: Mediterranean Sea | collected 2009 | reverse complement strand
GTTTTCACTATTCACATCGAATATTCTTTTATCAGTGTAAATTTTGCTTTCACCTGTATCAGCAAGAATTATAAATTCATGAGATAAATTTCCACCTATTGGACCAGTATCAGCAGCCATAGGAATTGCCGAAAGCTCTAAACGTTTAAATGTTTTTAAATATGATATAAAAAATTTATTATATGAATACTGTGCTTCTTCGTCACTCAAATCAAATGAGTAAGCATCCTTCATATAAAATTCTCTACATCTCATAATACCAAACCTAGGTCTAAGTTCATCACGAAATTTCCATTGTATGTGATAAAGTAATTGTGGAAGAGATTTATAAGACTTAACACTTGATCTAAAAATATCTGTCACCAACTCTTCATTTGTTGGGCCATAGAGCATTTCGCGATCTTGCCTGTCTTTTATTCTTAACATTTCTTCACCATAATCCTTATATCTTCCACTCTCCTTCCAAATATCACTTGATTGTATTGTAGGCATTAAAATCTCTTGAGCACCAATATTATTTTGCTCTTCTCTAACTATTTGTTCTATTTTTTTCATCACTTTAAAACCAAATGGTAACCAAGAATATATTCCAGCTGATGATTGTTTGATCATTCCTGTCCTTAACATCAATTGATGTGATTTAATTTTAGCCTCAGTTGGATTATTTTTTAATATTGGAACAAATAATTTTGAAAAAAACATTTTATCAAACTCTAAATAAATTTATATTGGTTAAAGGTTTTTTTCCAGTCTTTTCCCTGCTATACTTTCTGCATATAGCTTTTATAGCATCAATTAAATTACTTTCTTGCTTTTTGTTTATTAATGAGAAGGTTTTAGAAGCCTCAAATATTTTTTCTTGTAAGCCAAATTTAAATTCATCTGTATCATAAATGGGCAAGCCTCTTATAGTCAGCAAAGGATCTTTAATAACATTTCCATTAGATGAAATAATAATTGTTACATCCATAAAACCATTGTTTGAGATATTTTTTCTATCTTTAATTGATTGACTATCTTCTTCTACACTCACCGACCCATCTACATAAAGTCTACCATGAGGCGCTTTATCATAAACCTCAGGTTTATCGCCAGGGGCAATTTTTACGATGTCACCATTTTCAACTAGAACAGTATTTTGGATTTTCATATCTTTTGCAAACTTAACGTGTTCAATCATGTGCCTGTGCTCACCATGAACAGGAATAATACATCTAGGTTTAACCCAATTATACATATCCTTTAAATCCTCCCTATTAGGATGACCAGAAACATGAACAAATTCAGTTTCTTCTGAAATAACTTCTATACCTTCTTTAACAAGTTGATTGTGTAACTTATAAAGTTTCTTTTCATTTCCAGGAATTATTTTTGAAGAAAAAATAACTGCATCTCCTTTTTCAATATAAACATCAGGATGAACATAATTAGAAATTCTCATCATAGCTCCCATTGGTTCACCTTGGCTTCCCGTACAAAGATAAACTATTTTTTCTCTTGAAAAGCTTTTTGCATCCCGTGGATCAATAGGTTCAATCACATTTTTTAAATATCCACATTGCCTAGCTGCCTTATAAATTCTGTGCATAGATCTACCAACTAAAGAAATTTGTCTACCCGTCTTTTCAGCACAAAAAAATATAGTTTCCATTCTAGCAACATTTGAAGCAAAAGAAGTTACAATTATTCTATTTTTTAAATTTGACATCAAATTCAGTATATTTTTTCTCACGTCTAATTCTGATCCAGATCTACCTAAACTAAAAACATTAGTGGAGTCACAAATCATGGCAAGTACTCCTTCATCACCTATTTCTTTAAGCCTATCAGAATTAATTTTTCCTCCAATTAAAGGATTAGGATCTACTTTCCAGTCTCCAGTATGCAGTATTATACCTGCAGGTGTTTCAATTCTTAGACCATTAGGTTCTAAAATTGAGTGTGTTAAAGTAATATATTCAATTTTAAAAGGACCAAGATTTATTTTACCATTAAGTTCAACTATCTGAAGAAAATTAGTGATGTCTATATTTTTTTCTCTAAACTTTTCTTTGATTAATAGAGCAGTAAATGGAGTTGCATAAATTTTACAATTAAGCTTATTCCATAAGTGTGTTATAGCTCCAACATGATCTTCGTGCGCATGTGTTATAACAATACCCAATAAATCATCTTTTCTATCGATAATGAATCCAGGATCAGGATAAATTACGTCTATTCCAGGTATTGTATCATCAGCAAATGTTACACCAGTATCAATAATTATCCATTTTTGATCGCTTGGTTTTCCATATGCATAAAGATTCATATTCATACCTATCTCACCTGAGCCCCCTAGTGGGCAAAATAATAATTCATCTTTTTGCATTTTTATAAATTTTTCTTATTAATTATTTTAATCAATCCTTTTATTGTAATATCTCTATCAATAGAAACCTTATAATCTAAAGAGGATTTAAATAGATAAGAATAGCCCCCTGTAGCTATAACTTTAAAGTTTTTTTTTGTCTCAAATTTAATTTTCTTTATAATATTATTAATTAAACCAGTATAGCCCCAAAAAAAACCAGATCTTAATGCTGATAATGTATTATTTCCAATAACTTTACTAACTTTCTTAAGTGAAAAAGATGGTATTAAACTAGCGTTATTTGCCAGTGATTTTATTGATAAATTTATTCCAGGAGCAATAATACCTCCATAATAAATATTTTTAATTACTACATCAAAGGTGGTAGCTGTACCAAAGTCAATAATAATATAATTAGAGTTCAATTTCGACAATGAAATTGAATTAGCTAATCTATCAGATCCAATCTGTTTAATATTTACTTTAATCTTGATCATGTCATTTAAATCAATTTTTTTTAATTCATAAGTTTTAATAAAATAATTTTTATATAATACGTTTTTAAGTATCACAAATTTTCTTGGTACAACGCTACAAAATAGTGAGCCAGAGATCTTATATTTTTTAATAAATTTTATTTTTTTAATAAGGTATGATTTTGTTAAAAGTTTAGTTGGTAAAATAATTTTTTTAAAAATTTTTTTATTTTTAATTATGCAAATTTTTGTTTCAGAATTTCCAATGTCTCCAACTATTTTCATATATCACCTCTTATGAAAGATATGTTATATAATTTAAAAAGATCATTGGTAATTACTTTAATATCAACTTTTTTATTTATTATCTCTTTTAAGCATATAGTTGGATATCTTTTAATCCTAGGTTTATTATTAACATTCAATCCTATTCCAATAATAAAATAATCTTTTCCTTTTTTACTAATAACTTCTTGCAATATTCCACAAATTTTTTTTTTATTTATCATTATATCATTTGGTTTTTTTATATAGATTTTTTCTTTGGTATACATTGATAGCAATTTCTTAATTATATGTAAATTTATTGTAGATAATTTTTTAATATTTAAATCTATAGATTTTAAAGCAAAAAAAATAGAAACAAAGAGATTTCCTTTTTTTGAGATCCAGGTGTTTCCATGTCTTCCTCTTCCTTTGACTTGACTGTTTGCTGTAATAAACCCAGATTTATATTTAGTTGTTTTGATTAATCTTATCGCTAGATCATTAGTACTATTACCCCTGCCATAATTGAATTTATTTATAATCATTTAAACAAAGGATATATTTTCAACAACTTTAATTAAAAAACTAGGATATACAAAATATAATACCAATATTATTGTAGTAATTAATAAGGTTAATTTTAAACTTAGACTATTGGACCTATCAAATTCATCTTTTGAGTTATCAAAATAGATTACTTTTATGATTCTAAGATAATAAAATGCAGATACTACAGTTGCAAGCAAACCAACTACTGCTAAAAAATACATAGATTGTTCAATTACAGCAATAAATATATAAAACTTTGCAAAAAAACCTGCTAATGGTGGAATTCCTGCTAAAGAAAATAACTGAATTAGCAAACATAAAGATAATATTGGATGATTTTTTGATAGACCTGATAGATCATCTATAGTTTCATAATATGTATCATTTCTCTTAAGCATCAATAAACATGAAAAAAAGCCAAGATTCATTATTAAATAAATCGTAATATATGTAATTGAACTTTGAATTCCTAAATTGGTACCAATTGCTAATCCAGCCAAGGCGTAACCGATGTGTCCGATAGAACTATAAGCAATAAGTCTTTTAATATTTGTTTGCCCAATTGCAGCAAACGATCCAAGGAGCATTGATGCAATGGATATAAATATAATTATTGATTGCCATTGTTCAAATAGATCAATAAATGGAACATATAAAAATCTAATAAACACTGTTAATGCGGCAATTTTTGGAACAACAGAAAAAAATAAAGTTATTGTTGTTGGTGACCCTTCATAAACATCGGGCGCCCACATATGGAAAGGTACAGCTGAAATCTTAAAAGATAATCCTACCAAAATAAAAATTATCCCAAAAATATTTCCGTATTCTTCTGAACCAATATTTGAAGAAATTGTATCAAAGTTTGTAGATCCAGAAAAACCATATATCAAAGAACATCCATAAAGAAGCAAACCAGATGATAATGCACTTAGCACAAAATACTTAAGACCAGCTTCTGATGACTTAACATTGTTTGTGTTTATAGCAGCTAATACATATAGAGGTAAAGATTGTAATTCTAAACCCATATAAAAAACCATTAGATCATTAGAACTAATCATTACTAACATCCCTAAAATTGCAGACAATATAAGTATAGGATATTCAATTTTTATAATTTTGGTTTTTTCAATATAAATATATGACATTAATAAAACAAATATTCCTGATAAAATTGTTAACAATTTCATAAAGAATGATAAATTATCTATTTTATAACCATCTAAAAATAAATAATGACTATTTGTGTCAGAAAAAACTACAAGCAAACCTAATGAAATAAATAACATTATAGAAGATAAATAATAAACAATTTTGGAGCTATTTTTTTTAAATACTCCTAAAATTAATAAAAACATAATTGATAAAGCTATGAAAATTTCAGGTAAAATTAAATTATAATTAATCATTTATCATTATCAATCTCAAGTTATAATCCTCAATTAAACTTGATAAAGAATTTTCTATAGTGTTTAACAATGGATCTGGATAGAAACCAAATAAAATTATAGGTATTATTAATGATCCAAAAATTATTTTTTCAGTATTTGAAAGATCTAACATTTTTAAAAGTTGATTTTTTTTAATATCTCCAAAAATTACTCTCTTATACAACCAAAGCATATAAGCTGCGGACAATACAACTCCTATAGTAGCAAAAGTTGCTACTATAAAATTACTTTTAAAAGCACCAATTAGAATTAAAAATTCAGCAACAAACCCACTTGTCCCTGGTAATCCAATTGATCCAAGTGTAAAAACCATGAATACAACGGCGTATTTTGGCATTACCGAAACTAGCCCTCCATAATCTGATATCATTCTTGAATGTGCTCTTTCATAAACAACTCCAACACACAAAAATAATGCGGCAGAAATAAACCCATGGCTTATCATTTGTAATATACTTCCTTCTAAACCCTGTTGATTAAAAGTGAATATTCCAATAGTTACAAACCCCATATGAGCAACAGAAGAATATGCTATTAATTTTTTCATATCATCCTGCATCAAAGCTACCAAGGAGGCATAAATTATTGCTATAACTGATAAAGTATAGATTAATGGGGTAAAAAAATCAGATGCATGAGGAAAAAGACCAATTGAAAACCTAATAAACCCATAGCCTGCCATCTTTAATAAAATAGCTGCTAATAAAACTGATCCTGCGGTTGGTGCTTCAACATGAGCATCAGGTAACCACGTATGAACTGGCCACATAGGAGTTTTCACAGCAAATGAACTGAAAAATGCTAGCCATAGTAAATACTGATATTGAGGATCAATTCCAAGATTATATAATTTATTAAAATCTGTAGTACCATATAGCCAGTAAATACTAATTATAGCTACCAGCATTAAAACAGATCCTAACAAGGTATACAAAAAAAACTTGAAAGCTGAATATACTCTTCTGGCGCCTCCCCAAATTCCAATTATTAAAAACATTGGAATCAGTCCGGCTTCAAAAAAAAGATAAAAAATTACCAAGTCTAATGAGCAAAAAACTCCAATCATGAAACTTTCCATTATTAGAATTGCTAAAAGAAATTCTTTTAATTTTATTTTTACAGTGCTTGATACAGATAAAATGCATAAAAAAGTAATTAAAGTTGTGAGTATAATGAAAAGTATTGATATACCATCTACACCAACTTTGTAATTTACAAATCCATCTAACCAGGGTCTAATTTCAACAAACTGAAAGAGATTTGTTGATTTGTCAAATATAAACCAAAGATATAAAGAAATTAATAAATTCAAAAATGAAGTAAAATAGGCAACATATTTAATATTCTTATTTTTAGTATTATCTGCAGATTTTGATAAAAAAATAAATATTGATCCAACCAATGGTAAAAATATTAGGGACGAAAGTATTGGGAAATTCATATTAATATACCATTAAATAAGTAAGAAGAATTGATACACCTATTAACATCACAAACGCATAATGATAAATATAACCACTTTGAAATTTAACAGCTTTATTAGACAAAAATTTTATGAAGTTTGATATTCCATCTGGACCAAATCTATCGATAGTTTTTAAATCTATAACTCTCCACAGAAATATTCCTAATTTTTTTACTGGTTCTACAAAAATATAATTATATATCTCATCAAAGTACCATTTATTAACTAAAAAATTATATACGTTTTTGTTTTCTTCTACTAAATATTTTGGAACATTTTTATTGAATATAAATAAATAATAAGAAACTGGAATCATGATTATAACTAATATTGGTGTAATAATCAAAACCCAAAATGGAGGGTGATTTTTTGAAATTTCTGAAAGAAAGAAAATAGAGTTTTTCCAAAAATTTATATTACTGTCATAACCAATAAATAAATCTTTAAAAAATAAGCCTACAAAAATTGACCCTATCGCAAGAATAATAAGTGGTATCATCATAGATTTGGGTGACTCATGTATATTTTCAAAAACACAATTTTCATTATTATAAGATCCATGAAATGTTTTAAAAATTAATCTCCATGAATATACAGAAGTTAGTACAGCAGTTGTAATTCCAACAAATGCAGATAAGTACGCTAAAGAATTACCTTTTAAGTATGCAAATTCAATTATGGCATCTTTTGAATAGTACCCTGATAAGAAAGGAAAACCTGTTAATGCTAAGGTACCTATGATCATTAAAACCCATGTGTATGGCATTTTTTTCCATAACCCTCCCATTTTATCTAAACTTTGTTCGTTATTTAATGAATGTATAACTGAACCAGCGCCTAAAAATAACAAAGCTTTGAAAAAAGCATGAGTGAATAAGTGAAAGATAGCAACATTGTATGCACCTATTCCAACTGCTATAAACATATAACCTAATTGACTACAAGTGGAGTATGCTATTACTTTTTTAATATCTTTTTGAACTAATGCTATAGTAGCTGCAAAAAACGCTGTTATCATTCCAATTATTAAAACAAAATTTAAAGCTACAGATGAATATTCAAAAATTGGAGAACATCTTACAGCTAAAAAAACTCCTGCAGTAACCATTGTAGCGGCATGTATAAGTGCTGAGACGGGAGTTGGTCCTTCCATAGCATCTGGTAACCATGTATGAAAAAAAAATTGAGCAGATTTACCCATTGCACCAACAAATAATAATATACTAATTAAAGTTATTGAATTTAGCTGTAAACCAAAAAAATTTATTTCACTATTTTGTAAATTAGAGATATTTGCAAATACTTCGTTATAATTAACTGTACCCAATAAATAAAATATAAGAAAAATACTTAAAGCCAAACCAAAATCACCTACTCTATTAACTAAAAAAGCTTTCATTGCCGCAGCATTTGCTGAATTTTTTTTATACCAAAAACCTATTAAAAAATATGAACATAAACCAACACCCTCCCATCCAAAAAATAACTGTATAAAATTATCTGAAGTAACCAATACTAGCATTGAAAATGTAAATAGCGATAAAAACGACATAAATCTTGGTTTATGAGGGTCATGAGACATGTATCCAACAGAATAGACATGCACTAAAGATGAAACAAAACAAACAACCACCAACATAACAGATGATAAAGCATCAACTTTAATTGACCAATTAACATTCAATGTCCCAGAGTTAATCCAATTAAATATTATCAAATTATTTTCATAATTAAATGATATTACTTGATAAAAAATATAAATTGATAAGATTGCTGATATTATAACTAGTACACAAGATATTATTAAAGATATTTTTTCACCGGTATATTTTGAAAAAAAACCAGTTAATATTGAGCCTACTAATGGTAAAAATAATAATGCATATTCCATGTTAACCTTTTAATTTATTTATTTCCTCCACTCTAATTGTTTGCGATCCTCTGTAGTAAACCACAATTATTGCAAGCCCTATAGCTGCTTCGGCAGCAGCAACAGTTAAGATAAATAAAGTAAATATTTGTCCATTTATATCATTTAAAAATATAGAAAATGAAACAAGGTTTATATTAACGGCTAAAAGAATTAGTTCTATACTCATTAAAATTACGATGACATTTTTTCTGTTAAGAAAAATTCCAATTACACCAATTGTAAATATTATTGTTGCTAAAGTTAAATAATGGCCTAGTCCAACTTCATTCATCCAATTTTACTCCTTTTTCCCTCTCCACATCTACAATAGATACTGCCTCAGATCTTTCTCTGCTAATTTGTGAAAAATAACTTTGCCTTTTAATTCCCTCTCTTTTTTTAAAAGTCAGCACAATAGCTCCAATCATTGAAACTAATAAAATCATGCCACTTAATTGAAACAAATGAATAAAATCAGTGTATAAAATATTACCTATTTGGTGAGTATTACTTAAATTTTGATCAAAATTAATGCTTTCAATTGTTAAAACATCAGGCTTATACTTCCATCCTCCTATTACTATAATTAATTCAAAAAATATAATTATACTTATCAATATGCCAATAGGTAGGTGATTTGAGCTTCTATTAAACCATTGACTTTTTTGCCTTGAAACGTTGAGCAACATAACAACAAATAAAAAAAGAACAGCAACAGCTCCTACATAAACAATAAGCATAATCATTCCTAAAAATTCAGCACCAATCATAATGAAAAGAAAAGATATACTTACAAAATCTAAAATTAAAAAAAAAACTGAGTAAACAGTATTTTTAGAAACAGTAACCATTACAGCAGATATCACAGCAATAGTTGAAAAGGTAAAAAAGAAAATTGAATGAGCAATCATTATTATCTAAAAGGTTTATCAGCTTTTATATTCGCAGCTAAGATACTTTCCCATCTATCACCATTGTCTAATAGTTTTTGTTTATTGTAATACAATTCTTCTCTTGTTTCGGTTGAAAATTCAAAATTTGGACCTTGAACAATAGCATCAACTGGACATGATTCTTCGCATAAACCACAATATATACATTTCATCATATCTATGTCGTATCTAGTAGTTTTACGACTTCCATCTTCGCGTTCAGAAGATTCTATCGTAATTGCTTGTGCAGGACATACAGCTTCACATAGTTTACATGCTATACATCTTTCCTCTCCATTAGGGTATCTTCTCAAAGCGTGCTCTCCTCTAAACCTTGGACTAATTTTTCCTTTCTCAAATGGATAATTTAAAGTTTTTTTACTTTTAAAAATTTCTCTAATTGCAGAAATCAGTCCTGAAATGAAATCAGTTAAAAATACAGTTTTTAATATTCTAGATAATTTCATAGTTACGATTTAGGTAGTAAATCAAAATAAAAAAGGAAACTTGCAGTTAATATAACCCATATTAAAGATAGTGGTAGAAAAATTTTCCACCCTAATTTCATTAATTGATCATATCTATATCTAGGCACAATTGCTTTTACTAATGCAAAGAGAATAAATAATAATAAAATTTTTAAAATTAGCCATATTGGTGAAGGAATAATATTAAATGGGTATACGTCTACGGGAGATAACCAACCACCCAAAAATAAAATTGATCCTAATGCACACATCAATAAAATATTAGCGTATTCCCCAAGCCAGAACATTGCATACATCATTCCTGAATATTCAGTTTGATAGCCCGCAACAAGTTCAGCTTCTGCTTCAGGTAAATCGAATGGTGGTCTATTAGTTTCGGCTAATGCTGAAATAAAAAATATGACAAACATTGGAAAAAGTGGCACAACAAACCATAAATTATCTTGAGCTAGTACTATATCCTTCAAATTTAAAGAGCCAACACATAACAAAACATTAATAATTATAACGCCTATTGAGACTTCATACGAGACCATTTGAGCGGCAGATCTTATGGCCCCTAAAAAAGGATATTTTGAATTTGAAGCCCATCCACCCATAATAATTCCATAAACTCCTAATGAAGAAACCGCAAATATATACAAAATACCTACATTAATATCTGCTAAAACATAACTTGCGCTAAATGGTATTACAGCCCAAGCAATAAGTGCCAAAGTCATTGTAACAATTGGAGCTAATATAAAAATTATTTTATTTGCACTAGCTGGAATTATTATTTCTTTAAAAATATACTTTAAAGCATCTGCTAATGATTGGAACAAGCCAAATGGACCAACAACATTTGGACCTCTTCTTTTTTGAACAAAAGCCCACACTCTCCTATCAAGCCAGACTATCATTGCTACAGCTGTTAAAACTGGAATTAATAAGAAAATTATTTTATAAACCTCCTCAAAAAAAATATTTAAATATTCAATCATGATTTATATCTTTGGTCTCTCTACACATAGACATTGTTTTAGAAGCCCTAGCAATTACATTGGAGTAATAATAATCAATTTTGTTTGTTTTTATTTTTTCCTTAATAAAATTTAGATTATCTTTAACTACAATTTTTTTTTTTTTATCCTCTTCATAAAAAATATTTAAAAAATTAATCATCGCTTTTTGGAGGTCATTTTTATCTTGGTATAATTTTTTTCCAGAAATTTTTTCTGATAATTCATTTATAATTATCCAATCTTCTTTAGCATCGCCAGGTGGGTAAGAAGCTTTAAATGCTTTTTGTAACTTTCCTTCTAGATTAGTAAAATAACCATCTTGTTCAGTATATGCACTCCCTGGTAAAATAACATCAGCTATTTCTGCACCTGCATCACCATGACTGCCTATGTATATAACAAATTGGTCTTTCTTATCAAAGACCAAATTGTCTTGACCAAAAAGAAATACAATATCAAATTTTTGATTATTTAAATCATTTAACAAATTATTATAACCATCTTCAGAGTTAATAATTCCAAGATCTAAACTTCCAATACGCGATGCATCTAATGATATTACATTTAATGGGTTCCAGTTTTCAGAAATTTTATTTTTACTGAATAAGAATTTTTTTAATGACTCGAAGATATATTCTCCAGATTGATTTTCAAAAACCGAAGGCCCTAATATTATCATCGGCTTTCTTGAATTAATTAACAATTCAGAAACTGAGTGATTTCCTTCAGTAATATTTTTAATTGTTTCACTGTCCCCATTTAAGCTTTCGTAAGGAAATGTTAAATCCCCTTGATCATTTAACGAGATAATTTTTGTATCATTATTAAGAAAAGATTTTCTAATTCTTGAATTTAAAATAGTTGCTTCATGTCTTATATTTGTACCAATTAAAAAAATGAAATCACTATCTTCAATGCCATTAATAGACGAATTAAATAAATAATCTTCTCTTTTTGAGTTATTTATATATTGATTGCTGCTTCTACAATCATAATTATTATTTTTTAACACTTTGTTAAAAAATTCCTTAAAAATATATAAAGACTCCATGTTGTTTAAATCACCGGTAAATCCACATATTTTTGATTTATCTGTAGCTTTAATTTTAGAACTAATAATATTAAAAACTTCTTTCCAGCTAGATTTATCAAATTTATTATTATACTTGATATACGGTATATCTAACCTCTGATTAAGTAATCCATCACAAGCATATCTAGTTTTATCTGATATCCATTCTTCATTAATGTCGTCGTTTATTCTAGGTAAAACTCGTTTTACTTCCCATCCATATGTATCAACTCTTATATTCGATCCAATAGCATCCATGACATCAATACTCTCTGTTTTCTTTAACTCCCAAGGTCTTGCTTCAAAAACATATGGCTTTGAAGTTAAGGCTCCAACTGGACATAAATCAATTACATTAGCAGACAT
>MDTB01167789.1_pt1 | contig 12336 bp, 7 predicted proteins | sample 811161 | NCBI WGS metagenome assembly MDTB01 (sample SAMN05326650, study PRJNA326480) | marine metagenome | isolation source: seawater | place: Mediterranean Sea | collected 2009 | reverse complement strand
CATTGCACAACCCATATTGTTGATATTCTTTTAAAGATGTTAAGCACATTGACCAAAGAACAATTCTTCTATCTTTTAAAAATGAATTAATGGCATTGATTGAACTGATGCCTAAGCCGTTAATACCTAAGATAGGGTGCGATAAGGCGATATTTATAATAATAGAATCTGGGTTCTGTCTATCCAAATTTTTTCTTAATTGGTTAATTTCTTCTTTTCCTCTGTTAAAGACGTCAAGATGAAAGACAAGATCAATATGATGATCGAAAACTTCTTTTTTTGGTTTATCCATGGTCCAAAATACTTCACACCCAAATTCGATAAGAGAGCTTTGGATAGATCTATGAATATCGACCGTACCAAACCCCATCAATAAAACTGATAGTCCCTGCATTTGAGTTGGGCTTATTTGATTATAATTCGTAGTCATTTCCATGGGTTCCTATACAAAATAATTTAAAATTTATTTGCTATTATTAACATCAAGAAACTAAACATAAGTTTAAATATCACCAGTACTAATAAATTTGTAGGAATAAATTGATTTGCTAATCAAACCTATTTATCTTTTTTAATCCAGTCTATAAAGTATATTAAAAAGGAGAAGAAATTTTCAAAAATTGAGAAAGTTAATTCAGGTTTGTATTTTGAACGTTGAATTATTTTTTTTATTCAAAAAATTCTTTCGTGCAATTCGGTGACTGTCAACAGCAGTCCAATTTGTTGAATATATCATGTTATTTTTTCTATCTTTGCGTTCAAGATACGTTCTACAAGTTAGCATGATTCTGAGTTATTTTATCGGCTTATAACTTGTATGTTGCAGCGGCGGTATCCGTATTCGCGCGTAGTTTTATCAGTTCGTGGACAGAAGAGTCATTTTTTTGTTTATCGGTTGGCGCAAATAACGCCTTGCCTCTTGTATTTACTTTTTTGGGAGGTTTGGTTAAATAATATACAGCAAGGCTTTTCCGAAATTCGTTTTTAGGACAATTCAAAAGGTCAGGTAAACCATGCCAACTATTGCACGTAGTATCGAAAATAATAGCCCGATTGAATAAAGGCTCTATTTGTTTTTTTAATTTACCAGGATGTGTATCACTTTTATTGTCCCAAAACCCTAAATTTCCGCCCCAAGAGGGTTGCCAGTTGGAATTTAGATATACAATAATATTTACTTTTCGCTGCAGACCCAGTTTGGGGTGCAAAGAATAGTCTAAGTGGGTGTTAAGTTTTCCGCCTTTACCATGAATATGCCAACCTCCACCATTTAGTCCGGGATCTGAGGTTAGAATTGATGATCCAAACAGCAATTGTGACATTTTATTAACAAAAAGTGTTGAGTTAAGGAAAGAAAAAACCTGATACGTTAATTTTGGAAAAACATTCCAATTATTACAAGCCTTTTTTATTTCTACAGGATTGCCATATTCATGCCACCTTTTATCTTCAAATTTTGGAAACTCCTTCTCTAGTGCTTGAGCAGTGTGGAGCTCGAAAAAATTGTCTACTATTAAATGTGGAAATGGCTTATTACTCTTCCATCCAAACGCGGATTTTTTTATTGACTCTAAGTTAATCATTTTAAACCTCATTGTTCCGCCTGGTTGTCTTTTAGATACACTAAATATGGTTTCTTGAAAAAATGCTTTTTGTTGAGCCTTGTTAGAACAATTTTTCATTTTCATTTAAAGCTGTCTTTGCAGATTTCATACCACTTTTTAAGGAAATGTCTGCCTAAATTTATGTGTTCCTCGATTAGAATTATAACTTTAATTTTGCAATTTGAATATTTTTAATACCGTTCCCTATATTGTAATATATGGTGTTCACTCTATTCGTTCAACGGGCTACAATGTGTCGAGGCTTTGCGTCAAGACGCTACGAATAGTATTGTTAAAACTAAATTTGGTATGAAGTGAAATTTGCCTATCCATTTTGATTTGGCGTTTATTTTGATCGAATGATTCCTCAACAATATTGAGCATCTGATCACTCGTTTCAAATTGATTTCCCGTGCTTAAATTTGTGCTGTCATCACCATAACCAGATACCAACAAGCCACCCATTTTAATTATTTCACACGTTCTGACGTAAAGGGGCGTTTCAAATTGCGTGCTTCCAAAATCAAGACAACATAAGGCTTGTTGATAAAAGTATCGTGGAGCGACTGATGTTGAGTATGAAAAATTTATGTACTTTTCCCAACCATCTCCCCATATGCTCACATGATTTGGAAATTGTTTTGAAACTAATTGTAGCATTCTTCGCCGTCTTTTTAAAGGAATGTGGACACTCCATAAAAAGTGATATTCTATGAAGGCTTTCATATTGCCTGGCTCAATTTCCATATTAGATTCTTTTCGAAACTGTTCTTTTGAGTTTGGTAAAAAATTTTCTTCTAAGAATTCGATATTGGTTAGTGATAATGGAGGAATTAATTTTTCCCAGTCAGAATTAGGCACCCCAGCATATACAATTTTTTCATTTATGAGAGGTTTTTCATCTTCAATCGATGGATCCTGAACAAAATGGTAGGGTACCTTTTGATACTCTGAGTGTTTATTAAACCAGTTATCTCTAAGTTCTTTACGGTCTTTTGCCAATAAGAAATATTCGTTTATACCTAAAGGAGCAAAGAACCCATTGCACAACCCATATTGTTGATATTCTTTTAAAGATGTTAAGCACATTGACCAAAGAACAATTCTTCTATCTTTTAAAAATGAATTAATCGCATTGACTGAACTGATACCCAGGCCGTTAATACTGAGAAGTGGATGAGAAAGTGGAATATTTATAATAACAGCATCCGGGTTGTGTCTATCCAAATTTTTTCTTAATTGATCTATGTAGTTAGCACCCTTTGAAAAGATATCGAGATGGAATAGAAACTCGATTTTGTGCTCAAAAAGCTCTTTTTTTGGTTTATCAATAGTCCAAAATACTTCACACCCAAATTCGATTAGAGAGCTTTGGATAGACCTGTGAATATCAATCGTACCTAATCCCATAAGCACAACAGACATTCCTTTCATTTGATCATAGCTAATTTGGTTCTGTTTGCTTTCCATCTATTCAATCTCCTTTATTAGGATAGTTCAGGAAATTACACTATAACAAAACTGCCATTTGGTCCCTAAAATATTATTTAATAATTGAAGTTTTGGTGAAGATATTCTGTTAGTTATTTTTAACAGAAAGGGCATTTTGTAGTTCAACAGCAAGAAAGTATACTTTCTATGGTATGTTCGATAATATTAATCTGCATTGTTTCGTTAAATGCTAAACCCAATTTTGCGTGTGGTCACGAATTAGTTGTCGATAAAGACTTCGACAAACGGGTAGTACCTGAGTAAAAAAATTGCCCGAGCAATAAAAAAAATATTTATACAAATCCAAAGACCATGGTTTTCGAGAATAGGAAAAAGTAAAGCAATAAAAGTACAAAAAACAACGAACGATTGAATCATGGCTTTTCTCATATATCTGGTTTTGGTGGAGCCAATAAAAATTCCATCGAGCATAAAGGACAAAAAACCTGTCAATGGCGTAATTGCCATCCAAAATAAGTACTCTTGCGATGATTTTTGGATGATTTCATTTTTTACCATAATGAAAATTAATTCATCCCCCCAAATAGAGAAAAACAATGTTAAAGCTATTCCACAAATAAACGCCCAAAAAGTGCACTTTAAAGCAGCCGACCTTATTTTTGATTTAGATTTCTGACCGTAACTCGAGCCAATCAACGCTTCAGCTGAAAAAGCAAAAGCATCTAAGGCATAAGAGCATATGTGTACGAATTGAAACAAAATATGATTACTTGCCAGGACAACAGTTCCAAGGGTTGATCCAAGGAAAACATAACTAATAACCGTAGCTTCTAATACTAGGGATCTAATCAAAATATTAACATTAGTAAAAAATAATTTTTTCCATTCGAATACAGAAAAAAGTTTGTTAAGTTTTGGTGATCCACTCTTTAAAAAAAGCCTAATTGTTACGCTTATTGCTAACACCGTTCCCAAGAGCTCCGAAATTAAACTAGCTAAGGCTACTCCTTCAACGCCCCAACCGAGAATAATTACAAAAAGAAGGTTTAAGATTATGTTTACAACGTTTATCAATATTTGAAGAACGAGAACGTATAATGTCCGCTCCAAAGCAATTAACCAGCCCAAAATGGCAAAGTTTGATATGCTAAGTGGTGCTGACCAAATTCTAATATTTAAATAGATTTCCGCCTGAGCTTCAACTTCAGGTAAAGCCTGAAATAGTTTAAGGATTAGCCAAAATAAGGGTACCTGAATTAGTAGTAGAAAAGTTCCTGCACTAACTCCTATCAGAATACCGCGCACAAGGTAGGAGAACACTTCACTCTGGTCGTTTGCACCGTTAGCTTGGGCGACTAGACCAGTGGTGCCCATTCTTAAGAAACCAAAAATCCAGTAAATTGTTGATATAGCAATGGCTCCAATACCAACGGCAGCAAGAAGAGTTGGATCACCTAATTGTCCGATAACACCAGTATCAACAACACCTAGTATTGGCACGGTTGTATTCGAAATAATCATTGGCAACGCGATTTTAAATATTCGATTGTGTGTGATTTGAGGTTTCATGGTCCTAAAAGCTAATGCTTGAAATAATAGTATTCCAGTCTAAAAATTTTTTGTTTTTTATTGACTCATCTTTTCATTAAATTAAAGATATGCTTGAGTTTTTAAATTTCGCTACGTGAATATTGTTTTACGGATGTACGATTTCTAGAGATTATTATGCCCCAAATTCAGACTGATGAGACCATACCAGATAAAAAATTTCCATCTCATGCGAGAGTAGTAGTAATCGGAGGTGGAGTAGTTGGGTGCTCAATTTTATTCCATTTAGCAAAATTTGGTTGGAAAGATGTTGTATTGCTTGAACGCGATGAATTGACCTCGGGGTCAAGCTGGCATGCCGCTGGACAAATTCATACTATAAGCTCAGATCCAAATATAAGTAGATTGCAGAGTTATACAATTAATCTTTACAAAGAGATTGAGAAAACATCAGGTCATTCCGTTGGGCTTAACATAACGGGAGGTTTTTATGCCGCATCTACTAAAGAATGGTATGATTACTTAAAGCGCGAACGATCCAAAGCCAGGTATCTTGGCCTAAATCAGGAGTTTATTAGTTCAACAGAGCTAGGTGAACGTCACCCCTTAGTCGATTCAAGACATTACTATGCTGCTCTTTGGGACGACCAAGACGGAGATCTTGATCCATCAGGAGCTACCTACGCATTTGCTAAATCTGCACGGGTTCATGGAGCAACTTATTTTACACACTCTCCGGTTACCGCGTTATCTCAACGAACTGATGGTAGTTGGGACGTTAAGACACCAAAGGGTCAGATAAATGCCGAGCATATCGTTAATTGTGGTGGTTTATGGGCCCGTGAGCTAGGTCGTCTAGCTGGGATTCACTTACCTGTACAGCCAATGGAGCACCACTATCTTATTACAGACGATATTGCGGAAATCAAAACTCGAATGAAATCTGGAGAAATTGGTAGATTGCCATCAGGTATTGATTACGAAGCAAATATTTACTTTCGCCAAGAAGGGCATGGTATGCTTTTGGGTACCTATGAACCCAAAGCCACGCCGTGGAAAGTTGATGGAACGCCACTTAATTTTGGTCATGAATTATTAAACCCTGACGTTGATAGAATATCAGCACGTTTGGAGATGTCCTTTGAGCGCATTCCATCGATAGGCAACGCTGGAATCAAAAGTATAATTAATGGGCCATTTACTTTTGGACCCGATGGTAACCCTTTGATTGGTCCTGTTCCCGGATTAAAAAATTATTGGGTTGCTGTTGGAGTCATGGCAGGATTCTGTCAGGGGGGCGGAGTTGGCTTAACTATGGCAGAGTGGATGATTGATGGTGAGCCATCAATTGATGTTTTTGCTATGGACGTAGCAAGATTTGGAGATTTTGCAACACCCGATTGGGGAACAGTCAAGTCCGCAGAAAATTATGAACGACGCTTTGTAATGACGTTTCCAAATGAAACATTACCCAAGGGAAGAAAACAAAAAACAACTTCACTTTATGATCGACTAATCTCTCGGGGCGCTGTGATGGGTCAGAGTTTTGGTCTAGAAAGTGCTCTCTGGTTTGCTAACTGTTCCGATGAAGCGTTTGAAGAGTCTACCTTTCAAAGGAATCGTTCGCACAAGTATGTTGCCCGAGAGGTTGAAATTGTTCAGAATACTGTTGGTTATAGTGAAATTGCTAATTTTTCAAAACATGAATTTAAGGGTATTGGAGCGCGCAAGTATCTTGATCGAATAATGGCAGGATTTATTCCAAAAACTGGTCGATTAGCCTTAACACCGATGTTAACCCCACAGGGAAGACTTTATGGCGATTTCACCGTTGCTTGCCTATCCGATGATCATTTTATAGTGTTCGGGTCTGGAGCGATGCAACAAGTGCATAGACGTTGGTTTGAGTTCAATCTTTCTATCAATGTTACTTACCGAAACCTATCAGACGATTGGCATGGCATTGCTTTATCGGGTCCTAATTCGCGTGATGTCCTCAAACTGCTAACGCGCGATGATGTTAGTCTGGAGAACATGAAATTCCGAGACTCACGAGAGACTTTTGTAGCAGGAGTTCCTGTAATTTTAAATCGCATTAGTTTTTCTGGGGAGCTTGGTTACGAAGTTTACTGCCATCCAACATATTTAATTCGTTTAGCAGAGGGTTTGGAAAAGGTTGGTATGGACTTTGGATACACATGGTATGGCACGCGAGCTTTGATGTCTATGCGACTAGAGAAAGGTTGGGGTGCGTGGGGACTTGAATATCGTTCAGATTTTAATGTAATTGAGTCGCGATTAGAGAATTTTATTAATTGGGAAAAAGACTTCATCGGGAAAGAGAAGTCCATTAAAGCCAATCAAGAGATACCAAAAAGAAAATTAGTAGCCATGAGCATTGAGGGTAATACAATTGACGTTTCTAATGATGAGGCGATCCTGCATAATGACCGGGCTATTGGTTTTGTGTCCTCGGGTGGTTATGGCCATCGAGTTCAGAGATCCTTAGCCTTGGGTTATGTAGAAAATGATTTTGCAAATAATAGACGAAAATTGAAGGTCGAAATACTTGGGAAACTTTATGATGCGACCGTTTTACAGGAACCAATATACGATCCTAATGGTAGCAAGATTCGAGCGTAATTTGTTTTACGTTATCCTTGGTTAGTCAGCCAGAAAAACGGTTAATTTAAATTTGGTAGATTTGAGCATTACAGGTTAGCAGCAGACGATTTCTTTTTTATACTTTCAGGTGAACGAAGAAAGTTGGCAAATGCTAAAGGTATTTCAACGGGTTTTTATAGAAATTTTTCTTTTAAGGACAAGATTTCATCGCTTGATTAAAATTGTTTGGCTGCTTTAGCTAAATTAAGCATCTTCGTGTGAAATGCGCTCGATCCACAATTACAGCCACAATCTGGAGCCAATATTATACGTTCTTTTGGTATAAATTGCAAAACGTGCTCAGTAGCTTTGACTATTTCGTCAACAGTTTCAATCTTATCCGAGTTCACATTGATTGACCCAAGCATTAGCGTTTTTTCTCCTATTGACTCAAAAAGTTTGTCTGGACTTTTATGATATGCGTTTTCAATCGAGATAATGTCCACGGAGGATTTTAAGAGAAGTGGCATTATTTCCAAATAACAATCTGCTGATGCCTTATTTGTGGCTTTTTCGAGGGTATTGGCTTCTGTATACCCGCGGCAAACATGAAGATATTTTTTGATTGGCACATTTTTATTATCTTTTGTTAAAGTTAAAGGTATATTATCGAAGCATGCACTCATGCATTCGATTGCAAAGTTTTTGGCGCGTTTAGTTTGAAATGCTAACTGAGGGTCATCAATTTGAATATTTGTACAACCATGTTGAACGGCATCCAGGATTTCAGTATTTATGGCTTTAGCAAATTGCCAGGCAAGGAGCTCCAATTCTTTTTCAGAAATTTCCCTATTGTCCACCAAATTTCGTGAAACCTCTGTGGCTACTGTTAGAGGACCAGGCATCGTAATTTTTACAGGTTTAGTGGTAAAACTTTGTGCTTTTTTCCAATCTTCCGCAAGAAAATGAACTTTTAATTCTGGTGGGCTAAAAATTTGCCATTTCCTATTTGAAAAATTATCAACTCGTGGCCTAATTCCATCCACAAACTCCAAAAAATAAGACCAATAATCTTGTCGAAAGCACTCTCCCTCTGATATAATATCTATGCCAGATTCAACTTGCTTGCCGATACAATTTGCTAGAATAAAATCTCGTGTCGTTTTGTGCCAATCCGAGGTGATTAAATTATGCCAATCTGCTGCGTGAATTATTTCGGTGCTTATTGCAGTTCTTAAATAATAAGATTTGCCAAACTGTACGTGCGGTTGTCGCCCAACCATTGCGGTTTTCATCATAAATTTTTTTACCAATGAATTAGATAGAAAGTATCAATTGCGTTTTTTAATAAATGTATAATTTCAATTTCTTCCTTTTGCAAATTTGTTTAATTTGAAACAGTTGATATCTTATACCTTTGCAAACTGGTGATTAACGATTTATTTACTTTATTTATATGTTTTGAGATTAGAGTTTCAAAATATAACAAATAGAATTGATTACAATAGAACCAAAATTTGTTATTTTTCTATATAATTATTTTTAAGATAGCCACTAAATTTGAAAGACGCAAGAATATTGGACGAAAATTTATCCAATAGGTTTGTACTTTCTATTGAGTCAATCAATTTAGCAGAGTGTCACCAAAAAAAATTAAGGAAAGTATATATTTCATATTAAAGTTTGGCATGAATTTTGCGCTAGAATTGGAAACGAAAGAATATAGAATATGGTTATTTGGGTGACTGGATTGGCTGGAGCTGGCAAAACCACTTTTGCAAGGAAGCTAACTAAGATATTGCGTGAAACTTTGCAAGGTGTCTTTCATCTTGATGGCGATCATCTTCGGAAAATCCTGAATGATGATAAACCAGACTCTTATTTAAAAAAAAATCGGCTATTGTTGGCTAGAAAATATGGAAAATTGGCCAAAGCTCTTTCTGATCAAAATGCGATAGTTGTTGTTTCTACTATTTCCCTTTTTAATGAAGTTCATTTGTGGAATAGGGCTAATATAAAAAGTTATTTTGATATTCTTTTAAGACCATCGTTTGAAGTTTTACAAAAAAGAGATCAAAAACAACTTTACTCGGATTACACAGGCGGCTTGGTAACCAATATTACTGGCCTAGATCAGGGGGTGGAGTTCCCATCTAATCCAGACTTTGAATTTGATCATTTTGGACCAAAAGAGGTTCAAAACGTAGCACAACTAATTATAAAAAGTTATTACGGAGGCACCAATGAAAACTGCATGGGATTATACTGATCTTGCACAGTCTTATTTAAAGAGACCAAATTATGCTCCTGCAGCTATAAAGACGTTATTAAAAGTGGTTTCACCTGACGGAGTAACGAACGCGTGCGACGTTGGAGCAGGTGTGGCGCATTTGACTATCGAACTGGCACCCTTTTTTAAGAGCATACACGCAGTGGAGCCTAATTCTGAAATGAGGAGGCTAGGAAAAAGTAGGACTACTTCTTATGATAACGTAACATGGTTTGATGGAACTGGAGAATCAACTGGTCAAGAATCCCGGTATTTTGATCTGTGTACCTTTGGAAGTTCATTCAATGTTTGTGATAGAGTGCAAACTTTGAAAGAAGTTAAACGAATACTTAAGCCAAATGGATGGTTTGCTTGTATGTGGAATCACAGAGATCTAGATGACCCGATTCAAGCAAATATTGAGTCGATAATTAAATCAAATATTGAAGGTTTTGGGTATGGACAACGTAGAGAGGACCAAACCAAGATAATAGAGTCCAGTGAATTTTTTAATGAAGTGGTGCGAATTCAAGCAGATGTCGTCTATGATTTAAATGTGCACGAGGTTATTACCGCGTGGCGCTCTCACGCGTCGTTGCAAAGACAGGCTGGGGATAATTTCGAAAAAATTATTTCTGAGATAGAAGTTTTCTTTGAACATAAAAATTTAGAACAAGTTAGAACGCCGTATACAACCCGGATTTGGTTAGCAAAAGTGAGGGATTAAAGTTTAAATGAATTATTTTAATTCTAAGGCGGAAACTTTAGAAGATCTTAATGTGGCTCCTTTAAAAACGGCAAGCGTCTTACCAGTGCATTATTTTTCTTTCAATGAATGGAAAGTTAATGCTGATCAGTGTTTGGTCGGGTTGTTTCATTTGCCTAAAGATGAATTTTTTATCGTACGATCAAGCTCACGAGCCGAGGATAACCTTTGTAGTTCTAACGCTGGTGCTTTTTTATCAATTCCGAACGTTTCAAAGAGTAATTTAAAAAAAGCTATTAGTGATGTTTTTGCAAGTTACAAAGATGTTGGTGATCGCGATTTGGTTTTAATTCAACCAATGTTAAAAAACGTTATAAGCTCGGGAGTTGCCTTTACTCATGACTTGGAGACAGGGGCTCCGTATAGAATCATATCGTGGACAAAGGGGGAAAAAACTGACGTTGTAACTAAAGGTGAAAAAGGCGGCAAAACAATCTTTTCTCATCAAACGGTTAAGTTGCACGAGCCACCAGAAATAAGGGGAATTGCTGGCTTAGTTGATGAATTGGAGACTCGCTTTGGCAACGTGCCGTTGGATATTGAATTTGCGGTTTCAAAGCACTTGGAGCGCCAAAAGTTGTGGCTATTACAGGTGAGACCTTTAATTATCCAAAAAAAGTCAATTCCTAGTTTAAAACATCAAAAGAAAGTAAAGCGGCTTGAACGTTATCTTCATGATTCTATGAAACCACACCCTCTTTTAAAGGGCAAAACAACTGTTTTTGGCGTGATGCCAGATTGGAATCCAGCTGAAATTATTGGTCTCAGACCAAAGCCGCTCGCTAAATCACTTTATCGCGATTTAATTACTGATAGTATTTGGGCTTACCAAAGGAACAATTATGGTTACAGGAATCTTCGTGGGTTTCCATTAATGGTCGAGCTTGAAGGCCTTCCCTATATTGATACCCGAGTATCGTTTAATTCTTTTATTCCGGAGGCCATACAAGATCCCCTGGCGGAAAAGTTAGTTAATTATTACATAAGTAAATTGATACAAAAACCGTTTCTTCATGATAAAGTTGAATTTAATATTGTTCATTCATGCTACACGCTTGACGTTGAAGATCGCATACGAGACCTGCCAAAAGATCAATTCTCATTGACTGAGAAAAAGGATATTCAGTCTTGTCTTCTTTCCTTGACAAACAAAATTTTAAATCCAAGCGACGGTCTAATGGTTTCTGATGCCAAGCGCCTGGTTACATTAAAGAAACGAAGACAAACAGTCATGGATTCTGATACACCAATTATTCAGAAAATTTTTTGGTTGCTTGAGGATGGGAAACGATATGGAACTTTACCATTTGCAGGTTTAGCACGGGCTGGTTTTATAGCAGTCCAGCTTTTATATTCATTGATAAATAAAAATATCTTATCCAGAAATGAAGTGCAAGATTTCTTGGCTTCAATACGCACGGTATCAAGTCAAATGTCGCAGGATTTAAGACTGTTACCATTACCAAAGTTTTTGGAAAATTATGGACATCTTAGACCAGGCACGTACGATATATTATCATCCAGATATGATGAGAATCCTGAGTTATATTTTAATTGCAAAAATAGTAGTAAGAAACCAAACAAGACACTAGCATTTCGATTAAGTATTAATCAGATGAGATCTGTTGATCAATGTCTGAAGGAATGTGGTCTAGAAGTAAACGCAATTGAGTTTTTTAGTTTTATAGAGGATGCGATATCATTAAGGGAGAGTTCTAAATTCGAATTCACCAAGAATTTATCTAATACATTGTCTTTCATAGGCCAGTTAGGAAAGGAATATGGTTTGGGCCTTGATGAAATGTCTTTTGCTAATATAGAAGATATTAAGGCGTTGTACGCCTCATCGACCGGGGTCGCTAAGGCGCTAACCCGAAGTATCCAGAAAGGCAAAGAAGATTTTGCGAGTTCTAGTGAAATTTTTTTACCTCCATTGATCACAAAGACGACTGATGCCTGGCAATTTTGTTCGCAGGATGTTATCCCAAATTACATTACACAAAAAACTATTACCGGACATATTGTAAGTGCGGAAAACCGTGACCAATTGGCTGGAGCAATAGTTTGTATTTCGTCCGCTGATCCTGGATATG
>MDTB01213573.1_pt1 | contig 12337 bp, 9 predicted proteins | sample 811161 | NCBI WGS metagenome assembly MDTB01 (sample SAMN05326650, study PRJNA326480) | marine metagenome | isolation source: seawater | place: Mediterranean Sea | collected 2009 | reverse complement strand
GTAGGTCAGGCGTTAGACCTGTTTGGTGCGTTGTTTTTGAAAAAAAAAACTTACTACTTTCTCCATGCCCAAGCAGATCAGGTAAAATAAGCCTATGGCTATCCAAATGTGGGATAAGCCAGTTCCATGTCGCTTTGCTATCGAAGAGACCGTGCAGTAAAAGAATTCCTTTTCCTTCTTCGCCAATATCAGAGAATGCCAGAGAATACAGATTACTAGGATTAGTTTTTTGGGGGGAGACGATTGAAATCATAAAAATAAAAATTAGTAAGCTAAGTTAATAGATCTTTGGAGAACCTGTTGGCCGGAGTCGCTGACGATTTGTAATTGAATAATATAAATCCCTGGATTAACTAGTTGCCCTGTATTTGATCGACCATTCCAAGCGAATTCAAGATGACCTGCTAGTATCGTATTATTGGCAATTGTTAGGATATGTTTTCCTGCAATATTAAAAATTTTTAGTTGAATGGGACGAGGTTTGATAACCTTTAATAAATCGAAAGTAATTAAAATATTATCGTTTATTCCGTCTCCATTAGGTGAGATAAATCTATTAGATAATGTAAAATGTTCAATGAGATTTGTGGTCGTTGGAAGTTTGATGTGGGTAACACTGCTTTCTACTGATGATGTAGCATCACCACTGTCAACGGGTTGTCGAACCGTATTTCCCAACTTGCTATTAAATAAAAAAGCATTGTATCGGGTTTGGTTGATATACAGAATCGATTCGAAGTCAATTTCAATGAGCGAGGTAATATTTACGGGTTTTTCTAAAGTGATCAATACTCCGTCATCTCTCTCTTGAGTTAAGCTAGGAATTATTTCTCCGTCTATGCTTACGTTATTGACGGATATTGAGGTACTGCTATTTATCAAAATCTGGTCAAACCCTCGGCTGTTCGGGGCCATGGTAGAATGAAGATAGAAAGTATATCTACCTACTTGACCGGCTTGGCCAGAAAGAGGAAAGATCTCTGCTTTTGTTTTTTGAGCGAGCGGTTGATGATATTCAATTCGAACTTCTTCTATGGAACTATTGCTAAATGGGTTCTCTGAAACAAAACGCATGTCCAACTGTGTGTATCGCCTCGGTGCAGGTGAAAGAAAAAGTTGGCCGGAATTCTGATAGGGTTGACTCCATGTACTCCAGTCGCTGCTTATTGTTCGGAGCGTATCTATAGCTCCCCGAAAAGAGGGTATGAGTTTGCCATAACGCTTTTCTGTTACCTCTTTTCCATTTTTGTCATAAAACAGGTAGCCTTCCTCGAGACTATTACCCGTTCGACTCCTGATCTCAATTTTGGCTCCGTTATTACTCTGGGTCTTCCAATGAAGGGCGGTAATATGCTGTTGAGAGCCCAAGTCATAAATAGGTGACTGAGACGTTGCTTTTGCAGGAAAGCCGCGGCCAAACACCTGCCATTCGGCCGTCGTTCCAATACGACCGTTAAAGGCCATGATTCCATCAGACATTGGAAAAAATAGTCGTAAAAATCTCACCTTTTTAAGTGGGAAATTTTCTTCAAAATGGACGATTCCCTGCAGGTTATTTGGATTTGCAGGCAATTCTGCCATTAGTTCCCATCTTAAAGACCCATCTACGGCGCGAGTTCCATCTGAGACATAAAACTGATACCAGAGATAGTTGAAAGTACCTCCTCTCCGGCCTGGGGCTATTCCAGATCCATCACCAAGTAGTCGTACGAGATCAATCCAGAAGAGAGCACCTAAATCAAGTTCGAACTGTCCAAATTGTCGCTCTAATTGCGCCCCAGACCCTCCTCGATGGACTGTACCCCAGTAACTGGTAATGTCACCGTCAACTAAAGTACTGCTTATCCCACTACTTTCTATAATCTCTCGACCATAGGAGGACCCAACCTCTGATACGACCGAAACATTACCACCCCGATCCCATATCCCTAAAGAGATGTTATCTCCGATACTCTCTACATTGAGTTCGCTTATGTATACATTTTTATTTTCCTGCATTCGGTCGGCTTTAATACGTATAAATTGAAGTGGCTTTTTATTGAAATCGACAGTGATTATATGATTTGAGTTGAAACTATAGCTTGAACTTCCATTAAAGCGTAGCGTGTTCGGGATAATCGAATTTGCATTGTTAAATGAAGGTTCCCCATCTGACGTCCAGATAGTAAAAAATTCAAGTGGGTCTCCTTCAGTAGAGAAATGGAGTTCGATTTTTTGAGCAGAGACAACGCGCCCGAGATCAACTTCAATCCACGCGTCTTCTATGGTAGTCTGTAGGTTCGGTCTCCAAGAAGTTGAGAAGTCTCCATCGATAAGTTGAAACGAATTTGATATGTCAGATCCTGAGGAACGTATTCCTCCACCAAAATCATTCGCATTGGCTACTGCATTGATATTACGGCGAACCAGATTAGGACTGAGGCTACCGTTTTTAATGACGAGCGCGTCGCCAGGTAAATCCCAAGCCGACCAGTCTTTTGAGGATGTAATCAAAAGCTCTTTACTTTTAACCTGGGACGATAACGAAATTAGTATAGCAATTAATAGTGACAATTTGGTCTCTCTTAATGCTTAATTTATTCTAATTTTGACTACAGTTTGTTTGATACATGGACAATCTTTTTAACATGCAGATGTATTGGTAAATGTCCATTATCCTAATTAGCGTACTCGGCCACGAGCCGCGATTTGCCAGATATTAATTAGTATGTCATCGCGTAAAACGTAAAGGTAGTCATGCAGGTTAACCGTAGTACATCCATGCCCCGGAATAAATTCTATCAGATCTCCAATAGATAAATCAGTACATGGACCATCTTTTGATTTTAATCGTCCATGCTCTTCTGACAATGCATGACATATGAGATCAGGACGATTTTTTATGATTGGAAACCCATGTTCCGGAGTTACCGATTTTAAGCCGCCATCTGTTATGATTTGCTCGCTTGTTGGTCTGCTGCATACCATTGTAAGCAACGTTAGAGCGTGTTTAAAACCTAAGTTCAGGCGTCCGTATGCTGCGTCCATAAGAGCATATGAACCTGCTTGGACTTCAGTTATCCCGTCAAATTGTGTGCTGATGTAATAATCTCCTGTCGCGGATGAGGAACAAATTTCAACATTTATTCCTAGCGATTCTATATCGGCACGCACATCTACAAGACGCTGTAAACAAATACGAGCACCTTCTTCGCGCTCAATGATATTTTCTAAATCGACTACATGACCTTCGTAGCCCATGATACCTTTAAAGCTGACATTATTAGCCGCTTCAGCTTGTTTAGCTAAAGATTTCGCTTGATGTCCTGGTGTTACACCACACCGATTATGACCTATGTTTATCTCGATTAAAACACTTGGTTTTACCCCTGAGGCCTCTGCAGCCGTATCTATGATTGCAAGATTTTCGGGATCGTCTACTGCAACTATTATGTTGCACTTTTTAGCCAACTCCATTAGTCGCGATATCTTTTTTGAACCAACAACCTCATTAGCAATTAGTATATTTTGTATTCCTGCATCGGCCATAACTTCTGCCTCGCCGAGTTTTGCACAAGTAATACCGATAGCACCGGCGGCTAACTGCATCTTGGCAATTTCAGGTGTTTTATGTGATTTACTGTGAGGGCGAAGATTTTTATTAGCCGCAAGAAAATGGTCGGCCATTTTTCCGACATTATATTCGAGTGCATCGAAATCTACTAACAGGACCGGTGTGTCTATTTCGCTTTTTTTAATTCCAATCTGTTCGGTTTGCTTTGGCAAATGTAAAAGTCCTCATCGAATTGTTAAAAAAATATTAAAAGTGAATCGAAAGATTATCATCCTCATCAAATTGCATATCAGCAAGAGGCTCAATAATAGACAAGTCTTTACGTTTTTCCACCTCGGGCAGGTAAGCTTCGGAAACCATTAGCTCTGCAAGGTCCAACGTGTTGTGAATTCGTAGGATTCGCTCTTCACCACGTTCTCGTAAGCCCACTGTCTCTAATGCTTTTTGTATGCATATTCGATCTGTGTCAAAGTAGAGGGGGATATGTGCGCCAGATGGGTGATTTCCGGTCATACAATTAATATAGGTGATTTCTCGGTCCATTTCGTCTATAGCCCTACGATGCGCGTATTCTGCGGTTCCGATACCGGAAGCATTTCCATGAGTTTCAGGGGTCAAGCCCCTCACAAGAATACGAGTAACCTTGGGATATTCTTTTTCAGCAGCATGATTATCATGGAATTTTCGTCCTACCACGTTCGTATCCATACCTGCGCCAGAGATATTTTTTCCAATAGCATCAACGATGAGGAGGTCAACCGAGTCGAAAGGCAGACGAGGCATCCATTCTTTGGCTTTGATTAAGAGTTCCTTCTCTCGATCTACAAACTCTTCAGGAGCTACTGCTTTGAGTAAAGCAGTCTTGTCGTACTGATTCTCGACGATGGCCAAACCCATTAGGACTCCACATTCTTCGATAACTTTTTGCCCTACCGAACGAATAATTCGATCGAAGCTATAGTGGACTATGGCCTGATGATACAAGGCTGCACCGCGGTGTTTGCCAAAACCGATGAGCATCATCTTGTGAAGTCCACTTTCTATCTCGCCTACAAAATCGGTATGCGGTTTAATACGGCCAACTACTACGACATGGTCTGCTTCGTATGCATACTTATCAAAAAATACAGGCACACCGTCCTGAGTTTCTCCAATTTGTACGGTGTCCATACTAGATTTAATAGGTACGCCTACGTATTCTTCCGTCACGCCATACCCTTCGATAATTTCCTGCTGAGCTTGAGCTATACCGCCTCCATGGCTACCCATTGCCGGAACAAGGAAAGGACTTAATCCCAAAGAATTAAATTCTTCGACTAAACACTTTGTTATTAAAGCAATGTTGTTTATACCTCGACTACCGACTGATATGGCGACACTTTGACCAGGTTTAATTTTCTGGTCTAATTTCATCTTCGCCACTTCTTCGCGAATGACTTCTGGAATATTCTCAACGAAGGGGGCATCAAAATGTTGGCCGATGCGTAGCATACGTGGTAGTGACATTGACTGTTGTCCTCTGACTAAGTTTAAATGGCTCGGTTAAAAATTGCTTCTATATCGGAACGGAGCGTTTTGCGCGGATTTACGCTGACATTACCGCTATCCATTGTTGCTTTACTAAGGCGCCGAATGCCGGACTTTTTTACTCCACATTCGCCCAAAGTTTTCGGTATTTTTAGGTCTTCATTTAGAGTCCACACGTAATCAATAGCAGTTTCTGCAGCCTCTCGTACGGAAAGCCCCGCTACGTCAGCCCCTAAGGCTTTGGCAATGTTACCAAATTTATGGATGCGTGAAGAAAAATTAAATTCCATGACATAAGGTAATAATATCGCGTTAGCTAGACCGTGATGGACTCCGTATTGGGCTCCCGTTGGGTGTGACATGGCGTGGACATTACCCAAGCGTGTTTGAGAAAAAGCCATTCCTGCAAGCATGGATGCGATCAACATATTTTCTGTTGCCTGCATTTCATAATCGTTCGAACACGCAAGTATCAAGTTCTCTCCGATCAGAGATATGGCTTGTAGCGAAAAAGCGTCCGTAATCGGGGTGGATAAAAGATTGGTGTAACTCTCTATGGCATGGGTTAGAGCATCCATGCCGGTTGGTCCGCCGACTGATAATGGGAGGGATACACAAAGCTCTGGATCGAGAATTCCCGCTAAAGGTGCAATTCTCCAGCTAATAACGGGGTCTTTGTTTTGTGTCTTTGGGTTTGTAAGCACTGCAAAGGGGGTTACTTCACTCCCGGTACCGTAGGTCGTAGCAACACAATATAACGGAGGGATGTTTTTTGTGATTTTGTTTGCACCTAAATAACGATCGATACGACCGCCATGAGAGGCTACTACGCCGATCATTTTAGCAACGTCCATAGCTGATCCTCCGCCAATAGCGAGGATAGACGTACAATTTTCGTCTCTATAATGTTTTGCGCCAGCATGCACACATTTTGCAGGTGGATTTGGCAGAGCGCCGTCAAATAATGTGTGGTCTATCGAATGGTTATTCAGAACTTGAATCACCATGTCTGTTATGCCAGCTTTCACTAAACCAACATCAGTAACGACGAGTGGGCGCGTTCCTTCAAGCAATTCGGGAAGTTTTTTTCTCGACCCAATTCCGTGTATGATTCTAGTAGGGATCTTTATGTCGTGATCTATGGAGAAGGTCATAAAAGTCTTATTTCTCTATTTTTTTATTAGCCACATCAAGAGTCAACAATTAGCTAAGTCGTGGCTTGTATGTCAAGCTGCATACTCTGAAAAGGCTTCTTGCAATGGCCGTTATTTACCGGACTCGAAATTGCATAGAGACTGAACTAAACTAAGCGGCTTGTGATCGTGTGGCACGACATCTACATTGAGTCCATACGCCACTGCTTTTTCTTCTGTAGTAGGCCCCATGCAGGCAATATGCGCGGTAGCAAATATTCTTTTTCTCAGGTCATCAGGCACAATTTTAAAGATATTTTGAATTGTCGATGGACTTGTGAAGATGATCCAGTCCATTAGACCTGTTTTTAAAGGACGAGGCAAAATTAGTTCGGATTCGCTAGGTGGAATGTTTTTGTAAGCCACAACTTGATCTACAATCGCTCCTCGTTGACCGAATGCCTCGACTATATGATTGCGTGCTAAGTCGGAACTTGGGAATAGTATGCGCGCATTTTTTACCGACAGGGATTCGAATGCCGTTACAATTCCTTCCTGGTTACTTTGCCTTGCCTGTAAATCGGTAATTAGGCCGAATTTACTCACTGCCTTACTTGTGGCAGGACCGATTGTTGCGATTTTTATATTATGTAAAGCTCGAGCATCTAAGTTTTGGGAATTGAGATGCTGAAAGAAAAAATTTACACCGTTAGCACTTGTGAACAATAGCCAATCATAAGTTGTCAATTTGCTCATAGCTTGTTTCATCGGGCTTAAATCTGGGGGTGAAATAAGCTTAATCATCGGAACGTTATAAACATCTGCTCCGAAATCTATCAACTCCTGAGCTAAATCAAAAGCCTGTTCAAGAGGTCTGGTAATCATTATTCGGCGACCATGAAGAGGGTATTTGATATCAAACCTTAGATGTTGTTGAATTGAAACAGCCGGTCCAACGATAATGAGCGCTGGCGATTTTATAGCTGAATCAGCTGCTAATCTGGATAGGTCAGAAAGTTGCCCGAATACGTTTCGTTGAGTTGAAGTTGTTCCTGATTGTATGACGGCAGCTGGAGTGTTCGGGTCTTTTCCTTCTTGAATCAGACGATTACATATAGTTTTTATTTTTTGTATGCCCATAAAGATCACTAATGTTGCGTCTATTTTAGCCAACTTGGGCCATTCTACGTCAGAAGTGTCTTTGTCTGGATCTTCGTGACCGGTGACTATTACTGCAGCAGACGCAAGGCCTCTATGGGTTAAGGGGATACCAGCGGCTGCGGTAACGCCCATAGCGGCCGAAACTCCCGGAACGATTTCGAATGGTATATTAGCGTTTTGTAGAGCGATCCCTTCTTCTGCGCCCCTACCGAATACAAAAGGGTCGCCACCTTTTAAACGAACAACGCAGTGGCCTTCTTGGGCATACTTTATCATCAGTTCGTTGATTTCTTTCTGACTTTGACTCGGTCGACCACCTCGTTTTCCGACATATATTTTTTGGGCATCTAACGGGGCATGAGATAGAATTCTCTCGTCAACTAAAGCATCATAGAAAACACTATCTGCCTGAGTTAAACAGCCTTGTCCTTTCAGCGTAAGCAATTGAGGGTTTCCGGGACCTGCACCCACAATGTAAACTTTACCGGTTTCGGAGAGCTTATTCATGATTTGCTTCGATTAGATCCTTAGCACCCTGCTTCAATAGGGACTCGGCTACCTTTACGGCCACTTTTTCAGGATCTTTTGCAGAACCTTTAGCTGTAGCGTGTAATATCTTTCGACCGTCTAGGTTACCCACGCGTCCGTCCATTACCAAAAGGTCGTCTTCTTCTCGTGCCCACGCAGCTATTGGAGAATGACAGCCACCGCGAAGTAACCGTAAAAGTTTTCGTTCGGCTGTAATTGCCGCGAAGGTTTTGTCGTCATTGAGTTTGGAAATCAGGTCTTGATGTGGATGGTTGCGCAACATCTGCAAGCCTATAGCCCCTTGGCCGACTGCGGGCAACATTTGTTCTCTTGTAAGATAGAAGTTGATTTTGTCATTCCATTTTAAGCGGTGTAGACCAGCCGCAGCTAAAATGACAGCTGCATAATCTCCTTTTCCTACGTGTTTAATTCTTGTGTCGAGGTTTCCTCGGATATCTTCTAATCTCAGGTCGGGACGAAGAGCTTTTAACTGGGTTTGTCTTCGGGCACTTCCGGTACCAATTTTTGCACCGATAGGGAGATCATCTAACCCTTTTATTGCACTATTTGCGATGATCACGTCTCGCACATCTTCTCGTTGGGGAGTGCCTACTAACGACAATTCAGAAGCGAACTGGCTGGGTAAATCTTTTAGACTGTGTATGGCAAGGTCGATACGTTTGTCGATTAAAGCTTTTTCTAGCTCTTTCGTAAATACGCCCTGTCCACCTATACCTCGCAATGATCCAGTTTGAACGTCGCCGGTAGTACGGATTATTTCTATCTCAGGGTGAATATCTTTGGATAATGCAGACAATTGTTTGGCAATCTGCTTTGTTTGAGCAAGGGCGAGTTCACTGCCTCGGGTGCCGATAACGATTTTCAAATTTTTAATCTTTATTCTTGAAGTTGGTTAGGTGTCGAAATATATGAAAGCTGCATATAGTTGCAAGTTTAGTAAGGATAACTTTTGGTAAGGAATTGTTGCTGAACATAGAGCTGATATATGGTGAAGAAGGTGATACCTGAGGTTGAAATATAAAAGGGAGCTGGATGTTTATATCAAAAAAATGGGCGATACGCTTTTGTTAGCGTATCGCCCGAAAGAATAAAACTATCCAAGATTAAATCTTAGAAGCTTTTACCTATAAAAGCCATGTTAGCTTTACGCTCAACATTGATCTGGTAGGAAGCAAAGTAGTCACCGTTACTGGCATTAATGCCCAATAACGCAAGTTTAGGATCACCGTTGGATGAATACTGCTCATTGCCTACACCCAAACTTACCGAGACATCAGCATCACCAATCTCGCCTAATCCATAGCCGAGTTCGACCCATAGATCGGTATCGTTGGTAGCCATAATGGCAGCTGCAACGCTTATGTCGCCAGCATTAAAAGAAGCCATAACCTCAATATCTGCATCACCGACCTTAAAAAGATCTGGCGCCGTATCAGTGTAATCTGTGATAGTTAGAGCGAAAGATCCGAGATCTATACCCACATACAAATCAGTTTCATTAAAAGAGCCATTTATAGCCTGAGAGCCCCAGTAACCAACGGTCACACTACCGCTCGTATAGCTGATACTTGGCTGTATGGCCATCGCGTTTCCATAATCGGCTCCACGCCAGAGATAACGGCTAACTACGTCAGCGCTGACATTAACTTCGGCAAAAGCCTGAGCAGCTAAGCCTGTCAGCAATACTGCGGAAAGAATAATCTTTCTCATCATAAAACCTCCCAAAAAAATGTAAAAGTTAATTCAAACCTACATCGGTTTTGAATTTGTAACGCATCCAGAATATATAAACATGTAATGAATTTGTCGCAAGTAGGTTTTTATTATGGAGTTAGAGCAAAGAGGAAAGATTATTTGGGGTTTTATTTGATGATATTCAAAAATCAAACAGTCGATCCGGTTTTAAGGATCGACTGTTTAAGAAGATTTTACTAATTTAGGGATGCTGGCGGCGTACTCCCCGCAGCGCGCCGCCAGCTACCGGATAAACTCACCGCAAGCCACCATAGCTATCCTGCACGGTGAGAAGACCGGCATTTTTTCTAAAAACTTTTGCCGAAAACCATGAAGGCGGTTTCCTTTTCGGGATTGACGATATAAGAGCCAAAATAGTCTCCAGAGGAAACATTAACTCCAACTGCTACCAAGTTGGGATCTGTGTCCGTTGTATAGGCTCCATTTCCTCCGCCCACGCTCAGGCCTACATCGGCACCGCCAAATTCACCTAGACCATAGCCGGCTTCAACCCAGAAGGAATTTTCGCTGTCCGAACCCAATACGTTTATTGCGGCTCCTACGCTTAAAGCACCAGTCTCAAAAGATCCCATCACTTCAATTATGTGTGCACCGTTGTCACCGTATTCGAAGAAATTATCTCCTGCTCCAGAATTGGCTGGAAAGAAATAGTCTGTAACGGTTATTCCGACGGGTCCGGCCGCAAAACTCACGTACAAATCATTTTCGTTTGCAGCCCCATCGCTTATTGCCCAAGAAGACCAAGCGCCGATTTCAACTGCACCTGATGCGTAACTCATCCCTGGTTGAACGCTAACAGAGTTTCCAAAGTCGGTACCGCGCCAAACATATCGATTCACTACATCCGTGCCGAGGCTGACTTCTGCTAAGGTTGGGGTAGCAGTTAGTGTTGCCATTACTGCGATCTGGAATAACTTTCTCATCTTCATCTGATTCTCCATTAAGGTTTGTTGTTCTACAATTGTTCGAGTTCTTTTTTACACATTAAAGACTTATCCTGAAAAAACCGTTGCCCAATCGGTGCGGAACTGGGAGGGTAAAGAGAGCGGAACTGACCGCACCGATTGGAGGTAGACCTTAGAGAGCGTTCTCTGCTGTCTCACCTGTACGGATTCTTATTGCATCTTCGATGGGAGAGCAGAATACTTTCCCATCTCCAGCTTTTCCAGATTTTGCCGAGTTAACAATGGCTTCCATAACTTTTTCTTTGTCGCTATCGGTCACTATGATTTCGATTTTTAATTTCGGCACAAAGTCAATAGTGTATTCTGCACCACGATAACTTTCCTGATGCCCACCTTGCCGTCCGAAGCCACGTATTTCCGATACAGACATCCCTGATACGCCAACTTCACCGAGTGCTTTTTGGACGTCACTGAGTGCTGAAGGTCTCAGGAAGGCTTCTATTTTTAACATTTCTTTTATCTCCTGTGTTTTTTTAAGGTTTAGTTGGAAATAGATTGGAAATCGGCATAGGCCGGTTGTCCATGTTCGCTTAAATCTAAACCCTCTCGTTCTTCTTCTTCGTCAACACGGAGGCCGAATATTGCTTTTGTGATCAGGCACAATATTAGCGAAACGATAAATGCATATGCAGCGTAACTCAGTGTGCCAATTAGCTGAATGGAAAAACTATGTTCCGGATTTGTGCTGAATATGCCGACAGCAATGGTTCCCCAAATGCCGCAGATACCATGAACCGAAATTGCGCCAACGGGATCATCGATCTTAATTCTATCGATTATCACTATGGATAACACGACTATGATACCTGCTATAAGACCAATGAACATTGCTCCGCTCCAAGTCACCGTATCGGCACCTGCTGTGATTCCAACTAAGCCGGCAAGAATACCATTAAGCGCCATTGTAACGTCAGGTTTCTTTAAAAAAACGGCTGATGTCACCATGGCCGCTAAGCAACCAACGGCGGCTGCAAGGGACGTTGTAACGAATACGACCGACACTAAACCTGGATCAGCGCTCAAGACGGACCCACCATTGAAACCGAACCAACCGAGCCACAAAAGAAAGACTCCTATAGCAGCCAATGGCATACTGTGTCCTAAGATCGGGCGTACTTCTCCGTTTACGTATTTACCAATTCTAGGTCCCAATACTAAGACTGCTGCGAGTGCAGAAAAACCGCCAAAAGCGTGTACTATAGAAGAGCCTGCGAAGTCATAAAATCCCATGCCATCAAGCCAGCCTCCGCCCCATTTCCATGATCCTCCGATCGGATAGGCAAAGGTGACCAAGATCGTAGCGTAAAACATAAATCCGGATAATTTTACGCGTTCGGCCACGGCACCGGATACGATTGTGGCAGCGGTGGCGGCAAACATAGCCTGAAAGATAAAATCTGCCCAATAGGTATAATCAGCATACTGATTTGTGAGGTTGGCCACATCACCATCGAAACCTATGGCACCTTTTATTGCTAAAAATCCGTTGAAATCACCCGGATACATCGTGTTGAAACCGGTTAGGGCGTATGAAACGATTCCAACTGAAATGATAAACAAGTTCTTAAAAAGGATATTCACCGTGTTTTTTTGCTGGGTAAGACCTGTCTCCAGCGTCGCAAATCCAAGGTGCATTATAAAAACTAAAGCAGCGGAAATTAAAATCCACAGATTGTCAACCATGAATTTCGGAT
>MDTB01237428.1_pt1 | contig 12338 bp, 11 predicted proteins | sample 811161 | NCBI WGS metagenome assembly MDTB01 (sample SAMN05326650, study PRJNA326480) | marine metagenome | isolation source: seawater | place: Mediterranean Sea | collected 2009 | reverse complement strand
TTCCCTTTAACCAAAAAGAAAGATTTATAGAAACTTTAGCATTTATATCTTTAAGGACTTTTAATAAATTATAGATATTTTTTAAATAATTTATATTTAAAAATAAATTATCAACGAAGATGTATGAAATATTTTTTCTATAGTAATATTCTGATAAGAAAGTTTTACTTTTCTTAGAAAAAATAAATAATATTTTTTTATTATTTTTGGTTCCCCAATTAAATATAAGTTTAAAAATAGGTAAAAAATATATCCAGTCTCTAATGCCATCAGTTTTTATAAAAACAAAATCATATTTATTCTTATCTTTTTGTTTTTTGTTATTTTTAAATAAACTTTTAATATTTGAATTAATCTTTAAGAAGTATTCAAAAATATAAATTAAAAATTTTAGCCACCTCATTTTAAATTTTGTCCAATATCAAATTCAACTCATTAGTTATCTGAACTGAATCTTGATTTAATAAGCAAGAGGATATTCCATCAATAATTTGACATTTACAAGTATTACTATAAGTTCCCTCACAAAATGTTGTCCTTATTATTTTTCTGAAATGAGTTTTCCTTGGTATTAGATTCTTAGTTTCTGAAGTTGGTCCAAATATGCCTATATTATTGACGCCTAGAATATCCGCCAACTGCCTTACTCCAGAATCTCCTGCAATTAGTAATTTACATTGCATTAAAAGATCACAAAGTTGATATAGATCTGTTTTATCCACTAAGTTTATAAATAAGGAATTATCTTTAATCTCTTTTTCTAAGTGATTCTCAAATATCTCTGAAATATTTTGATCTTGTTTTTGTCCAATTAATATAATGTTGATTTTTCTTTTTTTAATAATGGTATTAAATACAGAGGCCAAAATTTTAGGACTTGGACGTTTATTAGTAGATTTTTCATCAGACCCTAAGTGTATCAATATATATTTATTAGAAGTCAAATTAGAATATTTATTTTCATTAAATGATTCTTCTTTAAATCCTTTTGAATCCTTGAAATAGATATCAAAAAAATTTTCAAAATATTCTTTAGTTATCAACGAATCAATTAATTCTTTCTCTGAGGTTTTTACAATTTGAATATTGTTATCTTTATAGTAAAGTGACGGCATAAAATAAATACGATCTCCTGAAATTAATTGAACTATATATGAGAATAATGGTTTATTAATGTGAATATTTAAAATAAAGCTAGAATTTTGAAGACGAGAACGAAGAGCTAAATATATTATTTTTAATGATTTATTTTTGAAAAAATTTGGACCATTTTTATCTAATTCAAGTAACTCTGATTTAAAGATAGTTTTTATAATATCTTTTTTTTTCATATTTTCAACATATTGATTTAAAAAAATTAATTTATTTCCCAAACCACTAGAAAATAGAAATTTTAAATTCATGTTAAATTTTTTTATTTTTAAAAATATGTATATTTTTTCTATCTATTCCTGCAGCTAATGCAGACTCCATATCAGATATTCTATCTCCAAACATAAATGAATATTTTGGATAAGAAAAGAAATTATTAAAAGCTTTTATAAACATCCCAGGATTTGGTTTTCGATAATAAAGAGCATTTTGAGGTTCCAAAAACTTATATTTTACTGAATCATGATAAGGAGCAAAATAATAAGCAGATATAGGTATTATACCTGCTACTTTATTTACTATATAATCCATTATTTCAAAACCTTTTTTTATTGATATTAGACCTCTAGCAATACCAGATTGATTACTAATAATTACATAATTTGGTTTTATGCATTTTTTTTTCTTGATGTAATTACTAATGAATTGAATATTTTCATGAAGTATTTCAACTCTTTCAATAGAATCAATATAACCAGTATCTTTATTTAAGACTCCATCTCTATCAAGGAAAATTATGCTATCAGAGTAGTGATTATTTATAATTTTATAGTAAATTGGTTCAATCATTTATGTTCCACTTATTCTTGATGTTGTACTTCTGGTATCTAAAAGTTCAGCTAAATAAACTTTTCCGCCATAAGATTTTACAAAAGATGCCCCAATCACTTCTTCAATTTTATAATCAGCACCTTTTATCAATAAATCAGGTTTTATATTCTTAATTAGTTCTAAAGGTGTATCTTGATCAAAAATAATAACCTCATCAACCAAGCCTATACTTTCTAAAACTATTTTCCTATCCTTCTGAGAATTTATTGGCCTGGAAGATCCTTTCAATCTTTTTACAGAAGAATCACTATTTAAACCAACTATAAGTTTTTTGCACTTTTCTTTTGCTTGCCTAAGTAATGAAATATGGCCTGGATGAATAATATCAAAACAACCATTAGTAAAACCAATTGGACTCTTTTTAAGACTTCTCAAAGCACTATTTACTGAATTTACAGAAAGTGCATTAGTACCATATTGACTAATAGTTTCTTCTGCAAGAAGAGTAGAGAATCTTAATTTTTCAAAGTTATTTAAATCTCTAAGATTTATAAAAGAATAAACTAGACCAGCAATAAAAGTATCACCAGCACCTACAATATCATTTACTGATACGAGACTATTTTTATATCGATGAGTTGATTTCTCTGTGAACCAAACTGATCCTTGATCTGATAGTGTAATTACACAATTTTTAATTGCATATTCTTTGATTAATTTTTTTGCATATGGTTCTAACAGTTCCGCAATATCAACATTCTTAGATCGATCCAAGGAAATTCCCTTTAATTTAATAAATTCTCTCAAATTGGGTTTGTATAAAAAGACTTTTTGAATATATTCAGGTTGAAATATTTTTGTATCTAAAAAAGTTTTTATATTTTTTTCATAACATAAACTTATTAGATATTTTAGTTCCTCTTTAGTAAGTGTCCCTTTTTGATAATCGCTTATTAAGAGATATTTTACTTTTTTTTCCAACAAATAGTCCATAATGGATTTTATTATTTCTGGAGAGCTAGAAAAGTTTTTTGATAAGATTTCTTTGTCCTCTCTAAAAAACTGAACTGAGTCAACACAATGTCTTCTTTTGATACTTTGTGTGTATCCCTCTCTGTAAAAAATTTTCTTTGGATAGTCAAAAAGAAGCTTTTTATTTGAAATTGTCTTTTTATCTTGGATATAAATATAACTAATTTCTAAACCAATACCAAAACAAGAGTTAGCTACATTTGCCGCACCTCCAGCCACTTTTCGTTTACTTTGTAAACTTACAACGGGACAGGGAGACTCAGGCGATAATTTTGTTGATTTATATTCAATATACTCATCAACAATAAAATCTCCAATAACTGCAAGATTCATAACAAATTTGATATGGTTTCTTTTTGAGATGTAAAACTAAAACCATCCAATAAGTTCAATAGTCTATTTGTGGAAGCTTTAGTTATCATTTGGTATTTACCATGATATTCTTTAGGTAAATCAATAAAATTAATGGATGATTTAATATTTAAAATTTCGTATACATAATTTATTAAGGTAGAAAAAGGTGTATTAACACCAGTGCCAACATTGTAAATCGAACCATGTGTATCCATATTTATTATTAATTCTATTATTCTGCAAACATCTCCAGAATAAATGAAATCTCTTTTGGCCTCGCAATAAATACCATTATGAAAATGCTTAAAAAGATTAATTTCTTTTCCTTCTTTTATTAGCGGAATCATTTTTGAAATAACACTAGCCATATGTCCTTTATGTGCCTCATTAGAACCATAAACATTAAAAAACTTTAAACCAGTTATGTTTTCAATAGACTTATCATTCAATAATTTATATGAAAAATATAAATCAGAATTATGTTTACTCCATCCATATAAATTAATAGGTTTTAATTTTTGTAGTTTATGGAATTCATGAGAGTCCTCGAAACCATAATCGCCATTACCATATGTTGCTGCTGAACTTGCATAAATAAGTTTTTTTCTTTTCTCTATTGAATAATCTAGAATATCGTTAGTTAATTTAACGTTATTGAAAAAGGCTTCTGATGGATTTGATAAATCAGTGTATGACTTAGCACCTAAATGTACAATTATATCAGGATTTATATCATAGATAGCTTCAACACCTAAATCTCTATGAATAAGTTGAAGAGGCTTATCATTAAAATATTCAGTCATTTTACTTTTTGGCTTGTCAAAAACGTAAATCAAATATTTGTCAAATAAATAGTTTGCCAGTTCACTACCAATAAAACCCAAACCACCAGTTATTACAACTTTTTTCATAATTAACTAGAAGAAAATAATGTATCTATATAAGCACACATCTCATGTAAGAGAAAAAAGTGATACTCTTGAATCCTTGCAGTATTAAAGGAAGGCGTTTTAATCACTTTAATATTCCTATTAAATTCCTTATCTTTACCACCTGTTAATAATACGGTATTTTGATGATTTAATTCGGTTGACAAATCAATGCATTTGAGGATGTTAGGACTTTCTCCGCTTGTAGACATTAAAATAAGGATATCATCTTTTTTAAGTATAGGTTTTAGTTCTCTTTGAAAAACCAAGGAAAAATCATAATCATTAGCTACACTTGTGAGACTTGAAATATTTGAAGCTAATACATAAGCAGGAATGCTTCTTCTATCTTTTTTAAATCTACCTGTCAATTCTGCTGCTATATGGAGAGAAATAGCCATACTTCCCCCATTACCTGCGAAAATAAATTGCCCTTTATTTAAAACAGTTTTTTTTGATAATTCACACAAATTTTTTATATTATTATCTGTATCAACGGAAAATATTTTTTTATAAAATTCTCTGTAATCATCCATATTAATAAACTTTAAACTTTCTTTTTCATTTTACATTAAAGGTATTTATTAACCTACATTTATAAGATCTCTAAAACATTATCAGATATCTCAGTCAAAAAATCTTGATGGCCAACAATAATAAATATTGTTTTAGGGAAAATTTCCTTAATTCTTTTTAAAATAATCCTTACAACTTTAGTATCAATTCCTGAAAAAATCTCATCTAGACATACTATGTCAGATTGAGTTAATAAAACTCTAGCCAAACCAACTCTTTGGCACTGTCCTTGCGAAAGAGTTAAATTTCCATTGAAATAAGGAGAAGAATCAATACCTTTTTCTTTAACAATGTCATCTAGATAAGAGCAATAAACCACTTTTTCAAAGAGTTCTCTACTATATTTCTTACCTAAAGTTATATTTTCAAACAAACTATTAGCTAAAATAAATGGATTACCATCTATAAAGGATATGTATTTTTCATCTTCTTTTTCATTTAATAAATTAAAAACAATTTTACCCTTATAATTACTAGAACTAAAACCCATCAACAAATTAATCAAAGAACTTTTACCACATCCACTTGGTCCTTTAATAATATTGATACCAGTAACAAGTAATTTACTTCCAATACATATTTCCTTAGAGTTATTTTCGTTAAATAATTGAATAGATAAGTCCTTTATATTAATAGTTGGTTTTTTATTTTTATTAAAAGTCTTTTTAAAATTTTCAGGATTTTTATTTAGTTCATACTTCAACCATTCATAGTTATAAATAAATTCTTTTTTTCCACTATTTAAAAGTGAAACACCTAAGTTAATTTGTTGGCATAAAGGTAAAATCTTATAAGCACTATATCCAAATGGTATTAAACCAGTTATAACTTGTAATATTAAGTTTTTTTGATTAGTAAAAAAAAGAACTAAAAAAACAATACCTAACCCAAATGCCGCAAAAAATTCAATCGCATACTTTGGATATATTTGCAAAAAAGATCTTAAATATACTTTTTCTAAATATTTGGTAAAGGCATTAGAGTAATTTCTAATTAAGTATTTCTCAGAATAAGCTCCTTTTATCTGCTTAGGATTAAGGGAGATAATTCGAGCAAATTCTGTATATTCTATAAGGTAATTTCTAAAAGACTCGGTCAACGATACAACTATTCTTTGCTGAAATAGAAAAATAATAATGTAAACCGATATCAAAGCAAATAAAGCAAAAAACCCAAATTTACTTTCTTGTTCTAAAAGACCATATACTATACCCAAAATACTTAAAGAAGAAACTGAAACTATTAATAAAGGATTGATAGTAGCACCAGCTAACCTTGACATGAAAGTAGATAAAATATTAAATCTAGTTGAAGAGTTATATTTATTCTGCTCAGAAATAGGTGCGTATAACATTTTAGAAGAAATATTTTGTGCAATATCAGATGATATAGATGCTGTAATTTTTGAATTCAAATAAAGATTAAAAACTCTGAGTAATGCAATTATTGATGTAAAAATCAATACTTTCATAAAAGGTGCATTAATTTCTATTACCTTTAAAGAATCACCTACTATTTTTCCACTATTTAAAACAGCTTTTGATTCTAAAAAAGCTATTAGTATTCCCAAAGAGTATAAGAGAGAGAGAAATAGTTTATTTTTTAGGCTTAAATTCTTAATAATTTCTATAATTAAATTTAAAAATTTAATGTTCTTAAAAATATTGAAAATCATTTTATAATATTATTTTTCAGAAATTTTACTGGACTTAATATCCATTGCAAACTAAAAAACACTATTAAAGCATTAATAGTAGGATGAGACAACATACAATATACCAGGAGCCCAAATGAGAAGAAAAGTCTTAAATTGAGGAAATAAGAATAATCATCAGAGATGCAAAGTGACTTTTCTTTATTATTTAAATTTATTATTAAAGAAACTAAACCTAATGCAGAGATTAATCCACAAGTTATTACTAAACCTAAAATAAAGCAATGCAAGACGTTCATAGTGGCAATATCCAATTCTCTTATGGTTTTAACTCCTGTTTCTAATTTTTCATCAATACCATGACCGAAAAGCCCAGAAGTTTTTATTTTATCCCAAAACAAATATATGCCGAAAATACGAGTCCTAAGACTTACAAAATTTAAAGAAACATCAAAAATACGAGGCAAAGTAAATAAAACAATCCCAAAAAAGATAAGCGTATTTATTAAGATAATTTTTCTTAATTTCATTTTAAATATTAAATTATTTAATGATTTTTTAAATGCCCTAATCGAATCAAAAATGAATATGACTAAGATAGTAAACAATGCGAATCTTGAACCCTCATCAATCGCCCAAATAGTAAATATTATTTTGGTTACTAATGAATATCTTCCTAAATGATTTTCTTTAGTATCTAGGAATTGGCTTAATTGAATAAGAATTATTCCAACAGCTAATATTGGCTGAACTGCGTAATTAGATTTAGCAAATAAAGTTGCTAAAGAAAATCTATATAAAACCCTGACCAATAAAGAAAGATTAAATATAATGATTAATTTTTTAATTTCTGAAATATATTTTTTCCCAACAAGAGAAAACTCAATCAAATTAATTAATAAAGGTAAGGTTAATAATTTTAGATAAATTAATGAACCACTCAAACCATTCGAAAAGAAAAAACTAAATAAGTTATAACATATCGGGATTAAAAATAGAAAACTAGATATTAAAAGCCAATAACCTGATAGATATTTGAATATTTTTCTTTGGTTATAAATTAAGAAGAAAATAATAAAAAAATAAACTAAGTCTATAATTGTAAAACCTCCAAAGGCATTATCAAGAAAAGGAAAGCTATATCTAAAAATTACTAAAAATGTATAAAAATAAATTAATAATCTAATTAAGAAATATTGATCTTTTTTGGCTTGCTTTGTATTCATTTAAACGATAACTGAATCTACAATTCAATTGACTCCTTTATAAAAGAGACTATTTTTTCATTGCAGGGTAATGATAACTTTTTAGGTCTAAAGTTAAGTTTAGACCTAAAAAAATAATCTAATTTATTATTGATTGAATAACTTATATTATTTACTGGGTAGCTACTTGCTATCCAATTAATATTTAATCTTCTAAGTATGATCGGATGTATGTAAACAAATATAGTAGGTATATTTAGAGACATACTAAAAAAAGCAGGAAACCCCTCTGGGGATATAACCATATCAGCTTCATAAACTAAATTCATCCAATCAAAAATATCTGGGAATTTATCAACATAATCAACACAATCATATTCGTTCTTAATAACTGATAGATCTTGAGAATAATGATTACTTAAACCAGTAAGAAAAATTTTGTTTTTAAAATTCAATTTGTTAAGTAATTTTAATATAGATTTAACAGATAATTCCTTATAATTTCCTCCCCATTTACCACTTTGTAAGTGGATCAAAATGTATCTCTTCTTTTTTCTTTTTTCTAAAAACAATTTTCTCTTTTGAATAAAAGGTGAAATTGCACTTTTCATTTCAATCTCATCATGAAGTAGTGATGATTCTTGATCAAATCCGTTAGAAAAAGGGGTAACATATTTATAATCATTAGCCTTAAGAATTTCTAAAACCTCATTATTAGTATTAATAATCTCTGGATATTCAACAAAATCAAGCCAATTGACTCCAGAGGCTAATCTTTTAATTTGATAGTCGAATGGACTGATTGTGTCATATTTAATTCTTGTTAATGAGATCTTTGCTAAATTTTTTGTTAATCTGTATGCATTTAACTTGGATAAAACAATGTAAAGATCACCGAAATGTCCTGTATATGCGAATTTATTAATCATAAGAATGCAATATATATTTCATGATCTTTTGCAATAAAAGTTTTTGCTCAGAGAAATCCAAGGATAAAAATATACTATTAGAAGTTAATCTATCAAAAGTAGATCTTGAAGTTTGATTGTCTTTAGTTTCTAAAATTAAATTATACTGAGTTTTTAAATTGAATAAATTTGTTAGTCGCCTTGATAACAATATATATGCATTATTTTTCATAATAAAAGACTTTACAATTTGGCTTGATTCAAATGGTATATAAGGGAAACATGCTCTAAGAAATATCCTTAGCCTATCTCTAATTTTAGTTCTTTTTGACTTATTATTTCTCATTCCTATTATTTCTAAATTTAATACTTTGAGTTCTGGGGGTGATTTGTATCCACCCTTATTTACTATTGGAGTAAGGAATCCTATATCTATTGTCAAACCTAAAGCAGATGCTATATGCAACATCACTGAATCAACTAAAACTAATTTGTCAGCTATTGACATTAAATATGCAGCGACACCAATAGGCCAACAATTTGGATCATAATTTAAGTCAATGGTTATGGCATTTTCTACTTTATTATCAATATCAACTTTTTTCCAAAAACTAGAAGAAGTTAAATGTTGGAAAATTTTCTTTTTATCTTCTCTATAATATTTTGAAGCGAGTAATTTCCCTATTCGATTTTCTTTTTTTAGGATAGGAAAATAAGGTTTACATTGAGAGCATGGATTAGTAACACCTAAAATCAAACAAACTTCTTCAATTGCTTTTTGAACCTTGTCTTTTACTAGTGGAATATTAAATAATTCATCAAAATATATTTCATGATTACTTATTATTTTTCTAACCTGATCTAGTCTTGGAGAGAAAAAATATCTCCAATATGGATTAGGAATGGGAAGAATTCCTGAAATAAAATCATATCTAGAATATAATTTTGTTTTTATCTGGTTATCTCTCAATGCAAAATAAATATTATTATTGGGATTATTATGTTTATATTTTTTAAAGACTCCAGAAAGATGAACAAAATCCCCTAATCCATGTGGAAATACAATTAATATGTTTTTTCCCATATAAAAAGTGATAAATTCTTATGAAATTTTTCTTTATTAAATATTATCATTTTTTGCATAATCAAGAAAATGATTTAATCATTAACTATTAAATAAATATATATTTATATATATTTATATATTTATATATATATAAATATATATTTATATATATTTCATAACAGTGCTATATTTTAATAAAAGTAATTACAAATATATAAACTAGTGCGAATTCTTATTGTTGGCACATTTGATAATTATTGGAGTACAAATATAGAAATGGCTAGATCTTTTAGAAATATAGGACATGAAGTTATTATTTTTGATTATAGGAAATATCAAAAATCTCCCAAGTTTTTTATGAAAATAATCGATAAGATATTTTCAAACTTAAGAAGGTATAGAATAATTGGATTTATTTCATATAAAATATATACTCGCATTCTTAAAAGAATTAAGATTGCAAATTTTTTAAAAAAGAAGATACATGATGAAAATCCAGATCTTATATGGCTCTGTAAAACAGATACTCTTGCAGTAGATAAATTAAAGAAATACCAAAATAAAATAGTTTATTATTTTATGGATCCAGTAGTAAAGGCAAATAAAATAAGAACTGATATAATTTCATCATTTTGTCAATATTCAATTTCTACATTTGGATATGTCCATAAAAATCATATGAAATCTACATTCAATAGACACAATATACAAGGGGTTAATAAATCAAGATTTTACAAATTTAATGATTGGGACAAAAGACTAAATCGTATTATATTTGTATCAAATATTTCTCATAAAAGGTATGAATTTGTTAAGCAAATAAAATCACTTGGAATTCCTATTGATTGTTATGGCTTAGGATGGGAAAACAAAGCAATTTATGGAACCGAACTTAATGAAACTTACAATAAATATAAATATGCCCTGAATATTTGCCAAGATGAATTTGGATTTTCTGTGAGAGTTCAACAAAGTTTATGTGCAGGTTGCATTTTATTTAGTGAAACATGTAATGATCTTGAAGAAATGAATTTCTTATCTAAAAACTTAATTTTATACATTAATTTAAATGATTTTCTAAAAAAATGGAATCATAGGCCAATCCTTAGAAAACAGGATAATTTAGATTATTTAACATGGGAGAGTATATTAAAGTCTGATTTAGATTGGATAAAAAATTATCAAATTAATTCAGTCGAAAAATAAATTTAAATAAATATAATTTATTAAAAAAAATATATTTCAAGCAATGTCAAAAAATTTAAAAATTTTATTTCATGTTCCAAAAGTTCATAGCTACAGAGCACCTGCTTTATATAGTCTTGCAAAATTAGTTAAAATATTACCTATTGCAGATGATTTTGATTATACATTTTTGAATAAAAGAGATATTAGAAATATTTCAAAATTAAATAACACTATCAAAGGACTATCTTTTTTAAAAAAAAATAATAAGTTTAAAATCATATCCAAAGCAATATTTATGCAATATGATGTATTATTTTGCTCATTAGATATAAAGCGTTATGATCTTCTTTTATCTGGAATAATCTGTAAACTCAGAGGAAAAGTATTTATTTTTCATAGTCACTGTTTATGGAAACAAAATAAAAATAAATTACGTTTAGAATCCCTAATTAAAATAGGCCTTAATTATTTTTGGTTTAAAATTTCTAGTGGAGTTATTTCTTATGGAGATAAAAGTCGTAGATATTTTTATTTAAATCAGAAAGTAAAGATTTTAGAAAATCGTTTTGAAAATTTACCATTAGAAAATACAAAAACTATTAAACCAGTAAAAAGGCTTTTAGCTATAAAGCCAATTAAAGTTTTATTTATAGGGAGAATACTTACTAAAGAATCAATTAACTTATTAAAAGAAGTTCATTTTTTGTTAAAAAATAAATATAATATCTTTATTGAATTTAACATAATAAGCAGAGAAGTTATTACTCAAAATAAGCAGATTTTTAGAAATCATGGTGAGATAAGAAATTATAAAAAAATTCAAAAAATATCTCAAAGTTGCTTATTTGGCATTCATCCAAGTAATTGTGGTTTAAGTGTAATACACTATATGAGTTTAGGTATTATTCCAGTTGTTCACGATAAATTTTATTTACATGGGCCAGAAGTAATTAATAACTGTACCGAAAAAAATACTATATTTTACAGGCAAATGGATTCAGCAGATTGTGCTTATAAATTTAAAAAAATTATTTTGGATCCAAAAACTTATAATAAAATAAGAAAAGAATCTATAAAGAGGTCGAGAGATATACATTCAAAACCTCTCTCAAGAGAACTTTATGAACATATTTTATCTATAAATAATCAAAGCAAAAATAAAAAAAAGGTTTAATAAAAATAATTTACTTATTCCTGTGGAATATTAAAAAATTTATTAATTAAAATAAATTCATAATATCTTTTTGATGAAAAGTTTTTAATATTTCAAATTTAATTCTATTATAGATTAATATGTTTTAAATAAAGATTTTTTTTTATGGATGATTGGAAAAAAAAGAATCCAGATTATGATTTTGCTTATTTAATAAAACTTTTATCTAATCCACAAAATAATTATTTAATCGAATGCGGCGCTTTTGATGGCATTTCTGGTTCGCCAGGCTATGTTTTGGAAAAGATATGTAATACTAAATGTATAAATATTGAACCAAATCCCTACTG
>MDTB01193597.1_pt1 | contig 12340 bp, 14 predicted proteins | sample 811161 | NCBI WGS metagenome assembly MDTB01 (sample SAMN05326650, study PRJNA326480) | marine metagenome | isolation source: seawater | place: Mediterranean Sea | collected 2009 | reverse complement strand
CGAGATTGCTATGGAATAACTTGTAAAATTTGTAAAAGCTGTTATCCCAATAGAAAAAAACCCATTGAAACAAAAAAAGCTTAAATGAAAATCTTAGGAATTGGCAATGCAATCGTTGATGTAATTTGTAAAGTAGAGGACAAATTTATCATTCAGAATAATCTAACAAAAAGTACAATGAAGCTTGTCGATGAAGCAGAATTTAAAAAACTATTATCTTCCCTTAAAATAGAAGAAACTGTTTCAGGTGGTTCTGTAGCAAACTCAATAGTAGGTCTATCACAACTTGGAAATAAAGTGGGATTTATAGGTAAAGTAAGTGACGATGATTTAGGTATCAAATATGAAGAGGGCCTTAAAAAGGAAAATGTTCAATACTTCTATTCAAAAAAAAAGGAAACAGTACCAACTGGAACTTGTTTGATATTAATTACGCCTGACTCTGAAAGAACAATGATAACTTTTCTTGGTACTGCAGGAAAAATTAGTGATAATGATATTGACGCAAGTGCAGTAAAAAAAAGTGAAATCTTATTTTTAGAAGGCTATCTTTGGGACGAAGGTGAACCAAAAAAAGCATTTGAAAAAGCAATAAATAATTCTAATAAAGTTGCGATGTCATTATCAGACTTGTTTTGTGTGGAAAGACATAAACCTCATTTTTTGGAATTGGTTAAAAATAAATTAGATATAACTTTCGCAAATGAACAGGAAATTATGTCATTAATAAATGTTAAGAAATTTGATGATGTGATTAATTTTGCAAAGGAAATAAATAAGTTTATTGTAATCACTCGTGGTGATAAAGGAGCAGTTGCAATAAATAAAAACGAGGTTGTAGAGTGTTCTGCAAAAAAAAATCTTAAAATAAAAGATCTCACAGGTGCGGGTGACTTATTTGCAGGAGGTTTTTTACACGGTTTAATTAATAATAAATCTACAAAGGAGAGCTTACAAACTGGTGCAGAAATGTCATCTAAAGTAATTCAAATAATTGGTGCAAGACTTTAATTTATTTTTTTTTTCTTTTAAAACTTCCTTTACCTTTTTTAGGTTTAACGACTCTTTTTCTATACTTTGAGGTGAAGAGATCTATCGCAATTTTATTTCTTTTTTTCATAAAGAATATCCTTTTTTATTATTTATAATAAAATTGTCGTCAGAAAATTTTTCGTTAATTTTTTTTCTTAGTCTATAAATATGAGTTTCCACAGTATGTGTATCTGCATCGGAAGAATAGTTCCAAACAAAAGAGAGAATTTCATCTTTTGACATAGGGATTTTCTTATTAAGAAATAAATCTAAAAGCTGAACTTCTTTTTCAGTTAAAATAATATGAACATCATCTTTAAATAATTTTCTTTCATTCTTATTTAACAAGTAATTTTTAATTTTAATTGAAGAATTAAAACTAAATTTTTTTTTTGCTGATATGCTTTCTATAACAGAATTTATTTCCTTCAATGTGAAAGGAAGTTGGAGAATAGCGTTGAAATCTCCAGTAGATCTTTTTTTATTAGAAGCACAAACTTTCAAAGTATTGCTATTCGTTATAATTTTATTGTTTTTTTTATCCTTAAGAGCTTCGTCATGAAAAAGTATAACATCATATTTGAAATTGGATTTATCAATAGAAGAATTAAACTTTAAAAAAGTTTTGAGTTCATTTATTGTAGAGATAAATGAATTTGGACCCAAAATTAAAACATTTAATCGATGCATATTTTAATAAATAATTACTACCTTACTTATAACAAATATAAGGTGAGATGCGCTATAGGAAAAGGAGGGATAGATAATAAAAAAAAGGAAGGTGATTTAATTACACCAAGAGGTTACTTTAAAATTAAACTTATTTTATACAGGAAAGATAGGGTAAAATTAAATACTAAATTAAGAAAAGTTGCTATACAAAAAAATATGATTTGGTGTAATGATCCAAAATCAAAAAGATATAACCAACTTGTAAAATTACCTTTCAAATTTAAACATGAGAAACTTTATAAGAAAGATAATACTTACGATATAATTTTAGTATTAAACTTTAATATGAATCCAGCTAGAAAAAATAAAGGCAGTGCAATTTTTGTACACGTAGCAAAAAAAAATTTTAAAAAAACAGAAGGATGCGTTGCGATAAGAAAATTTGAACTTTTGAAAATCGTTGGAGAGATAACAACTAACACTAAAGTTAAGATCGTTGACCAAAAATAGAGCTTCCAATTCTAAGAAATGTTGCCCCATGGTTAACTGCTTCAATATAATCTGATGACATTCCCATACTTAATTCTTTAAGCGCGAGAGAATTATTAAGCTCATTCATGGATTTGAAATATTTTTTTGTATTGTTATCATCGGGGGGAATAACCATAAGACCAATAATATTAAGACCAACTTCTTTTACACAATAATTGTAAAAAGCATCTAGTTCATTAACTCCGATGCCCGACTTTTGTATTTCATTACCTATATTGACTTGTAAAAAATACTTTAAATCTTTATTTAAATTTAACTGATGCTTAGCTAAAGCATCAGCTAATTTTTGATTATCTACTGAGTGAATATAATCAAAAAGATTAACCGCATCTTTAGCCTTATTTCTTTGCAACTTACCAATCATATGCAATTTTATATTTTTGTTTTGCTTTTTGATTTCTAACCACTTTACGAGTGCTTCTTGAACTTTATTTTCGCCAAAATGAATGTGACCATGATTAATCAAAGGGCTTATATGTTCTAAAGAAAATGTTTTACTTACAGCTATAATATTGGGTTGTTTTGGAGTATCTATCTTAGAGATATTCAATTTTATTTTGTTATATTTTTCAATTATTGTGCTCATATGTTTTTAAAGAAAAAAAAATATTTTTTTATAATTGAAAGTATAAAAGATATTGAATTAAAACATATTAAAAATTTTGGTAAATTTAGCATTATTTACAGAAATAATATTGAGGAAAGTATCGATAAATTAAAAGAATTTAGGTTTAGCTGTAAATTAAAAAAAATACCATTCTTTGTAGCTAACAATATAAAACTGTTAAAAATACTAAAAGCAGACGGGCTTTATGTATCTGCATATAACAGAAATTTAAATCTTAATTATTTAAACAAATGTTATAAAATTATTGGCTCCGCTCATAATGTAAAAGAGGTTAATATAAAAAAAAAACAGAATTGCTCTCATATTTTTTTATCTCGTATTTTTGAAACATCTTATCCTCACAAAAATGGATATTTAGGTGTTGTAAAATTCAATCTATTTTCTAAATTAATTAAAACAAAACTTGTACCCTTAGGAGGCATAAAGTTAAATAATTTATTAAAGCTCAAAGATATAAATTGTGAAGCAATAGCAATGTCCTCTTTGATTAAACAAAAAAAACTGAAGCTTTTTAATAGATTAAAATAAATTTAAGAAATCAATTATTAAGTAAAAAAAAAGGGGCGATAAAATCGCCCCTATAATTTTAGTAATTAAATGCTAATTAAAATGCAAATGTCATTGCAACAACTGTTTCTGTTGCATCTTCATTTGACACGTAACCAACGTTTTCGTAATCAGCTCTAGCTAATGATAGAGTTGCACCACCTAGTGAATATGCAACTTGGATAGAATCCATTTCTATATCAACACCTGCTGTAGAACTATTTGCCATGTTTTGCTCTGACTCTTCTCTAGTGAAAGACACTGATAAATCGTCATTAACTGCAAAAGCTAGTGACATACCTGTGTTTTCATAATACTCAACATCAGTTGTACCACCTGCGATAGCTGTTGTTAATTCTGGCGCTTGGAATGACTTACCATATCCAACTGTTATATTTCCAGCTGCATATGAAACTGCATATGCACCACCTTCTTCTAACTGCTGCTCTGTAGTTACGCCATCATCGTGGTCATTAACTTTATTGTATTGTGCTGATAAAGTTAAACCATCAACTGGTGCTGATACTAAAGAGTATTCTTCTCTTGAGTTAGTTGAAGCTGCTGTAGAACCTGTAGCGTTTCCACTAGCTGCGTCACCCGCCATAGCTGTATTGTAAGCGAATGATACTGTTGTTCCAAATGGTAATTCTGGTGTGTGGTACTGAATTGTTGCTGTACCAGCTGCACCTGCATCACCTGGGTATACAATACCTTCGTCGAAACCAGTGTCAGACATGCTTGTATAAGCTGAATTGTCGAAAGCATATTTCTTGTTGTTTCCACACTCAGATACACAAACTTTTATCTTACCCATGTCGTTTAGGCCAAGAACGATTTGTGTGTCGTCGTTGTTTGCAGCTCCGCCTGATGCTGGATCAAGTTCCATAGAGTAACTCCATGTGTAACCGTTATCCATCTCGCCGCTAGCTGTTAAGTTTATCTCATTAGTTATACCAAGTCCTTGGTCAGCTGTTGTTCCGCTAGTGCTGTTGTATGTAGCTTTAGCAGTACCGTTAACTGTTAATTCACCTGCATTAACAGAAAACATAAGTGACAAAGAAGCGATAGAAACTAATAAAGTTTTAATTATTGTTTTCATTATATTTCCTTTGTTATTTTTGTGTTTATAATTATAAACGCACATAAAATATCAGTTTCATTCAAAAGAGATTGTGATTTTTACCAATTTTATTGACTTTTTTAAGGTCTGTTGTAATTATACAACAGTACATATTTTAAGGTTTTTTATTAATAAAACAAAGGATTTTAGACTATTATTTTGTGTTTCTTCAATCTTTGAAATAAAAATAGGTCAAAATGATGAGAATTTTTCTACTTTTAATTGTTTGTTTACTAACTTTATCCTGCAGTGGAGCTTTTAAACCGAAAAAAGTTGATACAAGAAAAGTTTCAACAAATGCACAGGAAAGAGCTAAAGAAAATATCCGAACAGGACGAGGTACTTCATTAGGAGGTATAATTAATAGGGGAACTAATTATGAGTTTAGTACAGCTAATCCTTTATGGCGAGCATCTTTAGAAACTCTAGATTTTTTACCTATGAATACTGTAGATTATTCTGGAGGAATAATTATTACTGATTGGTATTCAGAAAATAGATCATCAAAAGAGTCTATAAAAATAACTGTTCGTTTTTTATCTAATGAAATTAGATCAGATAGTTTAAAGATTGTAGTTCACAAAAAAATTTGTGATAATTCTTTAAACTGTATTGTAAACCTTCTTAAAAATTCTATTATACAGAATGAAATTCAGGCTACAATTATAAAAAAAGCTGCTCTATTAGATAAATCAGATAAAAGTAAAAAAAAATAAAAAATAATGGAACGAGTTAATTTTCAAGCTATTGAAAAAAAATGGCAAAAAATATTTGCTTCTCATAAGTTTAATAATAAAGGTGGAAAAAAATTTTATTGTCTTGAGATGTTTCCTTACCCTTCAGGTAAAATACATATGGGACATGTCAGAAACTACACTATAGGTGATGTAATTGCTCGTTACAAATTCATGAATGGTTTTAATGTATTACACCCAATGGGTTGGGACTCTTTTGGTCTACCGGCCGAAAATGCATCAAAAGCTAACAAATTACACCCAAAAGTGTGGACTGACAAAAATATAAACATTATGAAAACTCAATTAAAAATGTTGGGTCTTTCAATTGATTGGGATCTTGAAATATCAACCTGTGATAAGGAATATTACAAGCATCAACAAGAAATTTTTATAGATTTTTACAATCACGGACTTGTGTCTAGAAAAGAAACTTACGTAAATTGGGACCCTGTTGAAAATACAGTTTTAGCAAATGAGCAAGTAATAAATGGAAAAGGTTGGCGTTCAAACGCTGTTGTTCAGAGAAAAAAGCTCTCGCAATGGTTTTTTAATATTACAAAATTTTCAAATGAACTTCTTAACGATTTAGAAAAACTTAGTGGCTGGCCTGAAAAAGTTAAATTGATGCAAAAAAACTGGATAGGTAAATCTTTCGGGTGTGAAATGACCTTTGAAATTGATGGTTCAGATAAAACAATTGAAATTTTCACTACTAGACCAGATACGATTTTTGGAGCAAGTTTTATTGCTCTTTCAGTAGATCATCCTTTGAACAAAAAATTTAAAAATACCGATGATTTTAAAAAATTTAAAACTGAATGTGATAAATCTGGTACCACTGAAGAGGCATTAGCTAACGCTGAAAAACAGGGTTATAATACTGGACTATTTGCTATTCATCCGTTTATTGATAATAAAAAAATCCCCATTTTTTTTGCAAACTTTGTTTTAATGGATTACGGCAAAGGTGCAATTTTTGGATGTCCTGGTCATGATCAACGAGATTTTGATTTTGCAAAAAAATACAATTTACCAATTATAAAAGTTGTATCGAATGGTGATGAAAAAGAACTCTCCGAAGCTTACATTGGTGATGGAAATATGGTGAATTCAGATTTTTTGAACGGATTAAATATAGAGTCTGCTAAAGATAAAATCATCAATGAAATTGAAAAAAGAAAATTAGGTAAAAAAAAAACTTTATTTAGATTGAAGGATTGGGGAATTTCAAGACAAAGATATTGGGGATGCCCAATACCTATGATTTACCTAGAGGATGGTTCTGTAGTTCCAGTTGATAAAAGTGAATTACCTATAGAGTTACCAGATGATATTGATTTAAATTCACAAGGTAATCCGTTGGACAATCATCCAGAATGGAAAAAGACAACTCAAAAATCTACTGGTAAAATAGCTACTAGAGAAACAGATACGCTAGATACCTTTGTTGACTCGTCATGGTATTTTTTAAGATTTTGTTCTCCAAAATATAAAAAATCTCCTTTTGAGCAAAAGGAGATAGATTATTGGATGCCTGTTGATCAATACATTGGTGGTATTGAACATGCAATACTACATTTATTGTACTCAAGATTTTTTACTAAAGGTATAGAAAAATGTAATAAAAATTTCAATCTTTCAGAACCATTTAAAAATTTATTCACTCAAGGGATGGTCTGTCATGAATCCTATAAAGATGAAGATGGAAATTGGCTTTACCCGGATGAAGTTCAAAAAATTGATAATAAAATTTTTGTAAAAAAAATTGATAAAAGCAAAGTTTATGTTGGGCCCCCTGAGTCAATGTCAAAATCTAAAAAAAATACAATTGATCCAGAAACCATGATTAATCAATATGGTGCTGATGCTGTGAGATGGTTTATTTTATCTGATAGCCCTCCTGATAAAGATATACAATGGTCGGCTACAGGTGTTGAGGCGGCAAGCAAATTTTTACAAAAGATTTGGAATTTAAATTATCTAGTATCTTCAAGAAAGGAGGTTATGTCTACTAAATTAAAAGAAGAAAAAATTTTGGCTGAAGTTAATAACTTAATTGTAAAAATTGATGAGTCTATTAACAATTTCAGATTTAATGTTTCAATTGCATATTTTTATCAAGTTTTTAAAATTTTTAAGGAAGCATTGAATAATTCAGTTAGTAATAAAATTTTATCAGACTGTGTTATAAAAATTATGAAACTTATGACGCCATTCACTCCGCATTTATCTCATGAATGCCTTGAGTTATTTAAATGTAAAACAACTGATAAATGGCCTATAATTGACAAGAAGAATGTTTTGAATGAAGTCAAATTAGCAGTGCAAATTAATGGAAAAACAAGAGATGTTCTTTCAATAAACCGAGACATGATTGAGGAAGAAGTAAATAAAATTCTTATAAAAAACTCTAAAGTCAAAAAGTACATTGAAGGAAAAAATATTATTAAAACTATATTTATTAAGAATAAAATTATAAATTACATTGTAAAAGACTAAAATGATCAGATATACAATATTTTTAATTACACTAATAATAACAACTCAATGCGGTTTTAAACCAGTAGACTCTACATTAACATCCATGAATGTCAAAGTTGTGGAGATGGAAGGTTATAATAAAGTGAATTTTTTTATCAAAAATGAGCTGTTAAATAAAATGAGGGACTCAAACCAGAGTGACCCTGTAAATATCAAGATTACTACAGATAGAAAAAAAGAGATTTCCGAAAAAAATATTCGAAACGAAATCACAAAATATAGAATTATACTTAAAACAAAAATTGAAATAAATAAGTTTAATCAAATGGGATTATTCGACTTCGATATTTCATCACATGGTGATTATAGAGTGGAAACTTCAAGTATTAACACTTCAAAGAACTTAAATAATCTCGAAAGGAAATTATCTAATGAAATTTCAAATAAAATTAAACAAAAATTATTTTTATTGAGCAATGATCTCTAAAAGTTATTTAGTTGAGCAAGATAAAGAGTTTTTAGCAAAAAATAAGTCAGTTTTATTTTATGGCGAAAATTTGGGGCTTAAAAATGACTTTAAGCGAAATATCATAGAAAATTTTAAATGCAAAGTAATTAAAAGAACTCAAGATGAAATCATGAAAAACCAAGAAAACTTTTTTGAAAACATGCTAAATATTTCTTTATTTAACGAAAAAAAGATATTTTTTATAGATGATGTTAACGATAAGATCTTAGATATTTTTCAAGAAATCGAGAAAAAAATTGATGAAAACAAAATATATTTATTTAGTAATATTCTTGATAAAAAATCAAAACTAAGAAATTATTTTGAAAAATCAAAAGAGTTAAATACCGTAGCGTGTTATCAAGACAATCTAGTTAATATAAAAAAAATTATTCAGAATAAATTAAAAAACTATATTAATTTAAATAATGAAAATATAAGCATTATTGCTGAAAACTGCAATCTTGATAGAGATAAACTTTATAATGAGATTGATAAAATCAAAATTTATTTTTCTGATTTTAAAATAAAAACAGAAAAATTAACAATTCTTTTAGACCTTAAAATTAACGATAATTTTAACTTTATAAGAGATGAAGCATTAAATGGAAATAAAAAAGCTATAAATAAACTTTTAAGTGAAACAGTATTGGAAAATGACAAAAACATCTTTTATCTTAACTCTTTTAATCAAAGATTATATAAATTAGCTGAAATATTAAAAAACCAAAAAAAAACGAATATCGAAAGTTTAGTAGAAAATGTTAAACCACCAATTTTCTGGAAAGATAAGCCAATTATTATAAGTCAATTAAAAAAATGGAATTTAAAGAAAATAAACAATATTTTAAAGAAAAGTTATGATTTAGAAATTAGATTAAAATCAAACTCTACGATCAGTAATCATTTATTTATAAAGATGCTAGTTTTGGATGTATGTCAATTAGCTAACGCTTCGTAAGCAAATCAGAAACTAATTCAAACTGTTCTAAATCTTTATATTGAATAACAATTTTACCAGTATTATTTTTCTTGTTCAGAATATTAACTTTTAATCCAAGTATTTTTTCTATCCTGTCCTGAGCTTTAATGATATTTGCATCAACTTGCTTTTCTTTAAAATTTCCTTTTTTATTTCTTGTTAAATATTCTACTTTTCTTGCGCTGTAATTTTTAGCAACTATTTCCTCGGCAATTGCTGATGCGTTTGAAATGCCAATTAATGGTCTGGCTTGGCCAGATGTTAGAGTTCCTTCCTCTAACATTGCTATTATGTCACTTGGTAAAGTTAGTAATCTCAAAGTATTGCTAACATGACTTCTGCTTTTTGACATTAATTTCGAAATATCTTCATGATCATATTTAAATTCTTCGCTTAATTTTTTATAGCCACGTGCTTCTTCAATTGGGTTTAGATCGTCTCTTTGGATGTTTTCTACTATAGCAACTTCTAGTGATTCAGCATCGCTCAAGTCTAAAATAGTTACAGGTATACTGTGTAAGCCTGCTCGCTGAGCAGCAATCCATCTTCTTTCACCAGCCACGATTTCGTATTTCCCTTTTTCAGATTTATTTGGACGCACAGCAATCGGCTGTATAATTCCATTTTTTTTAATAGAGTTAGCTAATTCTTCAAGTTTCTCTTCACTAAAATTTTGTCTTGGCTGATATGGGTTGCTACTTAGGTCGCTTATTGAAACTGTACTAGATTTATTAGTCTCCTGAATATTGTGTTTAGGTTTTTCATCACCAAACAAAGCGGATAACCCTCGACCTAATCCTTTTTTTTTTGGACTCATGCAACATTTACCATATTGTTTTTAAATTCTTCAGCTAATTTGAAATAAGACTTACTTCCAACGCAACCTTTATCATAGATTACACACGGCAAACCATGCGAGGGTGCCTCGGACAGTCTTACATTTCGCTGAATTACAGTTTTATAGACTTTATCTTTAAAATAATTTCTAGCTTCTCTATCTACCTCTGAAGATAGTTTATTTCTTTTATCAAACATAGTTAGCAATATTCCTCTTATAGAAAGTGATGGATTTAAATTTTCTTTAATTCTATCAATTGTTTTTACTAATTGAGTAATTCCCTCTAATGCGAAGAATTCTGTTTGTAGTGGTACTAATAATTCGTCTGAAGCCACTAAAGACATAATAGTTAGTAGACTTAAAGAGGGAGGACAGTCTATAAAAACGTTATCATATTTTTTTAAAAGTCCTAATTTTTCTGAAGACAAGATTTCTTTTAAAACAAAAGCTCTTCTTGAGTCAGTGGCTGTCTCAACTTCTAGCCCAGAAAGATTAACATGAGAACCAACGATATCTAGATTTTCAATATCTGTTTTTTGAATAGCTTGATTAAGATTTATTTTTTTAATTAACAAATTGTAGACGTTCTTTTCTTCATCGCTATTATTTTTGCCAAGCCCTGTTGTTGCGTTCCCTTGTGGATCTAAATCAATGACAAGATTATTTTGACCCATAATGGACAGTGAAGCAGCTAAATTTATCACAGTTGTTGTTTTCCCTACTCCACCCTTTTGATTAATAACTGAAATTGTTGTCGTCATTTTTTATAATCGACTATAATTATTTTAGAATCTTTATTAGTTATGCTATTCTCAAGTTTATAAGGGTATTTTTCATTTTTGAAAGCTTTTTTTAAATCATCCTGTGCGTTTTGACCCTTTAAAACTATCAATTTATGGGATTTTTTTACGATTTCACGTGAAACTTGTATTATTGTTTCTAATTTTTTGAAAGCTCTACATACTACATAGTCTACTTTAACAATTTGATTATATATGTTTCCATTTACCTGAACATTTATTGATAATTTACTACTAATTTCATCTAAAAATGCCCTTTTAACTGGTGATTTTTCATACAATTTCACGTGAAAGTCCTTGTTTTCATTAAATATTGCTAAAATTAGGCCTGGAAATCCAGCTCCTGAACCTAAATCTGCTAAGGAACCTTTTGAGAAATCAATAAATTTTACAAGTTGGGCAGAATCTAATATGTGCCTATGCCAAATATCAGACTCTGTACTTTTTGAAATAAAATTGTGCTTTTTATTGGCACTTAAAAGAGCATTAACGAACACTTTAAGGTTAGATATAGATTTTGAGCTGAATTTAAACTGATTGAGAAGAATATTTATGACTTCTTTTTCCTGCATTAAGCAGATACTTTAAATTTCAGTTTTTTTATATGTGATAATAAGATTATTACAGCTGCGGGAGTAATCCCATCTATTCTAATAGCTTGACCTAGAGTTTTAGGCCTTATTGAGATAAGCTTCGACTTAACCTCGTTAGACAGACCACTTAAATTTTCATAATTAATATTCTCAGGGATAGTAACTGACTCGTCTTTCTTGAAAGATTTAATATCTCGCTCTTGTCTCTTTAAATAACCCATATAGTGAGCATCTATTACAACCTGATTTTCTATTGGGCTAGGAAAGACTGGTAAATCCGAAAATACCTGCCTAATTTTTGCCATATTTACTTTTCGTTGACCCATAACTTCTAAGCATGATCTTTTAACTCCATCCATTGCAATTTTAATATCATATTTTTTTGCTTCGTTAGGAGTTAGAAATTTAGATTCTAAAAAATTATTAAGTGAAGAAATATTTTTTTTCTTCTCTAAGAATATTTTTTTTCTTTCAGATCCTACTACGTCTAAATTTATACCAAGATCTGTTAATCTCTGATCTGCGTTATCAGCTCTTAAAGATAATCTATACTCCGCTCTAGAGGTAAACATACGATATGGTTCCGTAACACCTTTAGTTATTAAGTCATCAATCATCACACCAATGTAAGAAGTTGATCTATCTAAAACAAATTCAGATCTATTTTTAATTTTTAAAGCAGCATTAATACCAGCCATCAAACCTTGAGCTGCGGCTTCCTCATAACCAGTAGTACCATTAATTTGTCCTGCTAAGAATAATGACTTAATTTTTTTAGTTTCTAAAGTAGCATTAAGTTCTCTTGGATCCACATAATCGTACTCTATAGCGTATCCAGCTCTTTTCATCTT
>MDTB01064690.1_pt1 | contig 12340 bp, 11 predicted proteins | sample 811161 | NCBI WGS metagenome assembly MDTB01 (sample SAMN05326650, study PRJNA326480) | marine metagenome | isolation source: seawater | place: Mediterranean Sea | collected 2009 | reverse complement strand
TGACAGTAAACGCTCCTGTTTCTAACACAGTTGTAGATATTATTGTCAATTCAGATAATCACACTACTCTTGAAACCGCTGTTATTGCTGCTGAACTAGCTGACGATTTAAGTTCAGACGGCCCATTTACTGTATTTGCTCCAACTGACCAGGCGTTCGAAGCCCTCCCAGAAGGAACTGTTGCTTCATTACTTGAAGATCCTACAGGTGATCTAGCAAATATATTATTACATCATGTTGCATCAGGGTCTGTTCTTTCAACAGATTTGTCTGATGGGATGATGGTGACAACTTTAAATGGTACAGATATTACTGTCACTGTAACTGATGATGGAGTAATGATTAATAATGCAATGGTTACTGCTGCTGATATACTAGCAGACAACGGTGTTGTTCATGTAATTGATGCTGTTTTAATTCCTGAGGAGGATGAAACTACTACTGTGGTAGATATTATTGTCAATTCAGAGAATCATACTACTTTAGAGACTGCAGTTGGCGCTGCCGGACTTGGCGATTATCTAAGTACAGATGGTCCTTTTACTGTTTTTGCTCCAACAGATGCGGCGTTTGCTGCTCTACCAGATGGAATATTAGATGATTTACTAGCTGATCCTACTGGTCAGTTAGCTGATGTTCTGAAATATCATGTTGCATCAGGGTCTGTTCTTTCAACAGATTTGTCTGATGGAATGATTGTGACAACTTTAAATGGCACAGATATTATTGTCACTATAAATGATGATGGAGTGATGATTAATAATGCAATGGTTACTGCTGCTGATATACTAGCAGATAACGGTGTTGTTCATGTAATTGATGCTGTTTTAATTCCTGAGGAGGATGAAACTAATACTGTGGTAGATATTATTGTCAATTCAGAGAATCACACTACTCTTGAGGCTGCTGTTATTGCTGCAGGTCTTGCAGAAGATCTTAGTGATTTAGATGAAAATTTTACAGTTTTTGCACCAACAGATGAAGCATTTTTAGCTCTTCCTGACGGTGCTTTAGATGATTTACTTTTAGATCCAACTGGTTTATTATCGGATATTTTACTACATCATGTTGCATCAGGATCTGTTCTTTCAACGGACTTGACTGATGGTATGATAGTTACTACATTAAATGGCACAGAACTTACTGTGACATTTACTGATGATGGAGTAATGATTGATAATGCAATGGTAACACAAGCTGATATAATCGCTGATAATGGTGTGGTACATGTTATTAATGCAGTATTAGTACCTGAAGATGATTGTGAGGATGAAGATGATATAGTTGAAGAATATTTTGGAAGCTTCTTCATCACAACATGTAGTGGATTAATTGATTATCTTGATGCAAATTATGGATATTCTTTATCTACAGCATGTAACTGGAATGGTATGCCAATGACATCTTTTGATGGTGAAATTGTGTCAGATTTTTGTGATTGTACTTGCTCAGATGTTGATAATACTTCTATCAGTGAAATAATACAAGACAATACTAATTATTTGTATTCTATTGATATAACAGGAAGAAAAATTGAAAAGATGACTTTAAATGCAGTTGTTTTTGATATTTATGAATCAGGTTTGGTTATTAAAAGAATACAAAAATAAATTTTTAAATTATACATATTTATAGCCCCAAATACTATGGGGGTAATCCGGATTCAAATCCGACGGGGCTATAAAATGTATATAATCTTAATACTATGATTTACTTTACAAAATATTTTTTCTTTTCTTTTATATTTACCACATTTTTGTGTGTTGGGCAAACTAAAGAAATTGTTGTTTTAGAAAAATTAACTCCACCAACCAAAGTTGTTAAACAGACTTTGCAAAAAAGAGCATTTATTTGGATTCAAGGTCAGTGGAATATTATTGAGGATCGGTATGTTTGGCGTGATGGATATTGGACTCCTAAGAAAAAAGGTTATGTCTTTGTTAATGGAAAGTGGCAGTCTCATAAAAAAGGCTGGGTATGGAACCAGGGTTATTGGAAAAAAATTGATTTAAAAAAGTGGAATAGCATTTATTCCTGATTAAATGATGAGAATAGATAGTGTAGGTATTTCAAAGTTGAATAAGATTAAAAGACTAAAATTAATAAATTCAATTTGTGGTATTCGAAGTGTTCATTTAGTAGGAACTAAATCTTACAATGGAATTTCGAACCTTGCAATTTTCAGTTCTATTACCCACCTTGGCAGTAATCCTCCCTTATTAGGACTTATTAGTCGCCCCTCAACTTTAGTTAGAAGAGATACAATGAAAAATATTCTCGATACTGGTACTTATACCATTAATAGCATTGAAAGAAACATGCTTGATAGAGCTCATCGAACTTCAGGTAAGTTTTCTAGAAATGTTTCGGAATTTGACACCTGTGATTTTGATGAAGAAATACTAGCCAATTTTTCTTCTCCCTTTGTGATGGAAAGCGAAATTAAAATAGGAATGAAGTTCATTGACTCTATACATATAAAATATAATGACACATATATGATTGTTGGTGAAATTCAGCTTATTCACACCAAACAAAGTGTTGTTAATCATAGCGAATCAGTAGGAGTGATTGGCTTAAATGATTATTATTCTACTTCTAAAATAAAAAATTTAGACTACGTTCGGATTAACACATAACTATGATATATCAACTAAAAAGAGAGCAATTAATAAAAACGGATTTGGATAACTTGTGGAATTTTATTTCTAATCCTGCTAATTTGTCAAAAATTACACCTAAATATATGTCGTTTGAAATCTTAACAAAGGATGTAAAAAAAGAAATTTACCCAGGCATGATTATTGTGTACAGAGTCAAACCTATTCTTAATATACCCATGAAATGGATGACAGAAATTACACATGTTTCACCACAAAAATTTTTTGTTGACGAGCAACGTATTGGTCCATATAAAATTTGGCATCATGAGCATATACTTGAAGAAAAAAATAATGGTATATTAATGAGTGATATTGTAACATATTGTCCACCATTATCTTTTATAGGGCCTATTATTAATAAATTAATTTTATCTAAAAAACTAAATGATATTTTTGATTATCGTGAACAAGTTATGAATCAAATTTTTAATTCACCAAAAAATTAATTTATGCGTCAACTTATTATTTTCTTTATATTTTTCTCCTCTTTTATATATTCTCAAAATTTTTATGATTTTACTATGGATGGTATTAGTGGTGAACAAATTGATTTTATAGATTTCAAAGGAAAATATGTTTTAATTGTCAATGTTGCCTCAAGATGTGGATTCACATATCAGTATGATGATTTACAAAGATTACATGATCAATATGAGAACCTGATTGTGTTAGGGGTTCCTTGTAATCAATTTGCTAATCAAGAACCAAAGGATGAAAAAGATATCATGCAATTTTGTTCAAATAATTTTAATATCTCTTTTCCTATGACTAAAAAAACTTACGTAAAAGGAAAAAAGCAACATCTAGTGTATCAATGGCTTACTGATGAATCTAAAAACAATTTCAAAGATTTAAAAGTGTCTTGGAACTTTAATAAGTTTTTAATTAACCCTGAGGGATATTTAATTGGCCATTTTGGAAGTGGCACAAAGCCTATGAGTGATAAAATAATTTCTTTGATAAAATAAAGTGCTTTATTTTATAAGACATTTTTTTTCAACACTGCCATTATCAAAGATTTCAAAATATATTTGATTGTTTTTAATTTCCCTACCCAATAAGTCTATTTGTCTTATTAATTTTTTTGTGGTTCTATTTTCTTGAATCTCAATAGTATTGCAGCTATATTCCCATTCAGGATTTGTAGACCAGGGGAAATCAAAATCATATTCTATTAAGTCAACTGTGTTATTGCCAGAATTCGGAATAGAAAGTATATTATTCTCTTGATTATAATATATGTCTGCAGGGTTGCTTAATCCACTAATAATTGTTTCATTTTCAGAAAAGTCATTACTATATCTATGTATAGAATTTGTGCTCCATGCAGAAATTAAATAATTTCCACAGGGATCCATTGAGATGCCATCTAAATTATTTAAATCAGTGATTGTAGCAACATAAAATTCCTCCGTTGTAAAATCAACTTCATAAATGGGGGCATTATTTCCCCATGTAACTACATATAAACTATTATACATAGGATTTAAAAAGATACCATTAGGATTTCTTGGAAAATCACAGATAGATGAAACCCATTTGTCTTCAATGCGGTATCTATATAATTTTTTTGATGTAAAATCAGTTAAAAATAGATAAGAGCCTGAGGAATCAATATAATGAGTAATTCCATTCAGAAATGTTCCCCCAATATTAAAATTTAAAACTTGACTGCCATCATTTACATTATATCCTTTTAATCTGGACCCACTACAAGCATAAAGAATATCATCCACTATTTCTAAGCCATGAGGGCCATTCCCAATATTAGAAGCAAAAATAGATAGCTCATTAATACTGTTAAGTTCTAAGATTTGTCCATTATTAGCATTAGATATAAAGTAACTCTCTGTAAGTGGATAAAACTCGATACTTTCGGGGCCATTGTATGTTTGACTTATTACTATTACTGGGCTAAGTAAGTATAGAAAAAAAGTTTTCATGGGCGGTAGTTTAAAATACATCTTTTAAAGATAATATATTGATAATGATTATTAATAGCTAATGTTTAATTTATGATTTTTCTTGAACTCTTTTATTATTATTTCTGCTTTAATTCTGGGTACTAATATTGATATTTTAAATTGTTTTTGAAAGTCAGTATTTATTATTTCTATACTATGCTTTTTAATTAAACGCATTACATAATTCATTTCTGTGTCATCACATGATATGATATATTTTTCCTTAATCATTTTTGTTATGAATACTGATTGATTAAGAACATTTTCAGTTGCATTTTTATAGGCATGAATAAGGCCAGGTATACCGAGTTTAATTCCCCCAAAATATCTAACTACGACTATTAAGATGTTAGTTAGTGCATGTTTTTGAATTTGCTTTAGAATAGGCTTTCCTGCTGTGTAATTAGGTTCTCCATCATCACTAAACTTATATACAGATTTGTCCGGGTGTAATATGTATGCATAACAATGGTGATTAGCGGAGCTTTCAGCTTTTTTTATTTCAGAGATTTTGGTTTTAAATTGTGATTCGTTATATATAGGGTGTGCATATGCAATGAACTTACTTTTTTTTTCTTTATATATAGCAATGCTGTTTTTTTCTAATTCTTTATATGTTTCATCAAATAACATGTGTTGGAATTATTTTTATTCTATAATATATTTTTTTAATGTACTGCCATCGTCATATACTTCTAGAGTTAGATTTTTTTGTTTTGTATTTTGACCAATGAAATTTATTTTATTTAGTATTTTTTTAAACCAATGATATTCTTTTTGTCCTGATAAAATTAAGGGTATTGCAAAATCAGTAGTTATCGCTAGATGATCTGAGGCTACAGAGTCATAATTATCCAAGTTATTAGAGTTTAATTGTCCTTGTGTCATTTTTTGTGTATCTAATGAAAATGATTTTTGGGCACTCATTACATCATCAGAAAAAATGATAAAATCTAATCTTCCATATGGATAGCTTCCTGTGCTGGGCGTTAAATCTCTCCATGTATACGAAAGAGGCGAAGAAGTATTAAAACAAATTTGGTCTTTTAAATTATTATTTGACCAATTCATTCCTCCTCCGCTACCAAAAACATCAGTATTTATAATTTCTCCCGTTAATAGTGTAGTAATTTGTTGAGAAAATCCAACGAGATTCAAATCTCCACATAAAACAAAAGGAGTTCCTTCAACTAAGTCTATTACACCTCCTTCTGATTTTGCATCTAAAATAAAATTTACAAAATTATCGGCTTGTATTTGTCTTAAAGAATCTTTTGAGCAACAACTCATATGGGAATTGATAATTAATAAATCTTTGGCATATATATCATCGGGCAAATCTATTAAGCATGGTTGCATATTTTGAATACCATTTTCCTCATTATTCCATTGCTCAATGATAGGATATTTAGATGCAATGATTAAATCATCATTTTCTTTCTTGATGACCATCCAGCCATTATTATTTTCTAAAGGAATAACAACATCTAGAATATTTTTCACTGTTTCTTCGTTAGTATCCCAACATTCTGAAAAAGCAAATATATCTGAATCTAATGTTTGTAATATGCTTTTTAATTGAGGTAGTCGTTCTGCATCTTCAAATCCATCATTCCAGAGATTATATGCTGTCAATCGGATAAGTTGGCTATAATCTTTATTAATATTAATGTTAGTATCATTAGATGATATGGGATTGATGTTGTAAATAATTTCTGAATTATTATTTGGGATATTGTCTTCAGAATCTAGATCTCTCATTTGAATTTTTAATTCTGAATTTTGAAATAAAGACACACCATTATATTGGGCATTTAAATCAATAGCTATTTCAAATTCATTAGAGGTTACTGTAGGGGCTGGGTAAACACCAATATCATATAAAGATAATTGCAAATTAGCTTCGGGTGTATTATACCAAATAAATTTTTGATTAAACATAATGCCTATTTCAACGCCAATGTTTGTATTAAAACTTGGTTGATATCCAGTTAAATTATTATTATCTGTGTCAATCATTAGTTCGATATTATAATCTCCATCTGAAAGGTCAATTTCCCCACTTGTTTCAAACTTAATATACAGATAGTCAGAATCATTAGTGACTGAAATATTTGTAAAATCAGTTCCATTTTCGATAGTTTCAACATCATCATTATAGTTATTGATATTATTCCAATCATTAAATATTCCATCAATGAATATTTGGTCTTCTTGACTAATTAATATGAAAGGAAGCAATAAAAAAAATAAAATATTTTTCATTATTATAAATTTTTATAAAAATACAATTACTTTTAATTATACATTATAGTTGTTTAAATAATATGTTGAAATTAAAACTACCTACAGATCCTAGATGGATCAACTTAGCACAAAAGAATTTAATAGATATTTTAACTGATCATGCATATTGTGAGCAAAAAGCTGCAACATCTTGTATTTCTTTAATAGTAGTATATTCTGATTTGAATCCAATAGTTAAAGAACTAACTCCTATTGTTGCTGAGGAATGGAGTCATTTTTCTATGGTACTAGATGAGATTTATAAAAGGGGATATTCTTTGGGATCTCCAAGAAAAGATGAGTATGTAAATAAACTTATTAAATTCCAAAAAAAAAGCCATGATAGAAATGAAGTTTTAGTCGAAAAACTTTTAACTAATGCATTAATAGAAGCTCGAAGTTGTGAGAGATTTAGATTATTATCCTTAGAACTTAAAGATCCATATTTAAGAAAATTTTACCACAACTTCATGGTTTCAGAAGCAGGTCATTATAGATTATTTATGGATTTAGCAAATATTTATATGGATAAAAAATATGTTGATTCTCGATGGGATATGTATTTGGATTATGAAAAAGAAATCTTAAAAGATATAAAAATAAGAGGCGATCGTATGCATTAAAAAAAGGCAACTAATAAGTTGCCCTTTTTATTTTCATAATTATTATTATCATTAATCAACTATTATCATCTTTTGAGAATTATATTCGTTTGAAATAATATTTAAAATATAACTACCAGGGTCTAGGTTGGTGTTAATATTATGTTTGCTATTCACATTATAATTTTCAATCACTTCAGAATGTAATACTTTACCAGTGATATCAATCATTTCGATTAAAAGATTATTGATACTATGATTTAGTAGTAATTCAAAAGACCCATTATTTGGATTAGGGTAAATACTACATTGTATAATTTGATTATCAGCGATATTGCTGTTATTATTAAAATCCCCACATAGTTCAATATTGTCAAACCAGGCATTACTCACACAATTTGTGCCTGCACATCCAGCATATAAGTTGAATGCTCCAAGTACACTAGAAGACTCTGTCGATCCATCACTCCAAGACCATGAATGAATTAGATTGCCATCGTAATAAAGTTCTACAATATCATTATCTATATCAATCACATTCCTTACTTCAACCCATTTGTCATATACTATATTAAACTCCACATTGACATCAGCTGCTACATATGATGCTGTTCCAGATGAATTTGATGCAAAAAACACTTCATATGCCCAGTTTGAATCTGCGTCATTATAATTATGTAGCAGATTGAAATATCCACCAGAATTATTTTCAGAAGGTATATTGACATAGAATCTTAATTCTCCGGAACCACTATTTAAGTAACCTCCAGCTCCTAAAAATTCATGTACTATATCATCTTGTTCATCAATAACAATTGATTGATTACTATCATAAAATCCAGGTGAGTTAATATCAGCGCTACTTGTTGTACCATCCCACAATAACCACTCTCCTGTTTGAGGAATAATATCACTAATATTATAATTTTCAAAACCTTCAAACCAGATTTGATTATTACATGGAGTCCATGAGTATGGATAATCACAGCTTCCATCATCTACTATAGCATCTGGATTATAATTGGTGGCATTAGAATCCGTGCACCCTTCTATATATTCGCAAGAATCATTATTTGTATTAGCATCAGGGTCATAATTTAATGCTATTTCATCAGTACATCCAAATATGACCGCTGTTGAACAACTGCCATCATCAATAGTTGCAGTTGCGTCATATTCAAGAAAATTTTCATCAGTACATCCTGCACAGGACAAATATTCACAAGAACCATCTTCAACAGTCGCTGTTTCATCATAGTTACATGCAGATATGAAACCTAATTCAGCAGGCCCACCATCAGTACATCCTTCAATTATACAAGAACCATCATCAGTATTTGCGTCAGGATTGTAGTTGTTTGCATTAGAGTCAGTACATCCATAAATAGGGTCTCCTATACTTACACAAAAGGAATACTCTTGACTGCAGGGAGTGTCATTGGCTTCATAGAATTCTTGTTCTTCTCCTTCTATACAGTCACCAAATACGGGATTTGTTTCTTCAAATAATAATATACCATCTTGATCAGTTAATGAAAAAGGAGCGCCATTAACTTCACAAGACCACTGAGAACCAGCAAGGCCATCACCGTAGCTATCAGTTATTGTAAATGTATAGCAACCAGCGCTGAGACAAATTTCTTGTTCTTGTAAACTTCCTCCTTCTTCCATGGTGTCGGAAGTACTCCCTCCAGGATATGTTCCTGAACTTAAAGATGTTACAGTTGCACCTGAGTCATTGGTGATACTCCAACTGATTTCTTCTCCATAACAATCTAGCTGTAAAGATAATTGAACATTATTATCACATGCATATTCACACAATCCATTATCATATGTTGCATTTGAGTTATAATTTAATGCTGATGAATCTGTACACCCTCCAATTGCATTTGAATCACAAAATTCATTTTGATTTGCACATACATCCCCATTTGTATTATCACAAATCCAATCAATAAAATAAGATACTCTAGCATATACTCCCGGATAGTTTGGTTCAGCACATCCACTACCCCAACTCACAACTCCTACTTGCATATATGTTTGACCATCATCAGCTAACACTACCATTGGGCCACCGCTATCTCCTTGGCATGAATCATATCCACCACTAGAATACCCAGCCATAATCATATCAGAACTTATACCGCCATAATTTGATTGAGTAGTAATTGGAACCCCCACAACTTGTAATTGGTTTGGATTATTTGCTGTACCTTCATCTTCCCCCCATCCTGTAATCCAAGACATTTCACCAGGGTCTTGTACACCTAACTGTACTTGTTGGTCACATATTACTAGCACTGGACTAACAGTGTTACTAAACTCAATAGGATTTTCCAATCTAAGTAATGCTATATCATTTCCATTAGTTGTACTACTATAGTTTTCATGTGTAATAATCTGTGCCACATCATAGGTGTCACCACCTTGTGCGTAATTAGTACTTGTTCCAACTCTAACTGAGGTGTTATTTGCAGATTGACCAGACATACAGTGTGCAGCTGTTAGAATCCAGTATTCATTAATGATAGATGCGCCACAAAAAGCATATCCCCCCCCCCAGCCACTACCAATAAGTGCTGCCATATATGGGTAGTCTTGGATGTTTGCATCATCACCACCAACAATATCTGCCTGGCTATATGTATTAGTAGGGTTTAAACAAATAATAGAGAATAAAATAAATAGTATAATTTTTTTCATAAAACATATTTTTAATTAAAATTAAATACTACGAAGGGTTTTGTAAAGATATAAAAAAGAATAATCATTCTAAAATCATATTATAGATTTTTTTTTTGGAAGTTTATGATTTTAAAACTTTCATGATGGTCATCATATTTGTTTGATTTTTTTTAACAAAATCATTAACAATTTCATGTACTCTTTCTTTAGAGTTTCGCGTTAATATAAGTTGCTTTAATTGTTTATTGAAATCGATTTTATTTTTGATCATTTTTGCTATTTTATTTTTAATAAAAAATAATGTTTCAGGAAAATGATTATAATTAGGTCCGAATAACATAAGATTTCCATGGATAGCTGCTTCTAAGGTATTATGTACTCCTTTTGAAAAACCTCCACCTATGTATGCGACATCGGAGTATTTATATAGATGTTTCAATATGCCAAATTGATCTATAATCATAATATTGGTATTGAATTTCGAAGCATTGTTGATTTTAGAGTATAATGACACTTGCTTTTTAATTAATTTTTTTAATTCACTTATATTGTTATTATTTATTTCATGTGGGATAATAATATGCTTTATATCCTCTTGGTTATTAATAGTGTCTATTATATGTTCATAATCACATTTTTCTACACTGCCATAGATAATTGTTTTATAGTTATTAATAAATCGAATAATATTTTTGTTATGAAATTTGTTTTCTAAATCTTGTATAATTTGATTAATTCTCATATCACCAATTATAGAATTTTGATTTATCTTATTTTGATTTAAAAAATCAAATGTTGTTTTATCTTGGCAGAAGTTATGTTGAAATTTCGAGATATATTTTTTGTAAAATAATTGATTTATATAATATTTTGTTTTTCTTGCATTTAACTTTAATCCCATCAGGTAAACGGGTATGTTTTTATGTTTTAGTATTGTAATCATATTAGGCCAAATATCGTTTTTAACCACGATCACTATCATAGGATTGATAATTTGAATAAATTTTTCCATTTTGGAATAAATATCAATAGGCAAGTATGAAACTTGGTGGATTAAATTTTGATCTTGAAAATAATTATATCCAGATGGTGAGAAAAATGTAATATGAATTCGGGGGTTAATGCTTTTTAATTGCGGAATTAAAGGTTTGATTGTTTGATACTCTCCTAGTGAAGAACAATGTACCCATATTACATCTTCATAATTTATTTTGAGATTTTTAAATAATGTGTTTTGTGCATTAATCCACTGCCTTTTTTTACTATCGAAAAAGGCCCTAAATGACGATAGTAAATAGAGGAAATGTAAAGCAAGATTATACATATTGAATAGGTTTAATAATAATAGTACTTACCTGTATCTCGTTTTTTTAATTGTATAATTAATCCACATTTTAGTCCAATTAAATAATCCCGCCTATCATCATTAATATAAGACTGGTTAGTATAGCTATAATTTCTTAAGTCTTTAGTAAATGCTTGGATAGCTTCAAGTCCTATAAGAAAACGGATATTATTAGTTTTGCTAAAATAAAAATAACCTAAAAATTCTTTAATTAATACACCTCCAGATAATCTATCATAACCTTTTATTAGCTCATCATTTAGTTGTGGGAGTTCGGTAGTGATTGTTTCAATAAAAATTTTATGATATAGATAGCCTGCGCCTACTGAAAGTACTATGCCACTGTTATTTTTCACACTTTTTAGTTTAAAGTACTTTCCTAAACTTAAATCCATATGGCCACCTCTTTGAAATAGTCTAATAATTGGAATTTCTCCATTTTGACTAATTAATACTCCATTTTCACCGTTAATCGGGTCAAATAAGTTAGTTTCTTTTACTGTTGGACCAAATAAACCTCCTCCTTCAAATTGAATGATTAAATTCTTTGAATTCTTATAGATCAAAGAGATACTTATGTCCGAATTGTTGCCAAATCTATTTTTTAAGTCTCCGGATGGAATTTGAAAAGAATGATTGATAGACAACAAGTAATTTATATTTGCATTATCTTGATTGTCATTTTGAGAAATTACGATAGAGCATATGAAATAAACAAAAAATAATAGTTTTCTCATTATTCAAAATTAATTAAAAAGTTGATATCAAAAGATTTTAAATTATATTTAG
>MDTB01006251.1_pt1 | contig 12341 bp, 6 predicted proteins | sample 811161 | NCBI WGS metagenome assembly MDTB01 (sample SAMN05326650, study PRJNA326480) | marine metagenome | isolation source: seawater | place: Mediterranean Sea | collected 2009 | reverse complement strand
TTTACAGACGAAACCACCGTTCTCACTCATCTTCCAGACAACTCCGTTTTCGCCTTCTCCACCACTCCCACCTGGATCATCAAACGCCAATGGGGCAACCCCCAAAAAGCCACCCCGTTTCCCGGTCGTGTCTTGGCTGTCGCCTTCCATTCAAACGGACATCAACTCGCAGCCGCTTCCGGAATTCCATCCCGACATTCTCTCATCCACCTCCTTGATCTCGAAAACGAAGCTAGCATCACTACTCTTTCAAAGGCCCATCTCGATACCATCACCGCTCTCAGTTACTCACCCGATGGAAACCGACTCGCCTCAGCCTCCACCGACCGAACAATCAAAATCCATCAACTTAACCCCCCGACTCTCGAAAAAACTCTCGAAGGCCACAACAATCATATCCTCTCGCTTGCTTGGAGTCCGGACGCGTCCATTCTAGCCTCGGCGGGAGTCGACCGTCTCTACAAACTCTGGAATCCGAAAACAGGTAAAGAAACCAAATCTCAAGGTGGTTTCTCAGCCGAAATTGCCGGCATCTCGTTCCTCGGTCACAGCAACCAACTCCTCACCGCATCTGCAAAGGACCTCAAAGCCAACAACCAGAGCCTCCCCGGTATTACGGACACCATTCTGTCCACCTCAACGACCCCCGACGGCGCCTTTATCGTTGCTGCCGGTAACACCGGGACTCTCCAAATTTGGACCGCACAAGACCGAAAAACTCTCCACACTTTTCCCAAATGAACCGTGAATTAGTGATCACTCCGTAGGCACCCGAAGGCGAACCGGATGGTGGTCAGAAGCAGCATTGCCTTTCCCGTCCCCATTAGAATCAACTTGAAAAGCAATACTCAACCAAGGCATGGGTGGGATTTATTTTCACCGGAAGCAGGAACAGATTTCCGGGATCCCATGAGGATTCCAGCAAAAAAGCCGTGTCCACGTGCGTAACCGTACAACATCGGCAAAAGCCCGTGACGCACCAATGCCCATGAAGACGAAGAAAAACGCATCATCCAACCCCCTTTCTCCCCCATGTATTCCGCCAAACCCCGGTTTCCGCAACCGCTCCGCCAAAAGCAAACTCCTAGCAGTTTGACTTCTGTGGAAAACGATACCTACGAGGTCCAGCGAATGATTTTTCAGGGTCCATCAAAACCTCTGCTCAATCAGATTGATCATCTCTCCCTCTCACCAGGACCCGGCGAGACCCTCGTCCAGATTACGATGTCCACCATTTGTGGGTCAGACCTCCATACTTTTGAAGGAAGGAGAGACGGCACCCCCCCTTCGGTTCTCGGCCATGAAGGGGTCGGGATCGTCATCGCAACCGGTCCCGGAGCAAACGACTCCCTCATTGGCAAACGCGTGACCTGGACCCTCGTCGATACCTGCGGCTGCTGTGAACCCTGCACCAGCTGGGACCTCCCTCAAAAATGCGACAATCTTTTCAAATACGGGCATTCTTCAGTTACGGTTGGACAAGGGCTCAATGGCTGCTTCGCCAGTCACATCATGCTTCGCAAAGGAACGCACATCGTTCCACTCCCCGATGCCTTGAGCGACGTCGAGGCCGTTCCTGCAAATTGCGCCCTCGCTACCATGGTTGCAGTCGTCGATCCCTTGCTAAAGGGCCAACGAACCCCTCGCAAGGTCCTCATTCAAGGCGCCGGACTACTCGGAATCTACGGCGCGACCCTCCTCAAAAATGCAGGCGTCAAAAATGTTTATGTGACCGATGTCTTTCCTGGGCGCCTCGACCTCGCCCAGAACTTTGGAAGCAAAACCATCGACAGTAGTGACTTGAATACCATTCGAGATGGAAGCTTCGATGCCATCATCGAGGTCGCCGGAAATTCAGTGATCATTCCGGAAGGTCTTCGTGTCCTGCGTCCGGGAGGGACTTACGTCTGGGCCGGAATGGTTCACGATGAAACCCCGCTTGACTTCCTGGGGGTCGATATCGTCAGGGGCTGCGCCACCATCATCGGAGTTCACAACTACGCCCCGCGTCACCTTGAGGAAGGCATCCAATTCCTCACCCGGAATGCCGATCAATTTCCTTGGAATCAACTGGTTTCCAGTCCCCTCAAGCTTTCGCAACTAAATGAGGCCTTCGAATTAGCCCAGACCCGAAAATGGCACCGGGTTTCGGTCATTCCGGATTATGCGGAGTTCGTGACAAAACCTCCCCCGAATTAATATCCGTATGGTTGTCATTCCACCCAATCTTCCTGGAAATGAATGCCGTCCAGCCATCAACGAAACTCACCAGATGGACCGGCGCTGCTGTAGTGGCCGCGTTCATGGCCTACTATTGCATGTATTCATTTCGAAAACCCTTTGCGGTTCTTCCCTTCGATGGGGGTTGGTGGGGTGGAATCGCTTTGAAGAGTGCCATCGTGACAGCCCAATTGATCGGTTATGTGAGCGCCAAGTTTCTCGGCACCCGGGTCTGCTCCGGTATCCATCGCGAAAACGTGTTTCAAGCCCTCATGGCATGCATTCTCGTTGCCTTAGGATCACTCGCTCTTCTCGCCGTTCTCCCTCCCAAACTGGGAGTCCTTGCGATGCTACTCAATGGTCTCTCACTCGGGATGGTTTGGGGCATGGTCATGCGCCCGCTTGAAGGCCGGGGGAATTCCGAACTACTGATAGCCGGACTTTGCACTTCGTTCATTGTCGCCAGCGGAGATGTGAAATCCATGGGACAACGGGTCCTTGATTCAGCACCCTTCCAATCGTTTTTTGGCAACGATTCCTGGATGCCTTTTGCCACCAGTCTGATTTACCTCGTGCCCTTCACCGTTGCTGCCTTTGTTCTTGGCAAGGTGCCCAAGCCAAGCTCGCAGGAAGAAGAAAGTCGAAGTCCCCGGCATTCCATGACCAGGCAAGATCGACTCACATTCATCCGGAATCTTGCCGCCGTCCTCGTTCCCATCGCCGTGACCTACTTTATGCTCACGTCATTCCGGGACTATCGCGATAATTTTCAGGCCAATCTCTTTCTTGAAACTGGGGTGGATATCTCCGCAACCAAAGACGCCTTTTCCACTTCCGAGCGAATCATCGCCTTTGTTGTTGTCAGCATCACCGGCCTCGTGATTTTGGTAAGACACCACCTCGCAGCCCTTCAAATCTCATATCTGGTGATGGCTGTCTCGCTGCTGATACCCGCGCTTGCGATCTCCCTCCGCAAGTCTGGCGCCATCGATGGTATGACCTGGATGATCTTGAGCGGAACCGGAACGTACATCCCCTACATCATCATCCACTGCGTCACCTTCGAACGACTCGTTGCCTTCACCCTAACTCCTGGTAATGCGGTATTCGCCATGATGCTTCTCGATGGTCTGGGATACCTCGGTCCCATTCTCATCATTCCCCTCGGTGACCTTATCGGGGGAGAATCCCGCCTTGCAACTTTTGATTATCTCACTTACGCGCTGACCTTCATCGGAGTCTCGTGTATGATCTTTTGCATGGCCGTCACTCCTCGCTATGGTGGAAAAGCTATCCGACAAACCACCGGACACCCCACCCTCTCATGATTTACGACGTCCTCATTGTCGGGTCGGGAGCTCTAGGCACCTTTCACGCTTACCACGCCGCACGACGAGGCCTCAAGGTCGCCGTTCTTGAGAAAAATGGAGCGCCCAAAGACGCCACCGTCCGAAATTTCGGCCAGGTTGTCCCCTCGGGCATGGACTCCGAATGGCAGCTCATCGGTCGACGTAGCTTAGAGATCTACCGCGACATTCAATCGCAGTTCGATATCTCAGCGAGTCAGAATGGCAGCATCTATCTCGCTTCCGATCAGGATGAATTCACCCTTCTGGAAGAACTTGCCGCCATCAATGAAACCACCGGCTATCGCTCCGAACTCTGGACTCCTGAAAAGTGCCGGCAACAGTATCCCAATCTCCGTCATGATTATTGTGTGGGAGGACTATTCTTCCCCGAAGAAATTTCAGTAAACCCCCGTCTCATGATCAACCGTCTTCATCAATTTATGAGAGATCGTGATGACGTCACCTTTCACTACCGCCATCTCGCTTCGGGGATCAGGGAGAATGCAAACGGGATCATCACCATTGCCTGCACCAACGGGGAAAACTTTCAGGCTGAAAAGGCGATTATCTGCTCCGGTTCGGAGTTTCAATTTCTCTATCCCGACCTCTTCGCACAAAGTGAGATCGAACTCGTAAAGCTGCAAATGCTCAGACTAAGACCCCAGCTCTCCGGAGTTCTTTCCGGAAACATTCTCACCGGCCTGTCCATCCGACGATACGAGAGCTTTGCGGCTTGCCCGTCCTATCAGAGAATCATTGCCGCTCGGCCCGGTGATTCCTTCGCAACAAAGTGGGGTATTCACATTCTCTTCAAGCAGGAACGTGACGGAGGTATCATCCTGGGAGACTCTCACGAATACGCTCCGGCTTCTCGCCCGGATGAACTCGACTTCGATCTTCGCGAAACCATCAATCAATTCTTCATTTCCGAAAGCAAAAGAATCATGACCTTGTCCAGTTGGGATATCGAATCCGCCTGGTATGGCCTCTACTGTCAAACCAAGGAACCGGGAGGAATATTCCTGCGATCGCCGGCGGAAAACATCCACATCGCCACCGGCATCGGGGGCAAGGGGATGACCGGAAGCGCCGGCTTCGCCGAGAAAAATATCAACACCCTTATCTTGTGAACACAAAACTCGTCGTCTTCGACATGGCTGGAACTACTGTCGATGAAAAAAATGTTGTCTACCAAACCGTCCGGCGCGCCATCAATGACTCCGGATATCACTTCTCCCAGGAGCAGGTCCAGGCGGCCGGGGCCGGAAAGGAAAAATCACAAGCCATACGCGACGTTCTGGCCCTTGATGGGGCGGAACATTCCGATCAGGAGATTTCCACTATCTTCGCCCACTTCAAAATCATGTTGGCGAAAGCCTATGAAGAGCTCGATGTTCAACCACAACCCGGAACTCTTGAGGTCTTCAAGGCTCTTAGGGCCGCCAATGCCAAAGTCGCCCTCAATACCGGATACGATCGTCAAACCGCCGAAAAGCTGATCGATAAACTGGGCTGGAGAATCGGAGATGACTTCGATGTTCTCGTCACTGCTTCCGATGTCAGCAATGGCCGTCCTCATGCCGATATGATCCAACTTGCAATGTCCAAGGTTGGTGTGGCCGACCCGCAGTTGGTCGCCAAAATCGGAGACTCCGTCATCGATATTGAAGAAGGCAAAAATGCTTCTTGCGGTTTCACTTTTGGCATTACTACCGGAGCACAAACCCGGGCCCAGCTTCTCGCTGCCGAACCGTCCTCGATTGTTGATAGCCTCGCCGAGATGCTCGCTCTCCTGAACTAAAACCTTCATTCCCCTTCCGGGTTCAATGTCTCTCTTTCAAGGAACTTGCACACTCAATGGGCAACTCAAATCTCGCCCAACCTTCAACCCTGCCTCTCTTCATGGCTTGCCGAGATCGTGAGTTACACGCTACGCCTAGGGAAACAAAGCGTCGCCGGTTAGCAAGGAAGGAGTATCGGCCGCACGCGGACGCTGGCAAGACCGCACTCAACCCTGGACCGACGATGAGCTGAAGAAATTAAAGTGAACAATGATGCAGCTTCATCATTTGTGGCCCAAGGGGAAGGTCGAATTTTATCTCTGCCGACTGCGGCGAATGAGGAGTCCCAGCGATCCAGCTCCAATCAACAGCAGGGAGGACGGTTCGGGAATGATGGCCCCCACTTGGATCGCTTCACCAGCTGTATCGTTGTAGGCCCATTCATGGATAAGGCCTTGACCGTTGTTCGTCAGGGTTACCCTCATCCAGCCGAAGTGATCCGAGCCATCGCCTTCCGTAAATTGGAAACCAAGGAATCCTTCCTCGCCGGATTGGAATTGATCAACTCCCAAGCCGACATGCGCATCGGATGTTCCGATCACTTGAGCGGAAAAGTCCAAAGCCGAATTGACAGTGCCGCCGGGCAGGAGCTTGAGAATCGCGTCCGAGCTTCCGGTGCCGGAGCGGGCGGGCAAAAAGTCCGCCGAGCTCCGCATGGCAAAGCCCCCGGCAAAAAAGTTGACCTGAGTGAGCGCAAAGGAATCGTCCGCAGTGGTCTGCGAAGAGCCATTTTCGATATCGAGATAAACTCCATCTAGACCCGCCCCCGGGCCGGTGGCGGGAGGAATAGGGACGTTGAGCTGACCGGTCCAGATGATCGCCGCAGGGGAAACCATGGGCGCGAGGAGAAGAGTGGTAAGTGTCTTTTTCATGGGATTTTAGGTTCTGGTTGAGTGAGTGAAATGAGGATTAGTTAGTCGCGCCGTTGACAATCTTGAGGCGGAAGAATCGCGCTTTGGAAGCATCTGGTGTAAAGAAGGGAATCGTGGCACGGACCACTTCCATTTCTCCATCCACTCCGAGAACATCAGGCTCTTCATTGGTGCTGAACCAAGTGACCATGTCCGCGGAATACTCGACCACGTAGGTCAGATTCTCCTCGGCGGCATTGGCGCGTCGAAGGAAGGTCATTGAAAGCGCGACGACCTCGGGGTCGGTCTCGATTGAAAAGAACTGCTCACCGCGTGCCTGCACTCCGTTGTTTTCATCGAGGGTCAGCGTGTCAGCCGGTCCGCCCGGCACGAGTCCGAAGGCGTATGCAGTCAGGGTGCTCTCCTCACCGGAAGGCACGCCATAAAGAGCGGCGAACACCTCCAGACCAAGCGTTTCAAAGACGGCATCGTCGCGGAAGGCGAGGTTTTGAATGCGGAGATCGGATTGCGGTCCTTGATCGATTTCCTCGAAGGCATTGGCGGCATCGGGGAAGTTGCTCGCAAGGTATTCCGCAAGGGCATCCTGCTCGGTGCCATCGTCTGCAAAGGTAGCCAGTCCGGTTTGGGAATCGGTCGCCAGAATGACGGGATTGATGCGGGCGGCATCTGGACCCAATTCGCCGACAGCACCGTCCGTGTTGTAGTTCGGGAAAGGATAGCCGTCGCCTCCTCCGGTGAAGTTCCCTCCATCATCGAAGCGTGGACGAGAGAGAAATTCCAAGGTCACGATGCGATAGAGCGCATTGGCGTCACCGATCAAATTTCCATCGAGCACGAGCGTCTCGGTGATCTGATCACTTTCATCGACAAGCACGACGTTTTGAATCTTTTCTCCCGAGTTGGCGGACGAATCAAAGCTGAACCGAAGTCCGGCAATCTGCGGAAAGCGACCGGAAACACCCGGAAGGGCATCGACCCCGTGCTCAAGAAGGGCAACCAACTCGGCCTTGGTGAGAGTGACCAGAATGAGGTCGTTGTTAAATGCCAGAGTCGTCGCGATGTCATTTTGATTGATCCCTCCAGCTGGCTTGATGACCGTTCCAGTTCCATCAAGGAGTTCCTCGTTTGGGAATCGCTCGGCTTCACTTCCACCGGCGGGAACAATCGTGTCTCCGATGCTGGCGCGAATGCCTCCGCCGTTTTTCAGCGAAGCTACCACCGTGACATCGGCGGCCTTTGCGGCGGCCAGATTGGCATCCGCGGTGAGATTGCCGAGATTAGTTTCCTGAGTGCGGACACCATCGGGATCGGCCGCCGAACCGGTTCCGGAACGGTTGCCGTTGAGAAAGGTGTTCGCCACTCCGAAGACATTGCTCTCGGTCAAGATGATCTCAATTTCGAGGGCATCGACCAGAGCTTGAACCTCAGGATCGACGAGACCCGCTGCACCAAGATCGGCGACGCCTTGGTCATCAGTGGCATAGGCTCCGCTTACCGCTTCATCATAACTTGCGGGAATCAGGTGACCATTGGCGTCAAACCCAATCACGAGTCGTCCCACATATTTGTAGGAACCATCGGTGTTCACAACGGCGACATCGTTGCCGTCCACATCGAGCACAATCACCGGGTAGGTTCCCTGATTGCTATCGTCATCTCGGACGCGGTCATCACCGTCGAAGAGGCGGGTGTTCGAGCCGCCGGCCACAATGATATCGACCTCGGAAAGTCGGGCTGCGAGAGCCTGCTCGATGCCGAGCTGCTGCATGTGCGCGAGCACGATAACCTTATTCAATCCTGCGTTGGCAGCGAGAAGGGTGTCGACTTCCGATTGAATGACGACCGCCAGAGCGTCCAGTTCCGCCGGAGTGGGGGTCGGCGCAAACGGAGTGGGGAGGATTCCCACCGAGCCGGGACTTGAAATGGATGCAAGCGTCGGAGTGGTCGCACCAATCACGGCGATCTCTTCTCCGTTCACCGTGATGATGTTGGAGGAGGTCACGGTGTTTCCTTGTGGAGCCTGGCCGCCCGCTACCTCAAGGCCGGACAAATTGGCGTCCGTTGAGAAGTCGAGATTGCTCGAGAGATAAGGGAAGTTTGCTCCGGTAAAATCGAGACCATCAAGCGCGGTGCCATCCAAGGCCGGATTGGTGAAATCACCCGCAGCCGATCCGTTGATCAACCCCGCGAGAGTATCGGTGTTCAGATCGAACTCGTGATTTCCCAAAGCCACGGCTTGGATTCCGAGTTCATTTTGAATTTGAATATCCGCGATCCCGGCAGAGCCAAAGGCTGCTTCAGAAGCACTGAAAAAGATGCCGGGAATGAAGGCGTCACCGGAAGAAAGGGTCAGCGTATTGTCAGGCTGTCCATCTTCGCCCAGGTCTTGATCGCGCAAAGCGTTCAAAACGGCGGACAAACGCGGGGCATCGGCGATCGCCCCGGTGTTTCCCTCTTGATCGGCGAGGTGCAGCAATTCAAGAGTGAAGTCTGAAAGCGCCTCGGTCCGAATCCGGGTGTCTGACGCCGGAACGGTGTCCGCCTCGTTGTAGGCATTCGCGGCATTGGGGAAATTCGCGGCCAAAAACTCCGCAAGCGTATCCTGTTCGCTACCATCCGGCGCAAAGGTGGCCACTCCGGTGCGGGCGGCTGCGTCGTCCTGGTCAAGGTCCACCCGATTGGCCGATGCACCCTGCGGGAAGGGATATCCATCGCCCCCGCCTGCCAAGAAACCGAGGGTCACAATGCGGACCGTTTCATCGGGGTCCCCCTGCAAGCGGCCAAGGCTGACCAAGGTATCGAGCACCGTGCCAGACTCATCGACAATGGTGGCAGAAACGAGGCGATCGCCGCCTTGCAAACTCGGATCGTAGCTGAAATTCACCCCGGAAACCTGCGGGAAACGTCCCGAAGTCACTCCCGGACCAGCATTTGCGATCCCATGCTCCAGAACGTCCACCAACTCTAAGCGGGTCAGAGTCAACAGGCTCAACCCGTTGTTGAAACGGAGGGTGTTTTCTATGGCATTTTGGCTAATTCCTCCCTCGGGACGACCACTCAAGGAGTTTCCCGCAGGTGGATTGAAGCTGGGCTCGGTCGCTCCCGCTGGAACTACTACCTCCCCAATTTCAGCACGAATTCCACCGCCGTTTTTCAAGGAAACCATTACGCTGGAATCGACTGCTTTTGCTGCCGCCAAATTTGCATCGGCGGTCAAGTTTCCAAGGTTGGTCTCCTCGGTGCGGACACTGGCCCGGACTCCATTGAGATAAACCTCGGTGATTCCGAAAAAATTGCTGTCTTGCGCCACGATGATATCGCGAACGTCATTAACGATGGTTTGAATCTCTGGATCGACAAGAGCACCTGCGGAGAGATCAGTGACAGCCTGATCATCGGTGGCATAAGCGCCTGAAACATTTTCATCATAACTTGCCGGAAGAATATTTCCGACAGCATCAAAGCCGATTACGAGCCGCCCGAGATAGCGGTAGTTGCCATCGGTATTCACTACGGCAGTTGTCGTATTTCCGGCATTCGTTACAAAAATGGGATACGTTCCCTGGGAAGAATCTCCCGAACGCAACCGATCATTGGAATCAGTGAGGCGGGTGTTCGAGCCGCCGCCCACGATGATGTCAACACTGGTCAGGCGACGAGCGAGTTCACGCTCGATCGACAGTTGCTGCATGTGCGAAAGGAGGATGACCTTGTTGAGGTCGGGATGAGCGGCAAGCAGGGCATCGACATCGCTTTGAATCACGGCTGCCAAAGTGTCAAGCTGCTCGCTCGTCGGAGCCCCATCAAAAGGAAGCGGCGAGATGGTGATGTCACCCGGGCTTGAGATCACATCAACCGTTGGCGTGGTCGCACCCACCATTCCGACCTTCTCGCCATTCACAGTGATCACTGTGGTGGCAGCAATGCTATTAGCCTGCGGGGACTGATGATCAGGCACTACCAGAGAAGCGAGGTTCGTATCAGTCGAGAAATCGAGGTTGGCCGAAAGGTAAGGAAAATTGGCACCCGAGAAACCCGCGTCATTTCCAGCGATCAATCCGGCAAGGAACTCCGTTCCCAAATCGAACTCATGATTGCCTAAAGCGATGGCCTGAATGCCGAGCTCGTTCTGGATGAGAATATCTGCAATCCCCCTTTCGCCATTGATGGTCTCCGAGGCATTGAAGAACAAGCCCGGGATAATGGCATCGCCTGCAGAAAGAAAAATGGAATTGTCAGGCTGGCCGTCAGCCCCGAGGTCTTCGTTAAGGAGAGCTTGGTAAACCGCTGAAAGGCGCGGGGCGTCATCGATTGCCTCGATCCCCGCCTCCTGGTCGGCGATGTGGAAAAGCTCGAGCGTAAAATCGGTCTGGGCTCCTGCTAGTTGAGGAAGAGAACCGAATCCAAGAATCGCGAGAGATCGCGAAAAAGTCGTCATTGTTTTCATACGATGGTGACTTAAAGCGGAGACTCTCCGGAATGGCTCGTCATTTGAAATAACAATTTAGACACTGTCTTTTTTGTAACTGACAGAAATGTCACCACTGGCGATTTCTCGACAAAATTAGGTCCGAATCTAGTAGTACAAAGGCGGTCCATTCTGCTATCTCCCCTCGCATCCAGAAGGTAAAGAACCGTTTACGCTATCCTTCGCAGCACCGACGGCCTGACATGGCAGGCCTTATTGCAAGTTCCCTGCGCCGACATAAAACTAAGTACGATAGATATAAGACTAAAGGGTCCTGTGGTGAAGGGAATACGCGTTCTAATCAACCCCCTTTCACCTCCATGTATTCCGCCAAACCCCGGTTTCTGCGACCTTTCCGTCAAAAGCAAATTCCTAGCAGTCAAAAACTAGAGTGATTTCCGAAATCGTTTATCGGCGCTGACTAACAAAAGAAAAGGTGATGCGTTTGAAGATCTCGTTGCGTTGAGGTTTCTGCAACCAAGTCAGATGCGCCACCGTTTCAGCAAGGCTTTTAGGTTACCTCTTAAAAACAAAAAGAAAACGGAGCCCAAGAGCACAAAGAACAACTAAAGACACCCCGGGGGCTGGGTCATCGACACATAACGATAAACGGGCTTTGAGATGCTCTTAGATTGATCTTTCACTCCTCTACTTCTTAAGTCCACAAGCTGACATGTGCGTTAGGCGGAACTTCCTTGCCCCGAAAACCAGAGTGTGAGCCACTAATGGGTCACGTTTCTGAAGTGCGTGTGGCGTAAGAAACTAATCCCCGCAATGGTCACTTTTGCCCCTTCTAAGCTCATTTGCCTCATAAGAATGAAACCCAAAACTGGTTGACCCCAATTTAAAACTGTCCTCCATCGTAGAGAGCACTCCGGGGGGGTTATTCGACCCCCGGACGGATCCGGAAAAACCGGCGGACGGCACCAGGATCTGTCAAAAAGCCTTCCTTTAATACGATAATAGATTGTGTGTCTTCCGCTGCAATAGAGTCGTCGATTTCCACCCAATTCGCAGCGGTAAGATCAAGGGTAGATTCCAGAGCATAGTTTCGCCCTGGGACAGAATTAAATGTGAGACGAATCTCTCCCGAGCTGAGGTCGTAATCAATCGCGGTGATGGCCAGTCCACTCGCGCCGCCTGAGATCGCAGTATACTTTTCCAAAACCTGCGACTCATTAAGAATTCGCCCTCCATAATAGTTAAATACCGCTATATCACCGTTAAAAGGCTCGAAGGCAAAAGGGTTACCGGCCGGGATATTCCCACCCTTCCCAAGCTCGGCAAGATCACCTCCATCCCAGTCATCAATAATCCCAGTGCTGGAAATAGGCACACCGATAAGTTGGCCATTCACATAAAGCGTGGACGTTCCTACCACTCCGGCTCCCACATCGGCAGTCGCCACAATGTGAAAAAACTCACTCGCACTCCCAAATGCTGAAAGATCAGTGGAAATGATGATGCGGCCCTCGTCTGTATTGGCAGTCTGGAACCGAAAGTCGAGAGTACTATTGGTGAGGACGAACGCAGTTCCATCACCATTACCACCCGTATTAAAGAGGGTATGGGTTCCACTAAAATCACCTGG
>MDTB01220163.1_pt1 | contig 12342 bp, 14 predicted proteins | sample 811161 | NCBI WGS metagenome assembly MDTB01 (sample SAMN05326650, study PRJNA326480) | marine metagenome | isolation source: seawater | place: Mediterranean Sea | collected 2009 | reverse complement strand
CACTATTATGAGATATAACTCAAAAGAACAGAATTTAAAATTATATATTTATTAATTTTTTTGAGCGTCTTTAAACTTGGTATAAATAGCCTCGAATTCAACTTTAACATTTCCTGTTGGCCCGTGCCTTTGCTTACCAATCATAATATCCGCTGAACCTAATATCTCATTCATTTTTGATTGCCATTCTGCGTGTTCAATACTTCCTAATTTTGGCTCCTTTCTTTCAAGATAGTATTCCTCTCGATACACAAACATAACCACATCCGCATCTTGCTCTATTGAACCTGATTCTCTTAAATCAGAAAGCTGAGGTCTTTTATCATCTCTCTGTTCCGCAGCTCTTGAAAGTTGAGAAAGTGCCAAAACAGGCACATTCAATTCTTTTGCTAAAGCTTTAAGACCTTGAGTAATTTCAGAGATTTCTTGCACTCTACCATCATACCTTCTAGATCCTGCTGACATTAATTGAATATAATCAACCACAATTAAATCTAAACCAAATAATCTTTTAATTCGTCTAGCTCTATTTGAGAGAGTAGAAATTGTAATTGCAGGAGTTTCGTCAATTAGCATAGGTAGTTCATGAATATTTCTTGATGTTTCAATTAATCTATTCATTTCCTCTTCTGTTATTTTGCCTCTTCTTATGTCATTGGATTTTATTCTTGATTGTTCAGAAACTATTCTAGTCGACAATTGTTCAGAGGACATTTCCAATGAAAAAAAAGCTACAACAGATTTCTTGTTTTCGTCAGAATTTTTTTTTGCAGCGTGAAAAGCTATATTCGTTGCTAAAGCAGTTTTTCCCATTGAGGGTCTCCCAGCAATAATTACCAAATCAGATTTATGTAGACCACCAAGCCTTTCATCGAGGTCAATTAAACCTGTTGGTACACCAACTATACCCTGGTCATTTTTCATTGCGCTAGTTGCCATTTCTAAAGTTTGATCTAGTGCTTTTCCAAATTGTGAAAAGGATTGGCTAAAAGTACCACGTTCAGCTAAATCAAATAATAATTTTTCTGTATTTTGAATTATATCGTCTCCAGTTCTATCAAGTGACTCGTCCATCGACTCTTCTGTTAAATTTTCAGAAATTTTTACAAGTTCTCTCTTTACAAATTTTTCGTGTATTATTTTTGCGTAATCTATGCATTGTCTTACCGAAGATGAAAATCTAGTAAGCTTGACCAAGTACTCTGTTCCACCAACTTCAGATAAACTGTTTTCATTTTCGAATGCACTTTTTAATGTAATTGGATTCGCAATCATTCCTTTGTTGTGTAATTTTTCTACAAATTCGTAAATTTTAGAATGTAACGGATCATAAAATTCTTTATTATTTACGATACTTGCTATTTCATCGATAATTTCATTGTTAACTAAAATTGAACCTATTAACGCTTGTTCAGCCTCAATATTGGAAGGCAATTTTATTTCTTTTGATAGTGTTTTTATTTTTAGATTATCCATTGGAAAGTGAACTTATCACACAAAATCTAGTATTATTAAAATAAAAGTTATCAACCTTTTTTTTGAACTGTGGAGAATTTTTATTTCTTAACAGTATTTTTTTCAACCGTCACACGTAATTCTACTACTAAATCAGAATGAAGATTAATTGATATGGGAAATTGACCTATTTTGTTTATTTCTTTTTTAATATCGATCTGTGAAGGGTGTATCGTTTCTTTAAAATTATCTAAAAAATATTTTGATATTTCTTTTGGTTTAATATTTCCATACAAGTCACCATTTTCTTTTGTTTCTTTGTTAAATTTAATAGATTTTTTCTTTATCTTTTCATAAATATCTTTAGCCAATTTCTTTTGTTCGGTATTTTTCTTATTTATTTCGCTTCTCTTTTTACTAACATAATCAATATTTTTTTTATCAGCTCTTAAAGCTTTACCAAATTTAATTAAAAAATTCCTTCCATAACCATCTTTAACGTTTACTACTTGACCAACATCACCTAGGTTTCTTATTTTTTCTAATAAAACTATCTGCATTTTAAATAAGTCCTAAAACTTTTGCTCTTTTAACGGCAGTTGATAACTGTCTTTGTTTAAATTGACTAACAGAGGTAATACGTGATGGTAAAATTTTACCAGTATCTGATGTATATCTTCTTAATAATTTAATATTTTTATAGTCAACTATTGGTGAATTTTTTTGAGATAGCGGGCAACTTCTACCAAATTTCATTTCAGGTTTTTGAAAAAGTGATAATCTATTTTGATTTCCAAATTTTTTACCCTTTTTATTTTTCTTATCTCTTCTCATATAAGTTATTTTTTCGCTCCAAAATACTCGTTCTTTAAATCGATTTTATCATATTTAACTGTCAGATATCGTATTACATTTGAGTCTATTGATAATTGTTTTTCTATCTCTTTTACTGTTTTTCCTTCAATCTCTATTTTAAAATGAACAAAATTACCTTTTTTATTTTTCTTAATTTTGTTTGATAAGTTTAATAATCCCCATTTTTCAGTTTTTAATATTTTCCCTGAATTGTCGATTATTTTTGAGTATTTATCTATTAGACTTTGCATCTCTTTTTCAGAGAGATCTTGTTTACCAACAATAGTATGCTCATAAAATGCCATATTTTAATTAAAAAAGTTTTTTAAGATGGGACTTATACTATTTAAATTTTGTTTGTACAATAGTAATAATAGTAAAATTTATATTTTATTAAAATGAAAACTCTTATGTTTCCAGGTCAAGGTTCACAATCGGTTGGTATGGGCGCTGATTTGTACAAAAATTTTGATTTAGTAAAAAAAACTTTCAAACAAGCTGATGAAAAATTAAATTTTCCAATATCTAAAGTTATATTAGAAGGTCCAGATAATGAGCTAAAACTTACAAAAAATACTCAGCCTGCAATTATGTTAGTTAGTTATTCAATTTATAAATTAATTATAGAAGAGTTTGGGATTGCAATTAAAGACATAAAATACTTTTGTGGACATTCGTTAGGAGAATATAGCGCCTTAGTCTCTGTCGGTTCCCTTAAATTTGAAGATGCAATATATCTTTTACACGAAAGAGGAAAGTCAATGCAAGAAGCTGTACCCGAAGGAAAAGGAGCAATGCTAGCAGTTTTAGGACTCAAGATGGATGAAATAGAGAATTACATAAAGCAAGTTAAAGACAAAGGAGTTTGCGAAATAGCAAATGATAACTCTGATAGTCAGATTATTTTAAGTGGAGAAAAAAAAATTATAGAGGAAATAAGTAATGTTTTAAAACATAACAAAAAAAAATCTATAATTTTACCTGTCAGCGCACCATTTCATTGTTCATTAATGAGAGGCGCTGCTGAAAAAATGAAAGACAAAATACTAAAAACTGATTTTAAAAATCCAGTAAAAGAATTAATTAGTAACGTAACAGCAAAACCTGTGAGCGACAGTGAAACTATAAAAAAATTATTAATAGATCAAATTTGCTCCAAGGTAAGATGGAGAGAAAGCCTTTTATATATGGTAAAAAATGGGATAAACGAATTTATTGAAATTGGACCTGGCAAAGTCTTATCTGGCTTAACCAAAAGAATCAGTGGAAATATAAAGGTTAAAAGTATAAATACAATTGAAGATATCAAAAGTCTTAAATGATAAATTTTAAAAATAAAAAAATTTTAATAACTGGAGCCACAGGTGGAATAGGTGGGGCATTAGTTAATAAATTTATTTCTTTGGGTGGATCTGTTTTTGGCACAGGTACAAAATCTGAAAAACTTGATCTATTAAAAAAAAATAATCCAAATGTTAAAGTAGGAAAATTTAATCTTTCAGAACATGATAAAATAGAAAATTTTATAAATACAGTTATTTCTAACTTAGGAGGATTAGATATTTTAATAAACAATGCTGGAGTCAATGTTGACAATTTATCCTTAAGAATGAAAGATGATGAATGGAAAAAAGTTATTGACATTAATTTAACATCCACATTTCTTTTATCTAAATATTCAATAAAAAAAATGTTAAAAAATAAATTTGGTAGGGTGGTCAACATCACTTCTATAGTAGGACATACAGGAAATCTCGGTCAATCTAACTACTCTGCTTCTAAGTCCGGGATTATAGGTATGTCAAAAAGTTTAGCTATCGAATATGCAAAAAAAAATATAACCGTAAACTGTGTATCTCCTGGATTTATAGTTTCTGATATGACAGAGGCTATAGCTGAAAAGGTTAAGACAAATTTAATTTCAAGAATACCTATGGCAAAACTTGGCACAGCAGATGATGTCTCAAATTGTGTTGCCTTTTTGTCTTCTGATTTAGCTTCATATGTTACTGGAGAGACAATACATGTGAATGGTGGAATGTATATGTCTTGACAAAAAATAAGAAAAAACTTAATAACAAATTAATTAAATATTCAAAAAGGAATTAAAAAATGACAAAAGATGTAGGAGCAACAGTTAAAAAAATCGTAGCAGATCACCTAGGCGTTGACGAGGCAAAGGTAACAGAAGAAGCAAGTTTTATAGACGACTTAGGAGCAGATAGTTTAGATACAGTAGAGTTAGTTATGGCTTTTGAAGAAGAGTTTGGATCTGAAATTTCTGATAGTGAGGCTGAGAAAATTTTAACAGTTGGAGATGCAATTAAGTTTATTGAAAGTCACTCGAGTTAAATAAATTTTTCTTTCACTAAATGACCAAATCTAAAAAGCCTTTGATGCTAGTGTTATCATCACCTTCTGGGGCTGGAAAAACAACTCTTTCAAAAAAAATTCAACAGTCAGATAATTCATTCGAAATTTCAGTATCACACACAACAAGAAACCCAAGACCAAACGAAGTAGATGGTGTTGATTATCATTTTGTTACTAATGAAAATTTTTTAAAGTTATTAGATCAAGGATTATTTTATGAATATGCAAAAATTTTCGGTAATTTCTACGGTACTTCAAAATCATCAATCAAAAAAATTACCGACAACAATCATAATGTATTATTTGACATTGACTGGCAAGGTAGTGAGCAACTAAGTAAATTTAAAGAGCTTAACTTAGTAAAAGTTTTCATACTTCCACCAAGTAAAGAAGAATTAGAAAAAAGACTCATTGCAAGAAATCAAGATGATCAAGAAGCAATAAAAAGGAGAATGCTTGCATATTCAAAAGATATAGCACATAAAAAAGATTATGATTATGTTTTAATTAATGACAATGTTGAAAATTGTTTTAATCAACTAAAAAAAATTGTATCAAAGCATCTTGGTAATAATTAAATTTTACCACTATTCATTTTCTCATATTGTTCAGTAATTTCATAAAAATTTTCACATGATAATTCAGACGGTCTTTTATTTAGGTTTATTTTCAAAAATTCTGCAACCTCTTTATAGTTTTTAAAAATTCTAGAAAATGGTTTATTAATCATCTTCCTTCTGCCTGAAAAAAATATTTGTGTAATTCTTTCAAGGTTTTCAATATTTTTTATTTTGAATTTAACTTTTGTTTTAGGTTTAAATGCTATTATTTTTGAGTCAATTTTAGGAGATGGAAAAAAACATTCTTTTGATACTTTAAAATGCTGAATAATATCAAGTTTTAAATTAACTAATATTGTTATCCTACTGTAATTATTATTACCAGGCTTAGCTAAAATTCTATCTGCTACTTCTTTTTGAAACATAAAAATAATTTTTTCTACTTGAGGATATAACTTATCGAATTTTATTAATTTTGCTAATATTTGTGTTGAAATATTATAAGGCAAATTACCAAAAACAATTTCACTCTTAAAGTTGGAATTCAAATCAAATCTAAGAATATCTTCGTTATAAATTTTATAGTTATTAAATTTATCAAGTTTCGAATTTAAAATATCACAAAGTCTTTTGTCTTTTTCTACTAGTAGAAGTTTTTTAGGTTTTTTTTCTAAGATAGACCCTGTTAAAATTCCTGTACCTGGTCCAATTTCTAAAATGTTTTTATTATTAATGTTAGTTAAACTTAAAATTTTATTAATAATATTTTTATCAACTAAAAGATTTTGTCCTAAAGACTTTTTAAGTTTTAACATTAATTTTATTAAAAAATTTAATAGACTCAATCAAGCTTTCAGGATTTGCTTTATTCTTTTTCATTATATCTTGACCAGTTCCATGATCAGGTGAAATTCTTATATACGGTAGACCTAAAGTAATATTAATAGCATTAAATTTAAAAATTGTTTTAAAAGGTGATAAAACTTGATCATGATACATGCCAACTAAAATATTTAATTTTTCCTTTTTAAAGTTATTGAATGCTGTATCACCAGAAAGTGGGCCAATTACTCTTATTTTTAGTTTTCTAGCTCTTTTAATTGCAGGTATTATAATTTTTTTTTCTTCAGAATTATTTCTTAGCTCGTAGTTGTGAGGATTTAATCCTAATAAACCAATATTGGGTTTTACATTAAAGTATTTTTTATAAAACTTATCAATAGTTACTAATTTATTTATAATTAATTTTTTATTTAAACTTTTAGATATTTTTTTAACTTGTATATGGGTTGTAATTGGAGAAACAGATAAATCCTTGTTATAAATCAGCATAGCTTCTTTACCTAAAACCTTTTCTTTTTTTGCTAAAAACTCAGTAACACCAATTGTTTTATTACCAAATGTGTCTAATTTATTTATTGGACAATTGATAAATCCAAGAATTTTTTTATTTTTTGATAAATTTACTGCTAAATTAAAAGACTTTATTAAATAATTTCTTTTATCTTTGTTAGCAACATTAAAAGGATCATTAAAATATAAGGGCACATCAAGTATTGATAAATTTTTAAAATCCTCTTTTTCAATAGTTGATATTTTTTTAATTTTTATATTTATATTAATCCTTTCAAACTGTTTTTTAATTAATTTATAGTTTCCTACAACAAAAACTTTAGATTTATTAAATAATTTTTTTTTTTTCCAAATTTTACCTATTAATTCAGAGTTAATACTATTTGGTTCTCCTGCTATTATACAAACTAAATTTCTCATAAAAAATTAATTTGAATTGATCTTTCAATGTTTGAAAAATGCATATTTGAAAACATTTTTAATTTTTTTTCTTTTTCAGAATTTACAATTTGTTCTTTAATAATATCTATTTTTTGATCATTAGGGCTTTTTAAGTTTTCTAATTTTAATTGAAGTTTACTTTCAATTTCTGCAGCATTAAGTGATATTTTATTTTTATAAATTTGAAAAATCATATAATTCCACTTTAAATCAGTTTCAAATCTTTTTATTAGTTCTTCATAACTTAAATTATTGTTTTTAAGAGTTTCTTTTAAACCATTTTTATCTAAGCCAATTTTTTTTGAAGTAGTTATTATTAAACCTTCCAACTGTTTTTCATTGTACTTGCCAATATTTCTTCTTTTAATTTCACTCTCTTTAATATTTCTTTTTATAAGAGATTTGACTGCCAAACCTTTAATTTGTTCTTTATTAGATTGATTAATTTGTGTATTAGATAAAATCGCAATCAATTTGATTTCTTTTAATAAGTCCAAACGTGTTATAGGGTAATCTCCTACAGAGATTATTACTGAATTTTCAATCTTTGAAAAAACAATTTTATTTTGAAATAACAAAAAAATTATTACAAAAAAAAATAAATAAGTTTTTTTTTTCATCGATCGAGAAGCGGTGATTTAACTTGACCAAATGGGAAAAGTGTTAATCTAAACATTAAAGAGTCCGATGGTTCTACATCTCTATCAGTATAAAACTCTCTTCTAAAAACTAAGCCTGCTTTTAAACAATCATTTATATAGTCGTAAGCAAGATCATAAAACTCAGTAGAGTCGGTTTCTAGATTTTTCTTGATATTAAAATTTATTTGTCCTGAATTATTTAAGTCAACATTAACTCCTGATTTTATATAATTACTAGTACCAATATGATTACTTTCCTCTAAATAATTAAGATTAAAACTTGTATTTCCTAAAATTAAATTCGCCTCAAGATCATTATAATTTATATCATTTAAATTATGATCAATTGAAAATTCATTCTTTAAATTAAAATTTTCACTTATTTTTATAAATGCTTCACCAACTAAATCTGAAGCTTTTTGATCCAGAGAGCTTTTTGATGGAATAGATGTATTTTCCCTAAAACTTTGGACTTGCGCTAATGAAAGGGAGTAATTTTTTTCCCCAGGCTCTCCATCCTTAAGATTATTGTTCGATATTTCAAAACCTGCGGTAATAGTTTCGCCTTCCTCAATTACATCTGGCTCAGCAATCTTATTCAATGAAAATGCGTTTGAATAAGATAATTTCATATCATCATCTTGAAGATTTCTCATATGTCCTGGAGCATATCTAAATGAAAATTTTGGAGTAAAAAAATTAATTTTATTTTCTGTTTCATTTGTTTTAGACATTGGTAATTTAGCATCATAAGCAATAACACCAGCTACCTCACTATTAAGCCCTTCTGTTTTATATTTTTTTGCTCCCTCAGCCTCATAATTAACTACTTTGAAAAGACCTTTAAATTTATTTTGTATCCCATTAAAGCTTATGAAAGGGTTTGACTGCCAATTGATGTCGTTTACCCAAAATTTGGTAGTTTGATTTACTTTGAAATTTTCTACAAATGCATTGCTTCTAATATCAAAAACTCCCATTTTATCACCTGTAAATAAATTACGTTCAAACAAAATATTTGGAACTGAGTATTCAAATCTTGTTTTATCTGAGTCACTGGATGTTAAATTTTCATACATAGCTGCACTAATACCTAAGTAGTTTTTGTTATCTTGAAACTCATAACTCAAATCTTTTGAAATAATATTTTTATCCTTATCAGCAAGCTCTGTTTTTATATCGTGCACCTTCAAATATGTATCATTAGATACTTGCTGATAATTTATTTCTAAATTACTTGAAAAATCATCTTTAGATAAATCACGATTAAATTTTGCAAAAAAGTGAGATCGTGAACCATCAGATTTTTTAAATTTATCAGTTTTTTTATAGCCCTTTGTATAACCTGAGTCTACAAGCAAAAATGAATCTTTAAATGCATGACGATATTCATGTAGAACTAATAAATTTTCTTTTGCATAAATTTTAGGAGTAAATGTCATATCTTTATTTTCTGAAATTGCATAATAATATGGGGTAGATGCGCTGAAGCCTACCGAGCTATTATCTTGAAGTGTTGGAAACAGAAAACCAGATTGTCTTTTTACAGTAGGTCCAGGATGAAAAAATTTTGGAAAATAAAAGATAGGGAAATCATATATTTTTAAAACTGCGTTATCGTAATATATTGTCTTTTTTGCTTTATTATGATTAATTTTTTTAGCTTGAATTGACCAGGGAGGACACTTTCCTCCCTCTCTATTTTTACAATTTGTAAAAATCCCTTTCTGAAAAGTAACTCCTTCATCATCTATAAACGCTGAATTTGCAAAAAATCTTGGTTCATTTTTTTTATCATCTTTTAAACTATTATCATTTAAAAAAGATTTAACATCACTTCCTACAATTTTTCTATTTTTTTCGTCAATATAAATTTCTGAAAACAAATAGGTATTCGTTTTATTATCTAGTACCTCAATATTACCTTGTGAAAAAAACATTTTTTTTTCAGTAGAATAATCAAACATATCTAAGTAAATTTGATTACCGTTAATATCAGTAACTACAGTATTTGATTTAGAATAAATTACTCCTTTTTTATTATCATAAAATATATTCTCGCTTTGTATTCTAAATTTTTCTGATGTTATTATATCAGTTGCACCAAAAGATCTCATAAGTTCATTATTTTTATTATATTCTGCCTTTTCAGCAAATATAATATTTTTTTTTGTGTCAGATATTTGAACATTCCCCTCAGCTAAAATTATTTTTGTATCTTTGTTTAACTTCATTTGGTTTGCTTTAACGTCTAGTTCATCTCCAAATAAGTTTGAATTTATAAGAAAAAATAATGCAATTAAAATCTTAAGAAAATTATTTTTCATTTATTTGAATAATCCCCACTGAACAAAAAAGTGTTAATATAATAATAGGTGACCAAACTGAAATCTCTAACGGAATTCTTTCAGTAGTTCCTAATGCCATTGAAAAGTTCTTAAAATAAAAAATTACTACACATGTGATTATTGATAAAATAATATAGTATATATTCTGTTTTTTATCACCCGAGCTTAAAGTGAATATGCTTGCTAAGCATACCATTAATATTAAAAAAAATGGTAATGATAGATAGTAATGTTTTTTTTTCATTAAGAAGTCTCTGATTATAACCCTTTTCCTCTAATTTTTTTATATCAGTTATAATTTTGTAAAAAGAAATTGTATCTAGATTCGAGTATATAGAATTGAATTTTGATTTATTAAAAGTTGTCTCAAAAGTTAAAGTTTCAAAATCACTTTTTAATTCATCATTACCAAATGTGACTTTAAATCCATCATTAATAATCCAAGGTAAATCTATTATTTCAGCACTTTTAGCTTCAATTCTTTCAAAGAGAGTATTTTTATCAAAGCTATAAATACTAACATCTAAAAGATTATCACCTTCAATTTTTTTTGATCTTATAAAGTTAGTTTTAGTTCCTATATTCTCTTTTATCCAAACACCATTATTTGTAATTGATGCTAAGTGAGATTTATCGATATCATAACTTCCTTTAATATCCTCATAATATTTCACCATAACCGATGTAACTGGATTGAAAGCTAGTAGAATAATTATTCCGATAAAAAATGATGTAACACTTAGCAAATATACAAATTGTGCATTTGAGAAACCAAAAGTTTTTAAAGACAATATTTCACCATTATTTTTCATTTTTAATAATACCCACATTGAGGATATAAAAATTATAAATGGAAATATATTAATCAAAATACTTGGAACAATCATAAATGATAATGCAATAGGTAACATTATTCCTACATTATAGTCTGCAAAATAAGTAACTTCTTCTCTAAGGTTCATTATTAATCCACCTGCTGAAATAATTAATGTTGTATTGAGCGCAGATATTAAAAATTCTTTAATAATGTATGTATTTAAAACTGAATTTTTAATCATTTTTTTCCTCAAGTTTTCATATAAAAAATTTCTTATAATTTCTAAATAGATTAATGGTAAAAGTACAAAAGGTGTTAAATAGTATATTATTGAATTAGAGAAAGACTTTCCAGAATATTTAACTAGAATTTCAGCAACCACCAAAATTGAAAATGCAACGATTGTATAAATATATTTGAAATAGTTTTTATATTTACTTTCCCCTCTTTGATTTAATAAGAAACAAATAATTAAAGTTATAATAGGTATATAAAGTGGTATACCAAACCGTCTATTAATTTCAGACAACACATCATTTTTTTTATGATCTTTTGGACAATTAATTATTTCAATTTCTTTTTTATTAAAATAACATTTAATTAATAGTACAGAAGGTGTCTCTTGTATCTTGGTTTGTACTATAGACCTTGTTTGTAAATTATCTAATTTTAAGACAGTTTTTGTAAACTTAATTGTTTGAATATTTTTATTTATTTTCTGAGATTGTATTATTCCATCTGATAGAACTAAAGCAGGTGAGTTGGGATTTACAACCCTTCCTTTTTTTGCAATTATTGTAACATTTTCAGTATTATTTATGTTATCTATACTTTTTAGAATTTTACTTTCATCACGAATTAGAATATTTATCATATCGCCATTTTGGTTTTTTTCTTCTACAAAAATTGTTAACCCAGGTACCGTATCATTGAATTGATTAGTTTTTACCATACTAGAAATAAAATCAAGGTTTGACGATTTGATCAGAGATCTGGAATAATTCAGTATATTAGGATTTATTATTGATGCGAAAACTATTTGCAAAAGCATCACAAGTAATGAAATTTTAAGGAAAAAATTTACCAATTTTATTTTGTTCAAACCTGCGGTCCATAAAATTATTAATTCATTCTCATTTTCAAATTTTAAAATTGCCAGTACTAGTGATATTAAAAATGAAAGGGGTATAAATTTTGTTAAAATTTTCGGTATGTTTAATAAAGAATAGCCCAAATAGACGGATAGTCCATGGCCGTCTTCGACGACTAAATCTAGAAAATTTACTGCCTGTACAGTCCAAACTATCGCAGTAAAAGTGAATAAAGTTATGATAAAATACTTATTTAATTCTATGAAAAAGTGCTTATAAATTTTATTACTCAACATTGTTATTGTTTTTGTATATAATTAAAGCAAGTTATAAGAAATTTCAATCTTAGGTTGACCAAATGATAAATTTTAACAGTAAATTTAACTTAAAAGCACCAAATTTAGGTTT
>MDTB01167505.1_pt1 | contig 12342 bp, 22 predicted proteins | sample 811161 | NCBI WGS metagenome assembly MDTB01 (sample SAMN05326650, study PRJNA326480) | marine metagenome | isolation source: seawater | place: Mediterranean Sea | collected 2009 | reverse complement strand
TAAATTTATGAGCATTGGATTAATAGGAACAAAAATAGGAATGACCAGAGAATTTATGGAAAGTGGTCAATCAGTTCCCGTAACAGTTATAAAAGTAGAAAAGGGTAGAGTTCTAGATGTAATATCTGAAGACAAAAGAGGTTATAGTGCAGTCAAACTTGGTTTTTTTAAACTTAAAAACTCAAAATTAACAAAACAGATGAAGGGATATTTTTCAAAGAAAAATACAGAACCCAAAAAAATACTCAAAGAATTTAGAGTTGAGAATAATGAACAATATAAAGAGGGAAATGAATTAGGTTTAGAGATTTTCAAAGATAAAAAATTTTTAGATGTAAGATCCAAAACTATAGGTAAAGGATTTGCAGGTGTTATGAAAAGATGGAATTTTGGTGGTTTAAGAGCTTCTCATGGTGTTTCTGTTTCTCACAGATCACATGGTTCGACAGGACAAAGACAAGATCCAGGAAAAGTATTTAAGGGAAAAAAAATGGCTGGACATATGGGCGACAAATTAAGAACAATGCTAAATTTAGAAATAGTAAAATCGGATTTAGAAAATAATTTGTTATATTTAAAAGGATCAATACCAGGTTCAAAAAACTCAACAGTATTTTTAAGAGAGTCTGTTAAAAATGTGACTAGAAAAACAATTAAAGAAAAACATGATGCTAAAGTTAAAGCAGCTGTTGCTAAGAAAGGAAAAAAATAAATGAAATTTCCTTTATTAAATTTAAATGGCACGAAAGCAGACACCATTGAAATCTCAGACAAATTAGTAAAGTTAAAAGTCAACTACAAATTAATTAAATTTGTAATAGACTGGCAATTAAATCACGCTAAACCAAGGACCGCAAAAACTAAACAAAGGCATGAAATTAAAGGCTCTACAAAGAAAATAGTTCCGCAAAAAGGTGGTGGTGGAGCAAGACATGCAAGTAAAAAAGCGCCTTTATTTGTTGGCGGAGGTGTGGCCCATGGTCCCAAAGGAGCGGTTTATAAAATTAAAAAAATAAATAAAAAAGTTAAAAAACTTGCGCTGGCACAAACTTTATCAAAGAAAAATCATGATAAAAACTTACATATTTTAGCAGATGTCAAAAAAGAAATTAAAAAGACAAAAGAATTTTATAAATTTTTAGAAAAAAACCAATTGATAAATGCGTTAATTATTTCAGACGATGTCTCAATAAAAAACATTAATAAATCCGTTCGAAATATAAAAAATTTAAAATTGATTAACGATAAAGGTACAAATGTTTATGATTTGTTTAAATATAAGAATGTAATAATAACATCTTCATCTGCATTAAAAATACAAGAAAGAATACTAAATGAAAAAAATTAATTATATAGACTCAATAAGAAACCCAATAGTAACAGAAAAAGCTACAATTTTATCTGAACAAAATAAAACTGTTTTTAAAGTTCATGAAAAAGCAAACAAAAAGACTATTAAAAAAAATATTGAAAAATTATTTAAAGTTGAGGTAGTGAAAGTAAATATTATAAACCAAAAAACAAAACTTAAGACTAAACAAGGAAGAAAGTCTATTAAAAGTGGGTATAAAAAGGCCATAATCACTTTAAAAAAAGGTCAAAGTATTGATCTAACAACTGGAATTTAATTTATGGCACTTAAAACTTTTAAACCATACACGAAATCTACTAGAGGAACTGTAGTTGTTGATAAAAGTAGATTATGGAAGGGATCATCTTATAAACCCTTAACTAGAGGCCAGCATGTAACTGGTGGAAGAAATAACGCAGGGCGCATTACTTCAAGACATATGGGTGGTGGTTCCAAACATAAATTTAGAATTATAGATTTTTTTAGAAAAAAGAAAAATATTAAGGCTTCAGTGGACAGAATTGAATATGATCCAAATAGAACTGCATACATTGCTTTAATCACTTATGAAGATAAAGAAAAAGCATATATTATTTCACCTCAAGGGTTAAAAATAGGCGATACTATAGAGTCTGGTAAAAGTGCAGAAATTAAGATTGGAAATTCATTAGAACTGAAAGATATTCCGCCCGGTACTTCAATACATAATGTTGAATTAATTCCTGGCAACGGTGGCAAGCTTGCAAGGTCTGCTGGATCTTCTATTACTTTATCTGGTTATGACGGGGATTATGCCATATTAAAATTATCATCTGGTGAAACAAGAAAAGTGAACAGCTCTTGTGTTGGAACTATAGGAGCAGTTTCAAACCCAGACCAAAAAAATATTAAGATAGGTAAAGCTGGAAGAAATAGATGGAGAGGAAAAAGACCTCAAACGAGAGGTGTGGCTATGAATCCTGTTGACCATCCACATGGTGGAGGTGAAGGTAAAACTTCTGGAGGAAGAAGCCCGGTTTCTCCATGGGGGCAGTCGGCAAAAGGACTCAAAACAAGAAGACCTCAAAGAAGCGACAGTCTTATTATAACAAGAAGGAAGAAAAGGAAAAAATAATGGCAAGATCAGTTTGGAAAGGTCCGTTTGTTCATCCAAGTTTATTAAAGAAAATAGACAAACTTAAAGATGCACCTAATAAAAAACCAATAAAAACTTGGTCACGACATTCTACAATCATTCCAGACTTTGTAGGACACAGCTTTATGATACATAATGGAAAATCATTTATACCAATTACTATTTCAGAGGAGATGGTGGGCCACAAATTAGGTGAATTTGCGCCAACTAGAACTTTTAAAGGACACACCCCTGCTGATAAAAAAGCAGCAGCGCCTGCAGCAAAGTCTGACGGAGATAAAAAATAATGGATAAAAATAATCTTATAGTTAAAGCCGTAAATAAAAATGTAAGAACTAGTGCTAGAAAACTAGCTCTTGTTTGTAATTTTATTAAAGGAAAGAAAGCAGATATTGCTATTCGAGATTTAGAGTTTTCAAGAAAAAGAATAGCCAAAGATGTAAGTAAAACTGTTAAATCTGCAATATCGAACGCAGAAAATAATAATCAATTTGATATTGACAATTTATTTGTAAAAGAAGCTTATGTAGGTAAATCACTAGTTATGAAAAGATTTAGACCTAGAGCCAAAGGTAGAGCAAGCCCAATAAAAAAACCATTTAGCAGAATTACGATTATTTTAGAAGAGATAAAAGAAAAAAAGGTAAGTAAATAATGGGACAAAAAATAAATCCAATAGGACTAAGGCTTGGTATTAACAGAGGCTGGGACTCAACTTGGTTTGCTAAAAAAAAGGATTTTGGAAGGTACTTGATAGAAGATTTTAAGATTAGGAATTATATTAATAAAAATATTACAAATTCAGGTGTATCAGAAATCATTATAGAGCGTTCATCAAAGAAATGCATAGTATCAATTCATACTTCCAGACCAGGTTTTGTAATTGGAAAAAAAGGCGCAGATATAGAAAAAATTAAAAAAAATATTTCAAAAATTACTGATGCTGATGTAAATGTTAATATTAAAGAAATAAAAAAACCAGAACTAAATTCAAATTTAGTAGCTGAAAATATAGCACAACAATTAGTGAAAAGAGTTGCGTATAGAAGAGCCATGAAAAGAGCAATGCAATCAGCAATGAGATTAAATGCAAAAGGAATTAAAGTTATGTTAAGTGGAAGATTAGCTGGTAATGAAATAGCGAGAACCGAATGGTTAAGAGAAGGAAGTATACCTTCTCACACACTCAGAGCTGAGATCGATTATGGCTTTGCTGAGGCTTTAACTACATATGGAATTATTGGTGTTAAGGTTTGGATTTATAAAGGTGAATTAATGGCTAAAGATGTCGAAAAAGAAAAAAAAGAAAGAGTAAAAAATGCTACAACCAGTCAGAACTAAATACAGAAAAGCATTTAAGGGTAGAATTCATGGAAGCGCCTCCAGAGCTGTAAAATTAAACTACGGGCAATTTGGCTTAAAAGCAGTTCAACCTGATAGGATTATAGGGAAACAAATAGAGGCAGCAAGAGTTGCCCTAACAAGATATATGAAAAGGACAGGTAAAGTTTGGACTAGGATTTTCCCGAATATACCTGTTTCTAAAAAACCAACTGAAGTAAGGATGGGTAAAGGAAAAGGATCGCCTGAATACTACGCTTGCAGAGTAAAACCAGGAAGGATTATTTTTGAAGTAGATGGTGTAAGTGAAGAAATAGCTAGAATAGCTTTATACAAGGCATCTGCTAAATTACCAATAAAAACTAAATTTGTAAAAAGATAATGGCTAAAAAAAAAGAAGATAAAAAATTAACAAAAGATCAAGCTGAAAAGAAAGTTTTAACATTAAAAAGAGATTTATTTAACATAAGGTTTAAAAAAGTGAATAATCAAATTAATAATCCTGCACAATATAATGAAATAAAAAAAAGTATAGCTAGATTGTATACTCAAATAAAAAATTCAAAATGACAAAAAAAATATTAAAAGGAACAATAACAAGTGCAAAAAACAACAAAACAATTGTTGTTGAAGTCACAAGAAAATTTAAACATCCATTTTACGAGAAGGTAATTAAAAGATCAAAAAAATATCACGCACATGATGAAAAAAACAAATTTAAAGAAGGTGAAAAAGTTTCAATAATTGAGTGTAAACCATACTCTAAAAAGAAAACATGGCAGGTTTTAGATTAATGATTCAAATTCAAACAGAACTTACAGTTGCAGACAATACAGGTGCCAAAAGAGTAGAATGTATTAAAGTTTTAGGTGGTTCAAAAAGAAGATATGCTTCAGTAGGGGATATAATTGTAATAAGTGTAAAAGACGCAATTCCTAAAGGTAAAGTAAAAAAAGGGGCTGTACATAAAGCGGTAGTTGTACGAACAAGAAAAGAAATTTATAGAGATGACGGGTCAAAAGTTCAGTTTGATAAAAATGCTGTCGTACTTACAGATGACAAAGGGGAACCTATAGGAACTAGAATATTTGGTCCAGTCACAAGAGAATTACGAACTAGAGGTCATACTAAAATTATATCTCTAGCGCCGGAGGTACTTTAAAATGATTTTAAAAAAAGGAACACAAGTTAAAGTTGTTTATGGAAAAGATAAAGGTAAAACCGGAGAAATATTGGAGATAAATAAAAAATTAAACAAAATTAAAATTAAATCTATAAACATGATTAAAAGACATACTAAACCTACAAAAGAAAACAAAGGTGGAATTATTTCCAAAGAAAGTTTCATTCATCAATCTAATGTTAAAAATATTGATTTGAAAAAAGATGAAAAAAAAAAGGGTAAAAAATAATGTCTAGATTAAAAATTACTTACGAAAAAGAAATAGTTTCTAAACTGATGAGCAAACTTTCGCTAAAAAATAAACACGACGTGCCAAAAATTGATAAAATTATATTGAATATGGGTCTTGGAGAGGATGCATCCGATGGCAAAAAAATTAAAGCTTGCGTCGATGATATGGCTTTAATCGCTGGACAAAAACCAATTATTACAAAATTTAAAAAATCTATCTCCAATTTCAAAACAAGAAAAGGATCAAATGCTGGAGTTAAAGTAACATTAAGATCGCAAAAAATGTTTGAATTTATAGATAGATTGATAAATATTGCTCTGCCAAGAATTAAAGATTTTAGGGGACTTTCTTCAAAGGGAATTGATAATTCATATAATTACTCATTTGGAATTAAAGAACACATTGTATTCCCAGAGGTTAATTTTGACAAAGTAGATAAAATCAGAGGTTTAGATGTAACAATAGTAACATCAAGTAAAAGTAAAGAAGGAACATTAGAATTGTTGAAAGAATTCAATTTTCCACTAAATGATAATAAAAACTAAGGACATTAATGGCTAAAACAAGTGCAGTACAGAAAAATTTGAAAAGAATTAAATTAGTAAAAAAATACGCTAAGAAAAGAGCTGCTTTAAAAAAAATTATAAATAATAAAAAATTAGAATTAGCGGAAAGGTTTGATGCACAATTAAAATTAAACAAACTACCAAAGAACTCTGCTAAAATCAGAATTAGAAATAGGTGTGAGGTTTCTGGTAGACCACACGGAGTTTATAGAAAATTAAAAATATCTAGAATTGCACTAAGGGATATGGCATCCTCTGGTAAAATACCTGGAATAACAAAATCAAGCTGGTAGGAGAAAAATGACATTTACAGACCCAATAGGAGATATGTTTGCAAGAATTAGAAATGGTCAGATGAGATCTCTAAATTCTGTTCAAATACCATCATCTAACTTTAGAAAAAATATTTTAGAAATATTAAAAAATGAAGGATATATAAGAGATTACTTTATTGAAAAAACTGAAAATAATAAAATTAGCTTAAAAATTTCTCTCAAATATTACGAAGGTGATCCTGTAATAAAAGAAATTAAAAGGATTTCTAAACCAGGCAGAAGAGTATATTCAAGAGCAACAAGCATTCCAAAAGTAATGAATGGATTGGGTTTGGCGATTTTATCTACTCCAAAAGGTGTTATGAGTGATACTGAGGCTAGAAAAAATAATATCGGCGGTGAAGTAATTTGTAGGGTCTTTTAATGTCTAAAATTGGAAAAAAAAATATTGAAATACCAAAAGATTCTTCAATTAAAATTGAGGGAGCTGACCTTACTATTACTGGTCCTAAAGGAACAAAAAAATTAACAATAAATGATAAAATTTTTTCTTCTAAATTAGTTGAAAGTGAATTTCAAATAAGACCTCTTGCCAATAAAATCGATAAAAGAACTTCTATTATGTGGGGAACATATAGAAGTTTAATAAATAACGCTTTAACGGGAGTTTCAATAGGCCATGAAAAAATATTAGAATTAAACGGTGTAGGTTTTAGAGCTAATTTAAAAGGTGAGATGTTAAATTTACAAATAGGATTTAGCCATGATATTAATTTTAAAATACCAAAAGAAATTAAAATTTCCGTTGAAAAACAAACATCAATTAAAATTACAGGTGTGGATAAAGAATTAGTTTCTAAAATAGCTGCTGATATAAAAAATCTAAAGCCGGTTGAACCTTATAAAGCAAAAGGAATTAAAGAGAAAGGTCAATTTGTTCTGAGAAAAGAAGGTAAAAAGAAATAAAGAAATAATGAAAAAACTAAATAAAAAAATTAAGAGAAGACTAAGAAACAGAAAAAAAATCAAAAGCGTTAATAGTAATCGTTTCAGAGTATCTGTCTCAAAATCTTTGAATAATTTATCTGCTCAAATAATTGACGATTTACAAAAGAAAACTTTAGTGTCTGCATCGTCTGTAGAAAAAGAAATTAAAACTAAAAAAGTTAAAAAAATGGAAAAATCAAGTTTAATAGGTGAAATTTTGGCGAAAAGAGCAAAAGAAAAAAATATTAACAAAGTATACTTTGATAGAGGTGAATATAAATATCATGGAAGAGTAAAAATGTTTGCCGAAACTTTAAGAAAAAATGGATTAAAATTTTAACATGGCTGAATATAAAAAAATTGATAGCGATATAAAAGAAAAGTTAGTTGCAATAAATAGAATTACGAAGGTTGTAAAAGGCGGAAGAAGATTTGGATTTGCAGCTTTAGTTGTTGTGGGTAATCAAAAAGGCTCTGTTGGGATAGGCCAAGGAAAATCCAAACAAGTTCCTGATGCTATTAAAAAGGCAACTGAAGTTGCCAAGAGAAATTTAATTAAAATCCCCTTAAAGGATGGAAGAACTTTACATCATGACGTTAAAGGAAAAAATGGATCCGGTAAGGTTTTTTTGAGATCCGCACCTGCTGGTACAGGAATAATTGCAGGTGGAGCTATTCGCTCAGTTTGTGAAGTGCTCGGTATTCAAGACGTAGTTGCAAAATCTCTTGGTTCAGCCAACCCTCACAACGTTTTAAAAGCTTGTGTAAATGGATTAAAATCTCAAAATTCACCAAAAATTTTATCAGCTATCAGAGGTAAAAAAATTTCAGATATAGTTTTAAAAAGAGAGAATAATTAATGCAATTGAATAATTTAACAAAAAATAATAAAAAAAAATTAGAGTAGGTAGAGGCATTGGTTCTGGTAAAGGCAAAACCTCCTCTAGAGGTCATAAAGGACAAAAATCTCGTTCAGGCGTGGCAATAAAAAATTTTGAGGGCGGCCAAATGCCTTTGTATAGAAGATTGCCTAAAAGGGGATTTAAATCATTAAATAAAAATATCACCGCAATTTTAAATATTTCTAAAATACAAAACATAATAGAAAAGTCTAAAAATAACATTCAAAACACCTTAGATATAAAAATTCTGAAAGATAAAAAATTAGTTGATAAGAAATTTTTAAAATTGAAAATTTTAGGCTCAGGAGAGATAAAGAAAAATATAACGATATCTGCGCATTTTGCCTCCAAACAAGCTTTATCGAAGATAGAAAAAGCAGGTGGTAAAATCAACATAATTAAAAAATAATAAATTATGTCAAGTGAATCTCTAAATACAGCAGGTGCCTTCAGTCAAGCAAAGGATTTAAAAAATAGAATATTATTTACAGTTCTATTATTAATTGTTTACCGACTAGGTACTTACGTTCCTTTATCTGGGATTGACCCTTTATCTTTGAAAGAAATTATGGCCTCAAGTCAAAAAGGTCTTCTGGGCATGTTTAATATGTTTTCAGGTGGAGCTGTTACTAGAATGGCAATTTTTGCTCTTGGTATCATGCCATACATTTCATCTTCAATTATTGTACAACTACTTACTGGTGTTTCTGATTATTTTAAAAATCTAAAGGAACAAGGTGAGATTGGTAGAAAAAAAATTACCCAAATAACAAGGTATGGAACTGTTTTAATTGCATGTCTTCAAGGTTATGGTGTTTCAGTTGGATTAGAAAATGCTGGGAATTTAGTAATTGAACCAGGAGTCTCTTTTAGAATTATCACCACTATTTCACTTGTTGCTGGAACTACTTTTCTAATGTGGTTAGGTGAACAAATTACATTAAGAGGCGTAGGTAATGGAATTTCACTCATTATATTTTCTGGTATTGTAGCTGAGATACCAAGAGCACTGGCATCTACCTTTGAATTAGGAAGAACTGGTGCCTTGTCTGCAGTAATGATAGTTGGAATATTTGTTTTAGTTATTTTAACTGTTTTATTTATTGTATTTTTTGAAAGAGCAATGAGAAAAATTTTAATTAATTATCCTAAAAGACAAGTAGGAAATAAAATGTATGGAGGAGAGTCATCTCATCTCCCGCTAAAAATTAATACCGCCGGAGTTATTCCAGCAATTTTCGCCTCTGCTTTATTGCTTTTACCTATAACAATTTCTAATTTTGGTTTTGCAGATTCAGATACGTTTTTAAAAATTTCATCAATGTTTACTCAAGGTCAACCTCTTTATATGTTACTTTACGCTTCTGGTATAATTTTCTTTTCATTTTTCTACACTTCAATTGTTTTCAATCCAAAAGAAACAGCTGAAAATTTAAGAAAGTATGGTGGTTATATACCTGGTATAAGACCAGGAGAAAGAACAGCAGAATATATTGACACTATTTTAATGAGATTGACTACCGTTGGAGCTATGTATTTAACTTTTGTATGTTTGATGCCAGAATTTTTAATTGCAAAGTACCCTATTCCGTTTTACTTAGGAGGAACTTCAATCCTCATTGTAGTAGTAGTAGCAATGGACACTGTCACACAAGTGCAAACTAGATTAATGAGTTCGCAATATGAGTCATTAATTAAAAAAACAAAATTTGGTAAGTAAAAATATTAATGAATATAGTTATTTTTGGCCCACCAGGAGCTGGTAAAGGAACCCAATCAAACTTTATTGTAAAAAAATTTAATTTACATCAGCTTTCTACTGGTGAACTCTTAAGAAAAGAAATCAAAAATAAATCCCGATTAGGTCAACAAATATCATCAATTATAAATTCTGGAAATTTAGTTTCAGATAAAATTGTTAGTGATTTGATAGAAAAATATGTATCTGATAAAGCTTATAAAAATAGGCTGATTTTTGATGGCTATCCAAGAAATTTAAATCAAACAACTAACTTAAATGATTTATTAAAAGAAAATGATCAAAAAATAGATATGGTCCTTAAATTATCAGTAAGTCTGGAGTCTGTAAAAAAAAGAATTCTTGAGAGGAAAACTGTTGAAAAAAGATTAGATGATGATGAAAAGATAGCTATAAAGAGATACGAAACTTACGAAAAAAATATTAATCCAGTAATTGATTTTTATAAACAAAGTAATTTATTGAAAGTAGTAAACGGAGAGGCTTCTATATCTGAAATTAGTAACGAAATTAGCGTTTTAATTGAAGGTATCAAGGGTTGACTTTAAGATATTAGACAATATAAATACGCAATAAATAAAAACTCATTAATTTATGGCTCGTATTGCAGGAATAAATATTCCACAAAATAAAATAGTTAGTATTGCGCTGACATACATTCACGGTATCGGACTACATTCTTCAAAAAAAATATGTAAACAACTTGAAATTCCATCCTCAAAAAGAGTTAACGAATTATCTGAAGAACAAGTATTAAAGATAAGAGAATTTATTGATGCAAATCATAAAGTTGAAGGTGACCTAAGAAGAGAAATTTCGGTCAATATAAAAAGATTAGTTGATCTTGCGTGTTACAGAGGTTCAAGGCACAAAAAAAAATTGCCTGTAAGAGGTCAAAGAACACAATGTAACGCTAGAACTAGAAAAGGTAAGGCGATTGCAATTGCTGGTAAAAAACTAACACCGCTTAAGAAATAATTAAAATGAATAAAAAAAAAGATAAAGGCGAAAAAGATGTTGAGCTAAAAGATGCAAAAAAAGTTGAGTCAAAAAAAGTTAGTTCTTTTAAAAAGAAGAAAAAGGTAAAAAAAAATATTACCTCCGGAATTGCATATGTATATTCGACTTTCAACAATACTATTATTTCAATAGCAGACGAAAGTGGGAATGTTGTTTCTTGGTCTTCAGCTGGAGCTAAAGGCTTTAAAGGGTCAAGAAAATCTACTCCATATGCTGCACAAGTTGCTGCTGATGACGCAGGCGCAAAAGCATTTGAACAAGGTCTTAGAACTCTTACAGTGCAAGTGAAAGGCCCTGGTTCTGGAAGAGAAACTGCTTTACGATCATTACAATCAAGAGGATTTAAAATTTTATCAATTAAGGATACTACACCTATGCCTCATAATGGTGCTAGACCACCTAAAAGAAGGAGAGTATAATGCAACCTACATCAAATATTATAGACAAAAATTGGAAAGAACTTATTAAACCTAATAAGTTAGACATCACAAGTAATGATGATAAGACAATAGCTAAAGTTGTTGCAGAACCTTTGGAGAAAGGCTTTGGACAGACTATTGGAAACTCATTAAGAAGAATATTACTTTCTTCTATACAAGGTGCTGCTGTAACTGCTATCCAAATTGATAATGTTCTTCATGAATTTTCATCAATTAAAGGAGTAAGAGAAGATGTTACAGATATTGTTCTAAACGTAAAGAGTTTAGCTATTAAATCTACATCTTCAAGTCCAAAAAAAATTATTTTGGACATTAAAGGCCCTAAAGAAGTTAAAGCAAAAGATATTACTTTAGTACCTGAAATAGAAATTTTAAATCCAGAGCAAACAATATGTAATCTAGACGAAAAAACCCTTTTTCACATGGAATTAATGGTTAAAAATGGAAAAGGTTACGTACCAGCACCAAAGAATAAAACTGATGATAGTCCATTAGGCTTAATTTCAATAGACTCTTTATTTAGTCCTGTAAAAAAAGTGTCTTTTTCTGTTGAAAATACAAGAGCTGGTAGTGCATTAGACTACGATAAATTGGTTATGACTGTTGAAACAAATGGAACAGTTGATGCAGAGGAAGCGATAGCATATTCAGCAAGAATTTTTCAAGATCAATTATCTATGTTTGTAAATTTTGAGGATCCCCAAGATGTTATTAAAGAAGTTAAATCATCTGAGCCAGAATTTAACAGAAATCTTCTGAAAAGAGTGGAAGAATTAGAATTGTCCGTAAGATCAATGAATTGTTTGAAAAATGACAATATTATTTATATTGGAGATTTAGTTCAAAAAACAGAGCCAGAAATGCTTAGAACCCCAAATTTTGGTAGAAAATCACTTAACGAAATAAAAGAGGTTTTAAACACTATGTCTTTATATTTAGGAATGGAAATTCCTAATTGGCCTCCAGATAACATTGCTGAATTGTCAAAGAAATTAGAGGAAAATAATTACTAATGAGACACGGAATAGGTTATAGAAAATTAAATAAAACAGGCGAACATCGTAAAGCTTTATTTAAAAATATGTTAAATTCTTTAATAAAATATGAACAAATTATTACAACCTTGCCTAAAGCAAAAGAGCTTAAACCGC
>MDTB01151181.1_pt1 | contig 12342 bp, 16 predicted proteins | sample 811161 | NCBI WGS metagenome assembly MDTB01 (sample SAMN05326650, study PRJNA326480) | marine metagenome | isolation source: seawater | place: Mediterranean Sea | collected 2009 | reverse complement strand
TTCAAATTCTTTAAATGTATGTCTAAAAATAGTAAAAAATAATTTGATAAAAAAAATTAAAGAAAATATTAGCAAATGAGAATTAATCTTACAAAAAAAGATATAATCAATTCTGTTTATATGCAACTAGGTTTTTCAAAAAAGACTATAGAGTCGATCCTTGAAGATATGTTAAATATATTATTCGTTAATATTAAAAAAAATAAAAAAATCAATATTTCTAATTTTGGTACTTTCGAGTTGAGATATAAAAAACAAAGGGAGGGAAGAAATCCAAAAACAAAAGAAATTAAAATAATTTCAGCTAGAAACGTAATTTTATTTAAGCCTTCCAAATATTTAAGGAATTTTATCAATAGTAAAAATGAGCAATAAATTTAAAAACTCTTATAGGACAATTAGCGAGGCTGTTAAAATTTTAAATGATAATAATACCCAAGTAAAAATGAATAAAACTCATACAATAAGATATTGGGAAAAACAGTTTAAACAAATTAAACCAATTAAAATCAATAATCGTCGATATTATGACCAAAAAAATATAAATATATTACAAAAAATCCAGTATCTTTTAAAGAACCAAGGTATGACCATTAATGGTGTAAAAAAATTTTTAAATAACAAAAATTTAGATATTGACGAAAATGAAAAAAAAATTATAAGATCATTTAACATTAAGTTTAGATTAAATAAAATTAATAAATTAATTAAAAATCTTAAGAAATAATGGCAAAAAAATCTCATTTAAAAGTAAGACTTGTACCAGAAACAAAACCTGATAGCGCATTTTATTATTATGTAAAAAAACCCTCAGGTGGGGAAAAGGCAAAAGTCAAATTAAAGGCAAGAAAGTATAATCCAGTGACTAGAAAGCATGAGATTTTTGTAGAAAAAAAATTACCACCACATAGCAAGTAATTATTTTACTTTTTTTTAAAATTTTTATACTCGTATTCTATAAAAGCATAAATCATATTTTTCCAAATTCTATAGCTTATTTTAGGATCTATTCCTTTCTTTACAGATTTACTTTTAATATTTTTAAGAATGATCTCTATTCTTTTTCTATCAATAATTTCTTTTTTGAACTCTTTTAAAGATAGAACATTTTTTACATATGTTGATCTAATTTTTAACAAATTTAATAATTTATTGTCTACTAAATCGAGTTTTCTTCTTAAAACTAATAATTTTTTTTTATTTTTAGGCGACATTTATTCTTTTTGGAATTATTGATTAGTATTATATCTATTTAAGAATGTACTTAAATGATAAAAATAATGATAAACAATTATATTATTGGTTAATTACCATGTTTGGACTTGTTTCATGTATAATAATTGTTGGAGGTTTAACTAGACTTACTGACTCGGGTCTTTCTATAACGGAGTGGGAGTTATTCAAAGGTTTTCTGCCTCCTATCTCAAATTCTGAATGGGAAAATTATTTTAGCCTATATAAACAAATACCAGAATATAAGCTCCAAAACTTTAATATGAAACTTTCTGAATTTAAAATAATTTTTTGGTGGGAGTGGATACATAGATTTTTGGGCAGATTAATAGGTTTATGTTTTTTAATACCATTAATCTACTTTTCTTTCAAAAATGGTATAAATAAAACTAAATCATTATTTTTTATTTTTTTATTAATTTGTTTTCAAGGATTTTTAGGGTGGTTTATGGTTAAGAGCGGACTTATAAATAAAGTTGATGTTAGTCATTTTAGATTATCAATGCATTTGACCACTGCCTTTATAATCTTATCACTGATTTTATGGCAAATTTTTAAATATAAAAAAATATATTTAGATGAAAATCATTTTATAGAATATAATTTACCATTAATATTTTTATCAACTATTTTTTTACAGATAATATTTGGTGCTTTCGTGTCTGGCATGGACGCGGGAAAAATTTATAATACTTGGCCTTTAATGGGTAATAATTACTTTCCGGATGATAATACTTTTTTTAATTTGTTTAATTTAAAAGCACTAAGTGATCCATCTCTAGTTCAATTTATACATAGAAATCTAGCATATTTTATATTGTTTATTTTTATTTTAATTTCTTTTTTTGTAGTTAATAAAAAATTATCCAAATTCTATAATATATTAAAGTTATTAGGTATAGCTTTATTGCTACAAGTTATTTTGGGAATTTTAACAATTCTAAGTGGTGCACAGATGCTTTTAGCATCAATGCACCAGATAAGTTCTATAATATTAATAAGCTTTAGTCTCTATCTTTTATTTATTAATAAAAAACATTAACTAACAGCTTTCAAGCTTGGTTTGCCTGAAGCGTCTAATGCTTGTTTTAAATCAGCAATAATATCATCAGGATGCTCAATCCCAATAGACAATCTTACATATCCAGGTGTTACTCCTGCTGCTAACAATTCTTCATCTGTTAACTGACTATGTGTTGTTGTAGCTGGGTGTATTGCTAAACTTCTTGCATCCCCAATATTTGCAACATGGTAAAACATTTTTAGAGCTTCTATAAATTTTTTACCAGCCTCAACACCACCTTTTACTTCTATACCTATCAAAGCACCGTTACCGCCTGTAAAGTATTTTTTAGTTCTATCACCAACCGTTCCTTTATGAAGAGTAGGATATATTACCCTTTCAACGTTTTTGTGTTTAGTTAAAAAATCAACTACTTTTTCAGCATTAGAACAATGCTGTTTCATTCTTAATGGCGCAGTTTCTAAACCTTGTATAATTCCCCACGCATTGTCTGGTGCTAAAGGAGCACCCAAGTCACGGAGTAAACAAACTCTCGCTCTCACTGCAAAAGAAACATTTGCTCCAGTTAATTGAGGAACTACTTCTCCCCATTTTGCACCGCCATAACTCATGTCTGGTTCATTAAATAACGGTTGTCTTTTTGGATCTGCAGTCCAATCAAAGTTTCCACCATCAACTAAACAACCGCCGATAACAGTTCCATGGCCACCAATAAATTTCGTTAGAGAATGCACTACCACAGCTGCACCATGATCTAATGGTTTACATATAATTGGTGCTGCAGTATTATCCATAATTAAAGGTATATTGTGTTTTCGACCAATATCTGAAACTTCCTTAATTGGAAAAACTCTTAATGCTGGATTAGGCAATGTTTCAGCATAAAAACATCTCGTTCTTTCATCTATTACTTTCTCAAAATTTTTTGGATCAGAGGGGTCGGCGTATCTTACCTCAATACCAAGTTTTTTGAGAGTATGTGTAAATAAATTTACAGTTCCACCATATAAATCCGTGGAGCTAACAAAATTGTCTCCAGCTTGGCAAACATTTACAATCGCAAACGTAGATGCTGCCTGTCCTGATCCTACGGTTACACAAGCTAAACCATTTTCAATTGCTGCTACTCTTTTTTCAAGCACATCATTTGTTGGATTCATAATTCTTGTATAAATATTTCCAAACTCCTTCAATGCAAAGAGGTTTGCTGCATGCCCAGTATTATTAAATTGATATGATGTAGTTCTATAGATTGGGACAGCTACTGCCGTGGTTGCTGGGTCACTTCTGTATTCACCGCCATGTAAAGCTATTGTTTCTGGATTTTTTGATTTACTCATATTTTACTCCTATTTTTGTTTTTTTGATTATACTGTGTTCACAATAAAGTTTAATGCCCATATAAAAACTACTTTAGCGTATCATAGTGAGAATGTATAAAACAAGATAAATATAATAAATTGACAATACAATATTATTAAGTATTAATCCGCCTCAAATGACTAAGTTTGTTAAAAAAAACGAAATCAATTCCAAGTGGTATGAAATTGATGCAAAAAACGCTGTGGTTGGAAGATTAGCTACAATTATTACTAAAATACTTAGAGGTAAAAATACAGCTAAATATACACCACATATGGATCATGGTGATTTTATAGTTGTCAAAAATATAGAACATATCAAATTTACTGGTAATAAATTCAAGAACAAGAAATATTATAGACACACTGGCTACCCAGGAGGGATTAAAGAAACCTCTCCAGAAAAAATGCATAAAAAGAAACCAGATGCTATATTAAAATTAGCTGTTAAGAGAATGTTGCCTGGTGGACCACTAGCTAAAAAACAACTTTCAAAATTAAAAATTTATGTTGGAGAAAACCATCCTCATTCTGCTCAAAATCCCACATTAATAAAAATAGAGGAATTAAATAACAAAAATATAATTAGAAATTAATATGGAATCTAACAGTCAAGTAGATAAAGTAAGCTTCAAAGATTGTAAATATGCTACGGGAAGAAGAAAAAAATCTATAGCTAAAGTTTGGTTAAAAAAAGGATCTGGTAAAATTATTATTAATGGAAAAAATTATGAAAATTACTTTAAAAGAGTTAATCATAAGAGCGAATTAATAAAACCATTCGAAATTATTAATCAAACAACGTCATACGATGTAAGATGTTCAGTTAAAGGTGGTGGACATAGTGGACAGGTTGGTGCTGTTATACACGGTATTTCAAAAGCTTTATTACAATTTGACTCTGCATTAAAACCAACTCTTAAAAAAGAGAAACTTACCACAAGAGACTCAAGAGCTGTTGAACGTAAGAAATACGGTCATAAAAAAGCTAGAAGAAGTTTTCAGTTTTCTAAAAGATAATATCTTTTTTAAATTTCAACTGTTAATATATTCAATATGAAAAAACTTAATATTTTAGTTGCTGGATCTACAGGTTACATAGGAATTCAACTTGTGAAGTTGTTATGTAAACATAAATTTGTCAAAATAAGATATCTTTGCGGTAATTCCTCAATAGGTAAAAAAATTGAAACATATGACAAATCTTTAAAAAGATATAAGCTACCTAGAATAATTAAGATAAAGTATAAATATTTTAAAGAGGTAGATGTAATTTTTACCGCTTTACCGAATGGCCAAAGTCAAATAATTGCAAATAAACTAAACTATAGAAATGTGTTAATTGATTTATCTGCTGATTTCAGAATTAAGAAATTTGATATTTATGAAAAATTTTACAAGATTAAGCATAAGTCAAAAGATTTATTAAAAAAAAGTATCTATGGATTATCAGAATTAAATGAAAATAAAATTAAAGAAAAACAGATAATAGCTTGTCCTGGTTGTTATCCAACATCGATAATTTTACCATTATACCCTTTATTAAAAAAAAATTACTTAAAGAAAAATCAAATTATAATTGATTCAAAATCGGGTTATTCAGGGGCAGGACGTGAAATTTTAAAAAAATCAAAAAAAATAGATTTATTTAAATCTTTGAGTGTTTATGGACTTCCAAATCACAGACACAATGCGGAAATTAAACAAGAACTTTCAATAATATCTAAGAATATAAAGTTCAATTTTACCCCTCATATTTTGCCAATGTTTAGAGGTATATTGTCAACAATATATGTTGAAAAAAAAAAAGGAATTACAGCATATAATATTTCCAACTTTTTAAAAAAATTTTATAGAAAGAACAAATTTATTAAAATAAATAAAATTAATAAACAAATTGGTACTAAAGACGTGATAAACACTAATTATTGTGAAATTTCTATTTGCGAATCAAATAACAAAGATAAACTCATAATATTGTGTGCTATAGATAATTTAATAAAAGGTGGTGCTGGTCAAGCTATTCAGAATCTGAATATTAAATTTGGCTTTAATTTTGCTGAAGGTTTAAATTAATGAGAGTTTTTATTTTGTTATGTCTTATATTATTGACCTCTTGTAATAAAAAAGGGATTGATAATAAAATTATTAATAATTATATAAACCAAAACTTAACTTTTGAAGAACTTAAAAATTTAATAGAAAAAAAAGCATTAATTAAAGATTATCCTAATATAAATAAATGAAAAAAACAGTAAATATTGCAGTTATAGGATTAGGACAAGTAGGTAATTATCTTTTAAACGAACTCAAGAATAAACAAAAAGATATTAAACTATTAACTGGAAAAAATATAAAAATAGTTGCTATTTCAGCCAAAAATAAAAATAAAAAAAGAAAATTTAATATTAATAAAAAAATTTTTTATAAAAACCCTTTTGAAATTTTCAAAACAAAAGAAGTAGATATTTTATTTGAATGCATCGGTCTAGCAGATGGAATATCAAAAAAGATAGTTGAAAAAGCGTTAAAAAGTAAAATAAATGTTATAACACCTAATAAAGCTTTGATATCAAAACATGGTGACTATTTAAGTAAAATTGCAGAGACTAAAAATGTAAATTTAGAATTTGAAGCTTCTGTAGGAGGAGGAATACCAATATTAAGAACTGTAAAAGAAGGATTATCTACAAATAAAATTTCTAAAATTTACGGAATTTTGAACGGGACATGTAATTACATTTTATCAGAAATGGACAAAACAAGTGATACTTTTCAAAATGTATTAAAAAAAGCGCAAATATTAGGATATGCAGAACCAGGGGACCCAAAATTAGATATTAATGGTTATGATACGTTGGCGAAGGTAAGAATCCTATCATCGCTTGCATTTAAAAAGAAAATCTCAAAGTGTAATCTTTTAATGGAAGGTATAGAAAACATAGAGCCAAAAGATTTTAAAATAGCAAGTCAACTAAAATTGAAAATTAAATTGTTAGGTATAACCGAGATTATAAATAACAAATTATTTGAAAGAGTTCATCCATGCTTGGTTAAAAATAATAGTTATATAGGTAACGTTGATGGAGTTATGAATGCTGTTATTCTTGAAGGTAAACCAGTTGGTGAAAGTATATTACAAGGGGAAGGTGCTGGACCTGGACCTACATCATCCGCATTAATGTCGGATCTATTGTCAATTTTAAGAGGTAATATTAAAAAACCCTTTGGCGCATCTAACAATAAAAGAAGTCCTATTTCCCCTTTTAATAAGAATGAATACGAAAATTCGCTTTATATTAGATTTGAGGTTAAAGATAAACCAGGTGTGTTATCAGAAATTACCAAAAACTTAGCTAAAAACCAAATTTCTATACAAAGAATGATACAAATACCTAACAATAAATTAAAAACTGCATCAATAGTAATTATTACACATATAACAAAACAATATAATTCTAATAATTTTTTAAAATCATTAAAGAAAAATAAAAAAATTCTTAAAAAACCAGTGTTATTAAGACTTTTTGATTAATGAAAATATTATTGTACTGTCCATCAAAATTTAATTTAGTTTCAAAAAAGAATGATAAGTTAGGGGGTATTGAGACCCTTAACTTAGAGCTTTCAAGAAATTTGTCATTAAATAAATATAAAGTATATTTATCTACTGTTTGTAAAAAAATAATTAAAAAAAAAAATTTAGTTAATTTACCAATTGCAACAATTAAAAAAAATTGTGATAAATATAAGTTTGATTGCATAATTAGCTCTAACGATCCAAATATTTTCAATTATTTCAAAAATTCAAAAAAAATTTTATGGATGCATAATACTCTTGCACTTGAAAAAGCTTTAAGAAAAAAAAAATTATTCTCAATATTAAATAATAAAATAAATGTGGTTTTTGTAAGCAAATATTTAGATAAAAATACATCAAAATTATATAATTTTAAATCTAGGATAGTAATTCCAAATTTTTTAGAAAAAAGATTTGAAAATCAAAAGATACAAAATAAGAGAAATCCATGGATAATCTGGTCAGTTAGTCGGGAAAAAGGGCTATATGAAACAATAAATATGTGGAAAAATGTTGTTAAATTATATCCAAATATGCAATTTCATATATTTGGTATAAAAAAAATTAATAATAAAAAAAAACTTAAAAAATATAACATTTATTTTCATAATAGAGTTTCAAAAGATATTTTAATAAAATATTATAAAAAATCATTAGCTTCGTTATGTCTTGGGTATGATGAAACTTTTTGTTTAAATGCAATTGAGTCAATGTCATGTGGATTACCAGTTATAAGTTTTAAAAAAACATCTTTAAATGATTTAATTAAAAATAACGTTAATGGATATAAAGTTGATAATTTTAAACAAGTTTACCAAAAAATTGTAAAAATTAAAAATATGACTAATAAAAAACGATCTATTTTTATAAATAGAACTTATTCATATTCGAAAAAATATTATTTTAAAAAGATACAACTCAAATGGATGAAATTTATTTAAATGAGAAAAAAAATAAACATTATCTTAAGAATTAAAAAAGAAATTACCAAAGGATTTTTAAGAATTTATTATTTTTTTGAAACTTTAGCTCTTAGATTATATTATTTTAATTTAAAAAAAAAAATAAATATTAGTAAATCAAAAATTTCATTACTTTGTCCAACCAAAAATAGGTATTTAAAATTTAAAAGATTTACAGAAAGCCTGATAACTAAAACATATGATATTAATCGTATTGAATTATTAATATGTTTTGATTCTGACGAAAAAGAAATTAAAGAATATGAAAGCGAAATTTTAAAATTAACCAGAAAAGGTGTGAGTATTAAGAAATATTTTAAAGATTTAACATCACACGCATTAAGGAATAATTATTTAGCAAAACAATGTGAAGGGGATATTATTTTTCCAATAAATGATGATTTAGTATTTATTACAAATAATTGGGATAAAATTATAGACGATGAATTTTCAAAAAATTTAAAATCTAATCCATTTTGTATTTGGATAAATTGTGATAGAAAATATAAAAAATTAGATTATTCAGCGTTTCCAGTAATTAATTACGCCTGGTACGAAAGATTAGGTTACATTGTTCCAGAAGTATTCAGATTTTGGTATTTAGATTGGTGGATTTGTGAAGTTTCAAGGCTAAGTAAAAAATATTTTTTATCAGATGTTTATATTCATCAATTTCATGCTGAGACATATAAAAGTGAAATAGACGAAACTTATAAACAAAATGCTACTAACGAGAACTTAACTCATGATTATAATATGTGGTTGAAAACTAAAAATAATAGAATACAAGACTCTCTTAAAATTAATCAAAATAAATAAATTTTATGAATATAGGTTTTTTAGGTTTAGGAAAATTAGGTCTACCAGTAAGCCTTGCAGTTGAAAATAAAGGCCATAGGATTTTTGGTTATGATATTTCTAAGCAAACACTTGAGGATATTAGAAACAGAAAAATAAGATATAGAGAAGAGTGGGTAGATAAATATCTGCCTAATACTAAATTAAAAATCAATGATATAGATCAACTCGTAAAAAACTCTGAAATTATTTTTGTGCCTATTCAAACCCCACACGACCCACAATACGAAGGGGTTACAAGAATTCCAGAAAAACGAATTGATTTTGACTATTCTTATCTTAAATCAGGCATAAAAGATCTTTCAGATGCAATAGAAAATAATAATGAGGATAAAGTTGTTATTATTATTTCTACTGTTTTACCAGGTACAATTAGAAATGAAATAAAACCCTTATTGGGTAAACACACTAAACTTTGTTACAATCCTTTTTTTATAGCAATGGGTTCTACTATAAGAGACTTTTTATATCCTGAGTTTATATTGTTTGGTGTTGATGACGAAAATGCCGCTGTAAAAGCTCAAAATTTTTACAAAACAATATGTGACTCACCTTTTTATAAAACAACCATTGAGAATGCTGAATTAATTAAAGTTTCTTATAACACCATGATTTCTACTAAAATTTCTTTTGTAAACACTATAATGGAAGCATGTCATAAATTACCCAATACTAATGTTGATGATGTAACAAATGCATTAAAAATGGCAAATAGAAGACTAATCTCTGATGCTTATCTTTCAGGCGGGATGGGAGATGGTGGAGGTTGTCATCCAAGGGATAATATTGCATTAAGTCATTTATCTCAAAAATTAAATCTTTCATATGACTGGTTTGATAGCGTAATGATGCAAAGGGAAAAACAATCAGATTGGCTTGCAAATTTAGTTATCGATAATTCAAAAAATAGACAAATAAATATTTTAGGTAAAACATTTAAACCAGAAACGAATTTGTTGCTTGGGAGTCCTTCAATACTTTTAAAAAATTTGATTGAAGAGAAAAAATATAAAGTATATGCATGGGATCCATATGTTGATGAACCTTATGAGTCAGTAATTAATGAAATGAATTGGAATGATAGCAAAATTAAACATACATTTTTTATTGGGACCAGGCATCCAGATTTTATTAAATTTAAATTTCCAAAACATTCTATAATTATTGATCCATTTAGGTATTTATATAACGTTAAGGACTGTGAAATAATAAGAATTGGTGATAATACGATTAAATAAATAAACAATGTCAATATAATGTGGGCTATTTATAGAATTCACTACGGAACTGATTTCATCATACAATCAGTTAACTCAATAAGAAATTATGTAGATAAAATATTTATTTTTTATTCAGAAGAACCTTGGGTCAAAACTGATAAAATAAACTATAAAAAAAAGTTAATTAAATTTCCGAAAAATCCAGAGAATGTTAAAAGTTTTTTACTAAAAAATTTTCGAAGTGAACAAATAATTATAAAAAAATATGAATGCAATTCACCTTTAAACCAATATGGAGATTTGTATAAAATTGCAGCAAATGAAGATGAAAATAAAGCTAAATTTGTACTCTTTATGGAACCGGATATGATTTTCGGTAAAAATCAACTTAAATTACTAAAATTAGAGCTTACGTTAAAATTCTGGTTAAAAAATATTACAACCAAACAAATAGAAATGTGGAAATTCAATATAGATAATGTTGATAATTTTAGAATACCATTGAGAAAAAGAAGAGCTGGTCCTGTATTATGGTATATAGATAGAAATGAAAAAATTCAAACTGAATTTAGTGGTTGTTCGAGTGATAAGAAAAAAAAATTTTCCAGTTTTATAAAAACATTAAATATGGGATTTTCCCTTAATAAGGATACTATGCGTTATAAGCATTTGCTAGCCATCGTATTCTCAACTGTAATAGGTGATTCTAAAGTTGATGAAATGTGGTTCGATAATAAATGGTTAAATTGGAATCCCGGCACAACAGGTCTTGACGTAAGTGAAGGAAATCAAAAAAAAATCAAGAAAGCTTATAAGTTTAAAATTCCACTAAAATACAATGTATATTTAAAGTAATATAATGAATTATTCAGTAATATAATATATGTTTAAAATTATTAAATTATAATGATAATTGTTCTAATATTTAATTAAAATGGAAAATAAGCACAAAGATCTAACACAAAAATATAGTACTTGGGGAGATAAACTACTCCAACACACAGATGTTTTGCACTCGATTCAAAAAGATAAGATTTTCAAACCTATAACAATTCAGCTTTCTCCTACCGAAACATGTTCAAGTGGATGTCCATTTTGCTCAGTAGCTGAAAGACCATTGAAATCATATTTGCCCATGGTCAAAATTAGAAAAGTTTTAGATGATTTTAAATATTTAGGTGCAAAATCTGTTGAAATAACGGGTGGGGGTGAACCAATGTTATATAGAGATAAAGAGACAAAAGAAGATATAAATTCAATTATAGAGTACGCTTATAATCTTGGATATGAAATTGGTATGATTACGAATACTGGAAAGCTAAATAGATTAAAAAAAGAAAATTTTTCAAAATTAAAATGGTTAAGAATAAGTTTAATCAAATTAGATGAAGGTTTCAATCCAGAAGACTATGATTTTTGTGGATTTCCAGAAAATAAAATGGGATTATCATACATAATTTATGAGGAAGACATAGGAACGGGGACGCGTATAAATAAACCATATATACCCACTAATCGAGAGACTATAAAAAAAATTGCTAAAGTAATAGAACTTCATCCGTTAATAAAATTTGTAAGAATAGCAGGTAATTGTCTAGAAAAAGGGAATAATGCAAAAGTAAGAAATGATTTTAAAGATATTATTGATGAAATAGATATTAATAAAAAAATTTTTATAAAAGATATTGGTTTTGATGATAGCGCTTACAACGAAGCATGTTATGTAGGTTTAATTAGACCTTATGTAGCTCCTAGACCAAATGGGAAAGGAGAATATAAAATTTATATGTGCACAAGTCATGTTTTAAATACTAAAAATTACGATTTAGATTATTCTTTATGCGATATAGACCAAATCATACCAACATGGAAAAAATGCAACAAAAATTATCAAGAAAAAGGCTATCCTTATGAGTTAAAGGGTAATTGTGGAAAAAATTGGAGCGATTCTTGCAAGTTTTGTTTTTATAAATTTAATAATAAAATTCTTCACACAGTCGCACAGGAAATGCCAGATAAAAACTTTGCTTAATGTCAAAATTTGAAGAGCAGTATTTTAAGAATTTAAATTATTCTAATTATCTTGAACGTTATGGAAGATATT
>MDTB01123872.1_pt1 | contig 12342 bp, 10 predicted proteins | sample 811161 | NCBI WGS metagenome assembly MDTB01 (sample SAMN05326650, study PRJNA326480) | marine metagenome | isolation source: seawater | place: Mediterranean Sea | collected 2009 | reverse complement strand
TTTTGATGCACCTTGGATTACCACTTTCAAAGACGCATTTAGCCCTGACACATTTGACGAGATAATGGATGGTGTTGCAGAGTCAATTGCTAGTGGCTTTTTCGCCGTAGTAGATTTTTTCAAAGGAATCCCTGATGCGATTGGTGGTGCTATCGACACTCTTGATGACATATTTTTCAGAGCATTTACTGATGGTGCTGAATCGGCATTTCAGGCATTCAAAGACTTTTTCCAAATAAGTTCACCGTCTAAGCTGATGGCAGACTTAATAGGTGGACCGATGATTGATGGTATCTTAAATCCTTTTACAAAAATTGGAGAAATGTTGGATGGAATGAATCTTTTAGAGGCAATGATACAGCCATTTCTTGATTTCCCAACAAAATTAAAAGAGTTGATGATTAGCGCACTTGAGCTTATCCCAGAGCCCATTAAAAATCTGATCACCGGTGAGGGCGGTGTTATTGAAACAGCCGGCGATTTGGCGGGAATGGCAGCAGATAAGGCAGGTGCTGTTTTTGATGCGGTGTCTGGAGCATTTGAGGATACAGATAAAGAACCATATGTTTTAAATATATCTCTGAATATGGATGGTCGAGAAATTAATAAGAAGGTAATTAATGTAGTGGGCGGTATTGCGAGAGATGCCACGGTTGGAGCATAATCATGTCAGATAAAACAGACGATAGTAATTTCTTTTGGCAAACAAAATACAAAAGTGATGCAAGGAATGAACAACTAACAGACGTAACTGATGCTTACGCTAACGAGTTAAAGATGATGATATCTTTTGCTCACATACCATCTGGCAGAACGGTATTTTTTAAAGCTTTTATAACAAACTATTCTGAAACATTTAATAGTAACTGGAAACCAGAGACTGTGTATGGTCGAACAGATCCTCTTTACACATATGGAGGCACAGAGAGAAAAGTATCATTAAGTTTTGATGTGCCGGCATCTTCCGAAAGTGAAGCATACGAAAATATGACCAGAATACAAAGATTAATTCAATTTCAATACCCAGCATATTTTGAGACCGGTGTGGATGAAACCAATTCTAGTGAGTATATAATTGGACAATCTCCTTTGGTTAGAATAAAGGCAATGAACTTAATTCAAAGTCAATTGCGCGGCGCTCCTCCATTTACTGGTTGGGGTGATGCAGATCAAGGCAGAATGAGTGCGCAAGCCAGAAGACGGCAAATTTTTAATAGTTATCTTAGCTCTCCTTTACCAGAGAATGGACTATTGGCAGCGATAAATAATTTACAATACAATATAGAAATTACAAAAGCACCATTGTTCGAAAAAGCGACAAATACTGTGCTACCGCAAGTTTATAAAGTAACAATTGATTTTTCAGCGATTCATGAAAAAACCGTAGGGTTCAATGAAAACGGTCAACCAATAAATGCTGAATTCCCATATGGCGCAACTGAGTTCACGGTTGATCCAAAACGAAAAGTCACTGCAGACGCATCATACGCATCTAGAATTCAGTTTGAAAGAGATAATCAGGCTGCAGCAGACATCGCTAAATCAAAATTTAGTGGGGCTTTTGGTAAGCTGCGCCGGCGCAACGCCCTGAAAAGAGGTCTTAAAGAAGGGGCTACCGATTATGATCACGCATTAGCTAACGAAGCGATGGACTCAATGATCGATGAAGGTGGCACCGACAAGCTCTATAGTGAGTTTGCTAAAGTACAAAAGTGATAAAAAATGCCTAGATACAAAAGAACAAAAGTATTTTCCAACGATGAAGAATATTACGATTATCTTCGAAAAAATAGAGGAATCAAACGAGCAGTCCACTACGCTACTCCCCAACTAAGAAATCCAACAGTTAGTGAGAGAGCCAGCTTGCTTACTACCTCTCATATATGGTCCTATGGCGACAGATTCTATAATTTAGCTTTCAAGTATTATGGTGATGTTAATTATTGGTGGATCATTGCATGGTATAACGCAGTTCCAACTGAAGCAGACATTAGAAATGGAGATCTAATTGATATCCCAGTAAACCTCAATGATGCTCTAGCCGTATTGGGGGTTTAATAAATGTCAGATCCAAATAGTGCAGAATTTGATAGCTACAACATAAGAGACGATCAAGAAATTACTTCAGCCGTTCGTGAAGAAGCTAAAAGAAGATATGATCAGGCTTTTGGATACGTTTGGAATCAAGATTCTAAAACTAATTGGATTGACGCCGGCGGCATGGCGACAGAAAAGCCGGGCTCTGTACAGGAGTGGAGTGCAGAAATACAAGGCATGAATCAGGCCGCAGCGCTGGGTATGGGATCCGGTAGATATAGTGATCTAGAGACTATGATTAATGAGGCAGAATCATTTTTTGAAACCGCCACAGAGAAACAAATCAGAGCAGCCCTTAAACCACCAAATGACATGGGTAAATTTGCTAAGTCTCAATGGGATAAGCTGATAAATGAAAAAAATAAACAAGACAATTTGTTTCTTGCTAATGAAAGACCCGATACAGCAGCGTCCGACTCCATGGAGGCAGATTTAAATGCAAGAAAATGCGAAGAATATAAGCGCAGTTTTGGAGAAGCATTCAGTGATGAACAATTAGAAAAGGACTGTAAGCAACTATCAGAGGATACTAAGCGCGCCGCAGCAATTGCAGAGGCAGAAAAGAAAGCTGCAGAGGAAACACGAAAAGCCTCGGCGGCAATTGTGCCAGCAAAATCATTTGAATTTAAACAACAGAATTTTCTACAAGCAAAACTCATTGATATTATAAGACACCGACACGCTATCATAGACAGAGACAAAGGTAGACAAAAAACCTACCCTTATGTGGGAGGCTCACCAAACGCATCAATCATGTTGCATGGAGATCCCGCCACATGTGTTAATGATTTGCTGGTGTATACTGATACTGAACAATTTCTTAAGATGAAGTCTGAAGAGATAGCCAACTTACAACCAGAAATAAGATTGTTTAAAACAGTGACAGATAAATCAACTGGAGAGGACAAAAACATTGAGATAAAATTTGATACTCACTTAACCCAAAGAAGCCTAGAGTCCATTTTGTTTAATAGCAAAAAGCGCAACACTGGAGTTGGCATAAAAGATTTTAGCCTCAGTTTTGTGGGTACAGATCCTTTCGCTGCAAATAAATCTTTTAAAGCAACACTCAGGATCTTTGCAAACAGTTTTGATGAGCTTTTTGTACCACGCGGAAAACAGGGATTCAGATATAGATATGTTGATTTGGCCTTAAAAACATCTAAGGCTTTAAATGATGCAGTCGTTGACAAGTTAAACGCACACAAAGTTGGCATTTTATCTGAGGATCTGGCTAGATTAGATTTTGCCTTGAAGATAAAATTGGGTCTTAAAATGCCAACCTCAACAGTCGCTGGTAACACTGCTTTAGCTAGCGCCATCTCAAGAAACACATTGACTCTAGGTCTAACGCCGACGATACATAGGTTTAATTTTAACGAGGACGGATCACTAATTTTTGAAATAGACTATTTGCCTTTTCAAGATCAAAGATTTGGTGGCTCAAATTTCGATGTTTTTACAAATCAAAAAATGCGCTCATTAAATCTGGAAACAAAAGTAAAATCTAAGTTTGCCAGACAAGAGTGTATGCAAGATATGCTAGATTCCATAAAAAAACAAAGTATAGATGATCTAAGAGAGGTTAGAACAGACGCTATCGCATCAATTATTAGAGACTTGCATACACACAGAAGGGTAAATTACTTACAGATAGATCCAGAGGTTCTTAAAACATTTACTCAAAGTGCAGCGCAATTAAGTTTTGAAGAGATATTAAAGCTTAGTGAAAAGGCTGAATTTGTTGGTGCCGAGGGCACGCCAAAATCTTTAAAAAGTGACGTCACCAAAGATGCTGAAGGCGGAAAAAAACAAGATCGAATAAAAACAAAAGTTAATAGCCCAACTGTTCCGACGATACCATATGTTTTTGTTAGTGATATTATAGATGCTGTTTTGGCTGCTCTTACGGTGGGTGTCTCGCCTTTGGGTATGCAGGCAGAAATTGAGTCCATATTAAGCAAGTTAGGTGCCGATAAGCAATCGCAAGATAAAGCGATACAAAATATAGCAGATTTAAAAAGAGAGTATTCGAGAGCAGTGGTAGATTCTACTTTTGGCGATTCGGCCGGCGAGATCACAGATGAGGAAATGGAAAAAATAAATAATTTTTCTGATCAACTCAGTTCTCAAGAAGATACGCTAGCACAAAACAAAGAATTGAGAAACATGGCGTATGAGATGTTAGATGAGTATAAGAGAGATTTTGAAGATTTCAGAAAGTTTAGAGTTGTCTTAGGTCCTGTTGAATTAGTTAACCCATTTAATTCTGATGACGTCTTAATAGCTAGCATTGGTGATATACCAATTTCAATACCATACCTTCAGGAATGGCTTACTTCGGAAACTTTAAAAGATGGTGTAACAAAACTTTCGCTATCTGGGTTTTTAAACAGATTGATAATGAAGTTGGTTAAAAACGCCTTAAATGATGATAGCTCGTTTGCAGGCGCTCTAAAACAAAAGGTTAGATTGGCAAAAACCGAAGCACTTTGCATGAATCAACATGAATCAAAAATGGACGACTTAACTTATAATATGATTCAAACCAATAAAATTATTAAAAAGGAATTTGTGGATGCATTTTTTGATCCAATGGGGGAATTAAGCTATTACCAAGAGAGGTACATACAAGAAGGTGCCGGCTTGGTAGAGCGCCTCGATGGAGAAATGAGAACAAGCCGTGCGTTTATAAACTACCTTAGCAACCCAGTTTTAACATCAGCAGAATCTGGCAGTGATCCGTCACAAAAAGGGGCCGTGGATAGAGAAATGAATTATTTAATTTTTTATTCCGCTAGAACACCACCGATAGGCACTTATCGAGGAAACAGGCAAGAGGATTCAAGAAAAGCAGTGCATCACTACTCGGTTGGTAGAGATCGAGGAATAATTAAAAATATATCATTAACAAGAGACAATCGCCCGGGGATCAGAGAAGCACGCTTTGAGCAAGAGGGTTTTGATGGATTACAACAATTAAGAGAAGTTTACAATGTTGATATCAACTGTTACGCTAATTTCAATGTTTTTCCGGGCACCAAAATATTTGTTGATCCGCGTGGCTGGGTACCCAATCTTGACAGTGAAACATTAAAACAAATAGGATCCGTGGATGGCCTAACTGATTTTGGTATTGGTGGCTATCATGAAGTAATGAAAGTTGAACACACTTTTGGCATGGGACAATTTGATACATCATTTACTGCTAAGTGGACTATGAGCAGCGCTGCGCCAAAAGAAAAAAATAAGGCCGGCAAGCCAAGTGAAAAATCTCAATCAAGATGCAAATCACAAAAAGAAGAAGATTCAGCGGAACGCTCAGCAGCCCAAGTCAGGAATACAATGCAAGCCATAGGTAATGAGATATCTGTCGCAACTTCAAGAGTGCAAGCATTGGCAAACCCAGTTCTAGATGCAGTCACCAGCGGCGTTGATGGATTTTTAGACAGAGTTTCTGGCTTTCTTGGTAATCCAAGCGATGCGCCATAAAATAACGAGGATTTGAATTATGTCTATACTGTATAAAAAAAGTAACCTAGAGTCAACTAAAGAGTTGTTTGAAAAAAAAGAATTTTATAATTTTGATACGATCTCAAGTCATGCAAACTTAGTTGATTTTGAGTTCGCTGAAAAAGCACTGTATGGAAAAGTAGATAGATTTTACCAACCCATATTACCCAAGGACTACTTCTTAGAATTAAAAAGAGTTTCAGGTGATGCAAATACATCGCAAACTGTGTACGCTCTTAATTTTGTGGTAGATGTTTTTAGAAAACTCAAGCAACAATTTCAGAAAAAAACGATGCGTGGTGAAATATCAAAAAATGAGGATTTTTTAAGTGAACTTGAAGCATACAAAGGCTACATAAATCCAACCAAAGCATACAATGAACACCTTTCAGCTTATACACAAGGGTTTGAACAAATCATAAAAAATAATAAAATAGTGTTCCTTAATTTTGGTCAATTTGTGTCAAGATTGATACCGTTTTTATCCAAAACTACCAGAAAAAGACCATTTACCTTACCCGCTTTTATAAAAAGCACGTATTGTCCGATTAATGTGTCAGGTCTGGTAATAGAGATATCTGACATCAAATGTGACAATGATTTGGACAAAATAAAAAAGTTTTACGAAAGTGCAAATTGGGAATTTTATTTGAATGCTTGCAATAATTTGGGTTTTATGGTTGACAAAAATAATCCATGGCGACTTGTCGCTGACATTGGATCTGGTGAAATGATAGAAGCTGCCAAACAATATGGCATAAACTCAGTGGAAGAAATTGTAAATATAACATACAAGAAAGCACACGAGGATTATTTACAGACATTTAAAGTTGTAATGTATGAAATGTATAGTAAATTAAAAAAAGAAAGAATAACTACACTCTTGACCACCGATCAAGAAGGGGAACAAATTGCAACACAAGTGCCTGTGCAATATACCTACCTGCAATTTACTGAAGAATACAACGATGCATACTTTTTGCAAGTGTATTGCAAGCTGAGATTTACTGAAGAAGAGTCACACTTCAGCGAACATGAACAACAGCTTATAATTAGTAACGTGATAGAACTGTCAAACGTAGATTTAAAAAGGGCGATGGATGCATTTGAAATTATTTTAAACAAAACGTTTGACTATCGTGGTTCGTTAAGCTATATTAATACTGTTCTGAACGAAACGAGGAAGTAGTGTATTTTCAAGCGATTGACGATAAAAGTCAATGCATTGGTGTTTATTATGATGGGCACTTAGTGTTTGACGAAGCAAAGATGCCCGACACGTTTAAGAACGGGAAAACGTGGAAATACTCGGGATCTATAACTGACGAATCGGTCATGTACGGGTGGATTATGTGCGGCGGCCAAAATCTTAGCGATGTGTGTCCGGAGTATCTGATGGACAAATTACAGAGTTATCAAAAGAAAATGCGCGCATTTAAAAAATCATTTGATCTGGCAAAAATAGATTTTAGAGAACATTGTTTTTTTGACCTCGTTCCGCATGATTTCTTAACGCAGTTTTTAGATATTAAAAATCAAATTACCGAATACGTTTTTGAACACAATGAAGTTCCAGAAACTTACGAACACCTCATTAGTGTCGAAAAATTACTATACAAGATCCGCTACAGGCAGCTTGAGGTTGATGTTAAAGACTGCAGAGGGATCATGGCTAATTATAATTTTAGAACTGCGGCTAATAAAATATTGAATAACTCTAAATACATTGATTACAACTTATTTGGAACGGTTACTGGTAGACTTGCAACGTATCCGGGCTCTTTTCCAATTTTGACTATGGCTAAAGAGTTGAGAATGTTAGTAAAACCGCATAATGATTGGTTTTTATCGTTTGACTATAATGGCGCAGAAGCACGTACAGTTCTTAGCTTGTTGGATCTTGAGCAACCTGAAGGCGACGTACATGATTGGAATTTAAATAACATTTTATCTAATAGCATAAAAAGCAGAGATGAGGCAAAGAAAACGTTTTTTTCTTGGCTGTACAACCCGGATTCGAAAGCTATTCAAGGTTCAATTTACGACAGAGATAAGCTGCTACAAAAATACTATGAAGACGGATCTGTTAATACTCCCTTTGGCAGAAAAATAAAAGTTGACAACTACAAAGCTTTAAATTATCTTATTCAAAGTACTACCGCCGATTTGGTAAATGAGAGAGCAGTAAAGTTGGACAATTTCTTACAAGGTACAAAATCATTTGTGTCTCATATAGTTCATGATGAAGTTGTTATTGATCTACACGATGACGATCGATCGCTAGTGCCAGAGTTAGAAGCTATATTTTCTAACAACAGAATTGGAAAATATAAAACAAATGTCAAAGCAGCAAAAAACTATTATGATTTAGAGGTTTTAAACATATGATTTCTATTGTTGGAATTGGAAATGCGTCTTCTAAAATAGCAAGCAAATTTAAATCACAAAACAATTACGACGTATATCTTTTGGGTAGCAATTACGAGAATTCAAAAAATTCTTTCAAGTTGCAATCTTTTGATAACCCTGAAGATTATGAAAAAAACATACCAGATCTAAAATCGTTCTTTAAAGACATGAAAGGTGATGTACAGGTGTTTATAACAGGATCATCATATAGTTCTAACTATGCTTTAGGTGTATTGGAGCAAATTAAAGATAAAAAAATACAAGTGTTCTACATAAAGCCAGACACAGAATTGTTGACTGGTATCCCTAAGTTGGTCGAAAATGCGGTCTACGGAGTTTTGCAGGAATATGCTCGCTCTGGTTTGCTGGAATCAATAACTATTTTTTCTAATGTTGAATTAGAGAAAACTTTACCGAACATATCAATTAAAAACTATTTTGATACGATCAATGATGCCATATTTTCATCAGTGCATTACATTAATTTTTTCCAACATACTGAGCCAGAAATTGGTCAAATTTCAAAACCTTTAGACATAAATAGGATCTGTTCTATCGGCGCGCTGGATGTAAAAAATATGTCTGAAAAATGGTTTTTTGAGCTTGACAGTCCTCGCGAGACATGCTATTATATATGTATAAATGAAGAGAGACTAGAAAAAGAGTCGGGATTGCACAAGAAGCTTGTCGACATGCTAAAACAAAAACCTAGAAATGCATTTAGAAAAGTGTCATATGGAATCTGGGAAACACACTTACAAGATTTTGGGTTCTGCGTTGCCCATACTAACGCAATACAAGAAAATACTCTTGACAAGTTAGATCGAGAGTGATACATTAGATGTCGAGGAAAGCTCGATATACTTTACAACAACAACAAGGAGAAAAAACTAATGTCAATTAACATGGAACTAATGAGAAAAAAGCTAGCTACTTTACGTGGCGATGGCACCAGTGCGGAAAACTCTGTCTGGTTTAAACCACAAGAGGGCGAACAAGTAATCCGGATCGTCCCTGCCCCTGATGGAGATCCACTCAGAGAGATGCATTTTCATTACAATGTGGGCGAACATAAAGGCGGCATCCTTTGCCCGAAGAGAAACTTTGGCGAGAGATGTCCAATTTGCGATTTTGCATCCTCCGTGTGGAAGGATGGAGTCAACAACAATGATGAAGAAAGTAAGAAGCTTGCAAAGTCACTATTTGTACGTGGACGGTATTTTTCACCAGTCATTGTTCGTGGACAAGAGGAAGAGGGAGTTAAGGTGTATGGCTATGGAAAGAAAGCCTACGAACTTCTTCTCGGCTATATTCTGGATCCAGAGTATGGCGATATTACTGACAGTTTGGAAGGCACCGACATAACACTAGTCTACACAAAACCCACCACACCCGGTGCCTATCCCCAAACAAGTCTGAAAATGCGTCGGAGCACTTCGACGTTACTTGAGGACCAAGAGGCAATCCCCGCTCTTTTGGACCGAATGCCAGATTTTGATGGTTTGTTTGAGCGTTTGTCTCCAGAAGAGATCGACACTATCTTAGATGAGCAGCTTTCTGGAAATCTTAGTGCAGAACAGCGCTCATCAGAAACAAATCGTTATAATAACGCTGATAGTCAAAACCCAGTTGACAAAGCGTTTGATGAATTGATGGCAAACAAGTAAAAGACTTGTAAATAACCGCTGGCAGACCGGTATAAATGTAAATAGTCTGCCGCATTATTCTATTATAATAAAAAGGAGAATATTATGGAATGGTTGAAGTCAATGTTGGCACGCTGGAAGGTGCAAGTAAGTTTTGTTGCAGGAGCACTTGTTGTTGCGACTGCATATGGACAGTGCAGCTTTGAGCCGCCAGAGGCAGAGGTTAGTGAATTTACAACACCTGCAGTGGAAACGCCCGAAACAACCACGACACCTGTGGAAGTTTCTGCTACGACGAGTAGTGACGAAACTAACTCGACCGAGGAAACAACCACAGAAGCAACTGAATAGCTGCAGCCGCTGGCAGACCGGTGCAAAGTCTGCCGCTATTTTAAGGAGACAAAATGAGACTTGTTCTACCAATCCTTGCCACAACGCTAATGATGGCTTGTGGGGATAAGGATGAAGACACAGCGGCAGATACCGCTAGCTCTGTTGACACAGCAGCAGAGTAACAAAAAGCCGCTGGCAGACCGGTAAAAAGTCTGCCGCTTTTAATTACAGGAGATTATATGGCTAAAGCAAAAGTGAAAGCAGGTCGTGTAGATATGCATGATCTACTAAAATTAGTAAACAAAAAAGCAGGTAGAAATGTTGCGCACGATCTAACAGGTGACAATCCTACCTCCGTCAAAGAGTGGATACCAACTGGCTCTCGCTGGCTTGATTCCATTATCTGCAAAGGTAAACTAGCCGGCATCCCAGTCGGCAAGGTTACAGAGATTGCCGGTCTTGAGGCGACCGGTAAATCCTATATGGCTGCGCAGATCGCAGCAAACGCTCAAAAGACAGGCAAGATGGTCGTTTATTTCGATTCCGAGTCTGCTATCGACCCCATGTTCTTGGAGCGCTCAGGATGCAATCTAGAGCGATTAATGTATGTTCAAGCATCCTCTGTGGAGTTTGTTCTTGAAACCATTGAGGAACTACTTGGAGCAACCGATGAACAGTTGGTATTTATTTGGGATTCATTGGCGTTCACACCATCAGTTTCAGATGTTGAGGGTGATTTCAATCCTCAATCATCGATGGCCGTTAAGGCTCGCATTCTTGCTAAGGGTATGTCTAAGTTGACTATCCCCTTGGCTGATAAGCAAGCGACATTTATTGTGCTGAACCAGTTGAAGACAAATATTCCTCAAGGCCCGAATGCACGTATTGTTGCAATGACCACGCCTTATATCACTCCCGGCGGCAAAGCGATGCACTACGCTTATTCACTTCGCATCTGGTTGACCGGTCGCAAGGCTAAGTCATCATTTATTGAAGATGATAAGGGATTCCGAATCGGCTCAGAAGTCAAGGTAAAACTTGAGAAATCTCGTTTTGGAACACAAGGTAGATCATGTGCATTCCGCATTCTATGGGGCACTGAAGAGATCGGTATTAGAGATGAAGAGTCTTGGTTTGACGCAATCAAAGGGTCCGATAGTTTGTCATCTGCTGGGGCTTGGTATACACTATCAACGCCTGATGGATATACCAAAAAATTCCAACCATCAAAGTGGACCGAACTTATTTCCTCTGATGAAGAATTTAGGAGCAGGGTGATTCAAATTATGGATGAAGAGATTGTTCAAAAATTTGATAAGCGCCAAGGTGATGCGGCTAACTTCTACGAGGATCCAGAAGATCTAACTGTGCCGGTGACTTAAAGTGAAAAGGGTTATTGTTATAGACGCTCTCAATATGTTCTTGAGAGCATACATAGTTGATCCTTCGCTGTCCACAAACGGGCAACCAATCGGCGGCATTAAGGGATCAATCAAAATTCTGCAGAAGCTTGTAAGAATTACGCAGCCTGATTCTATTGTCGTTGTTTGGGATGGACCTGACGGCTCGCGAAAACGTAAGACTATGGACAAGAACTATAAAGCTGGGCGCAAGCCAATAAGACTTAATCGCGCTTTCCATAATCTCACTGATGATCAAGAGCTTCAGAACAAGATTTGGCAACAAACCAGAGTAATTGAATACTTTAACGAGATGCCAATAGTGCAAATTATGCTCCCAAAAATTGAAGCAGATGATGTGATTGCACATGTATGCAAACTCTCTCATTATGATGATTGGCAAAAGGTGATCATTTCCAATGACAAAGACTTTTTGCAGCTTTGTGATGAGAACACAATCCTATACCGTCCAACAACAGATGTTGTTATGAACAAAAAGAGAGTCATAGAAAATTATGGTATCCACCCATCAAATATGGCTCTTGCTAGGGCTATTGATGGTGATGCGTCAGATAACCTTCCCGGTATCAAAGGCGCTGGTTTAAAATCAATTAGCAAAAGATTGTCCTTTTTGGCATCAGAAAAAGATTACACAATTGATGAGGTTGTGGATTTCTGTGAGAACGCCGATAGCAAACTTAAGTTTTTTTCCAACATTGTTGAGGGAAGAGACCTCATTGAGCATAATTATAAAATGATGCAACTCTATGCACCGATGTTGTCATATCAGTCCAAGGACTTTGTAAAAACGGCTATTGAAGAGTTTGATTGTAATTTTAATAAAACCCAGATTATTAAGAAAACAAGAGAGGATGGTTTTGGTGAATTAAACTGGGAAGAATTAAAAACTTATTTGAACAGAATTGCTTCAAATTGTTGAGTTT
>MDTB01112448.1_pt1 | contig 12342 bp, 2 predicted proteins | sample 811161 | NCBI WGS metagenome assembly MDTB01 (sample SAMN05326650, study PRJNA326480) | marine metagenome | isolation source: seawater | place: Mediterranean Sea | collected 2009 | reverse complement strand
TCCTGTTTTATAATTATTTATTCCATCACTATCGGAATCTACTTCTGTTTGTAATCCAAAACCATCAGTTTTTGTTAACTCATTATTACCACTATTAAAATGTTTAGAAATATAAAAACTCAATTCAACTTGGTTTGGTGCAGAACAAATTTGTCTACCAATTGTATCTTGTTGGTAAGCGGATAAATCATAATTATCATTACCTAAAACATTAACAATCGCTACAGGTTCAAAATTTAATTGTATTCTATCATCAAAAGTACTTCCACCTTCACCCGTATAATAATGTCTAAGGCTATTGGAATACCTAATATATTTGTCTGGTGATTGAAATCTAAATTCTTTATCTACATTTCTAAGATTCATAAAAACAGGTTCATTTATTGAATCTCTTAAAGTTTCGGCCTCAGCTGCATTATAGTTATTAATCGTTTGAGTCTTCCCATCATTATCAGTGAATGTGTGAATAATATTAGGCTCTCCATCTATGTCAGGTTCTTCTGGAAAAGTCTGTTCAACACCTGTTAAGGTATTGACATACAATGTTAAGTCATTTACTTTAAATGCAGGTGCTCTTGTATTACCTTTACCACCACCTCTTGTAACTTTTATAGGTTGAATTGAACCTTGAAATTCAGTAGGGTCTCCATCACTTTCAAAAAATTGTAATGTTGGTATTTTATAAATTTCATATTTTCTATCTCTTTTTTTATCTTTACGATATTTAACTTGTCCATTACCTTGTAAATAAACAACAATATACAAATACTGGTCTGTGGTTCTGAAAATATTTTCATCTTCTCCTCTTTCACGGAAAGCATATTCAGTACTATATTGGTCAGATATGTTACCTCTACTATCAAGTTCACAAGGTATTTCATTAGCGTTTAAAGCTCCAAAAATTGTTCCATCTTTTATAATTGGACCTAACCCTCTACCTTCTTTAATATCTCCAAATCCTCGTGTATACAATCTAGCTCCTATGGCAGGTATTTCTCTCTTTTCATCATTATCTCCCCCCTCTTCAGCATCGTCTCTCATTTTTTTAGTCATCCATGTCGCGAATCTACCATTTCGATACTTTATACTTTTCCCAAAAAGGCCACCTGGTCGTATGGTTTCTGTTGTTAAGGCTTTATGTAAATTGCTGTAACTTAATGTTTCAGGCATAATAGCGGTACCTTCACCTTGTCCAGCATTTTCAGTAGTGTCTTCTCTATATTCTTTCCAACGAACATCATCAAATACCCAAATTCTACATCTTGTACTAGCGGTTTTACGAGATACACCAGCGTTTGCAATATCAAGTAATTCTATTCTAAATGTAGATTGGCCTCTCGGCCCCAAACCATAGTTAAGCATTTTTTTATTTAATTCATGTTCTTGTACGGTTGAGTAAAGAGATGAATTATTAAATTTATCCAAACCAATGGGTAACCCATCACTAACCATAAGAGATTCAGGAGCTTCATCATCATAGTAAAAATACTGACCTCGTTTACCAGTAGTTGGAAAATTTTCATATTGTATTTTTTTAGACATTAAAACGCTCCATTTCGTTTAGATGTTCTTATCCTATCAACATTTTTTATAGATTGAGGTTCTGATGTTTCCTCATTATATTTTGGTTTATAATCATTTATTACAAACGCGTTGTTATCATTACCTGAACCATCCGAGTATACATTATTTTCCAACTTATCATTGTAAATATTTATTAACATTGATTCCTCTTGAACAACTTCTTCCGTAACTATAGCATCAATTGGAAAAGGTGTTTTATTATTTGGATAATCATAATCACCACCAGGATAGAATTGATTATTAGCAGATTCAAATGTTCCATTTCTACCATACTTTGGTAATACAGGATAGTAATAATCAGGCTGTCCATCCCCATCATCATCTAACCAATCTTGTTCTGTTCCTAATGGGTCTCTGTTTTTTATATCATAATCTTGTGGTATGATGTTTTCCCAATATCTTGGATTTGATGGATTACCAGCTTCAAAATCTACACAATCATCTGGGTCTAAATCTAAAGTTGTATAAGGAATTATATTTTCTTCTGTATAATGTCCAACTAAAAGTTGTGAACCCCATACATACACACCATCATTGTATTTAACACCACTGATGTCTTCTTCATATTCATCTGTTATTTCTTTTAATGATATGTTGTCTATTTTTATAAAACCAACATTCTCATCATTATAATTAAAAGTACTTATTTTTAATGTTCTTAAATAATCATATTCAGTTAATGTAGCTTCATCCGTTTCATCTCTTCCACCACCATTATTATCTCCACCTGAATCAGGCGGAGGGTCATTACCATCATCATCACCATTTTGAACATTATTGTCACTTGTGAATATAAATTCTTGTACTCCAACCTCAATGTCACCTGTGGATTGGCTACCTAAAATATCAATATTATCCAATGTATAATTATTATTATCACCAACTAATTTTAACTCAGTCTCACCACCTATAATACCATCTACAGCAGTTATTTCAAATGTTAAAAGATATTTTTTATTAAAAGATGATGTATTACTTCCATGCACTTGAGAAACCGCAGAAGGATTTGGATATGGTGATAAAGTAAGTTCATTATTATCAACTACCGCATCACCTTCAAGTGTCCAATCAACAATACCATTCATATAAGGATTATTATAAACAGTATAATCTCCATTAAAAGATAATGAATCAATGGTATTTTCTTCATCGGAATATGATACACACTCATACGATGTGTAACTATCTGAAACTTGATTTACACATTCTCTTGCATAATCTACAGAGACAAATGAATTAGCTAATCGACAACATTCCAATGGTGTAAATACTTGTGAAGTATCTACACTCAAACCCGGAGCTGATGCAAACAAATTACAATTAGGGAAAGGTTCTGGTGGTGAAGTATTTCTTTTATAACCACAATAACCATCTTCAGAAACACCAATAACTCCATGCATTGTATTCTCACAATATCCACCAGCTGCGTCAACTTGTCCAGGCCATCCATTTGGGGCGATTTCGGTATTTATGGACATTCCTATATCTACCCCTCTACCCACATTAGTCCATTCAACTCCATCTGTTGTATTGAGCCTAAAATCACCATTTTGGTCAAACTTTTCCCAACAATTTGGAAAAGGTAAAGTGGCTAAATATTCATCATCCTCTAAATAATATTCTTCATTTGTAAAAAAATCACCTTGAGTTACTAACTCAGGTCCATAATCCACCATATCTACTGTATCACTGTGTCCATATGGTGTACCTATTCTAATACTAAGTAAATTACCATATTGTTTTGGATTCAATGCAGTAAATGGAATAACAACTCTTGTCCATTTATCATACAAATCTTCATATTGTGTAGAATCAAATTCATATTCAAGTGGTGCATAAACAGAGTTATCTGAACCTTCACCATACCAATAACAATTACCATCGCATTGGTCTTCAGTAAGAGCTGACCAACAAGTTTCGTTGTTTTCCAACACTGCGGGTTGACATTCATTCGATATGTAAACACAACCTTCACCCATTTGTTCAAGTCTACATTGTTGTTGTGTTAAATTATTACAATAACCTACTGTTCTTATAGGAAATGGATAACTATTCCAATTAAATCTACCTCTTGGATTCATCTCACCTAATGGATGACAATGATTGTAAACATCAAATTCTTTCCATCTAAAAGATGTTTTATCACCAGGTGTTTCTGATGTTGGTAGTTGATGTGTATTTGACCATCTTCGAGTTGATGGGTCATCAATATCATCATACCAAAGGTCATGAGCCCAATCATTTACACCTATTCCAATACCTGTATCAAATTGTGTTTGTAAGTATCGTATGTTAAAAGTACCATCCATAAAACTTTCACTACCACCACAAGAACTACATTCAACAGTTCCACCCTCATTTTCAGCTGTCTCTGAACAAGGTCTTCCATCTGAACATCTACCATAAGGAACATATATGTGAGTTGCAAATGTATAATCTTGACCATCACCACTTTCACCAATTCCCAATTGAGGATTATCAAAACCACTATTACCAATTATACTACCATCATTGTGAAACCAATTTCCAGCACCAACTCCAAATGCATCAGTGACGAAAAAATGATGACCAAATCTTATTGTATGTAAATCAGTATTATTATCATTATAAACTTTAGTTGAAAGTGTAGCAATAGGTGATGGTACTTCCGAGTTCGATTCAACAAGTCCAGTTGAATGATTTGTATAATTAATTCCATACTCTGGTTTTCCTAATGGAATTACATCCACATCAGAATTACCATTATCACAAGTGAATCCTAACATTTGATATATTTCTTTTGGTTTGTTAAAATATCTTATACTGGTTAAATCCACATTTCCTAAATTTTTTCCAAGTTCTTCTTCACTTGGTGATAATCCATTGTATATTGTATTACCATCTTCATCTGTTCTTACTTTTTGAAACTCTGGTAGTATTTCTAAATCATTTTTAAAAAAGTCATCTAATTTTGTTAAAGCCAATTCTGTTTTTAATTTGTCACTTTGTTTTTCAAAGTATATTGATGTTCTTGTAGCTCCACAAGCCTCATTACCTGTTAAATGAAAGAAGTCTCCATAGTTTCCTTCATCTTCATCATAATCTTCCATCTCCACATATCTCCCATTACCAGTATCTAATGGATTAGCATCTCCAATTAATGCATAAGTCCCATCACTACAAAGAGCTCTTATAAATGATACATCATTAATATTGTCTGGTGTATCTCCACCAACTATGGAATAAAAATCAAAATTACAATCAATGTTTGATAAATCACCATTGAAGTTTGGAATAACATCATCATCAAAGTATGGATAATCTTGTGCAAGATAATATTGGTCGTTACCACCATTTTGTGACCTTAATGCAAACTCAACTTGTCTACATTCATTACCAACAAATCCAAGTTGTCTTTTAATTGTTTTGTAATAAGAACTCTCTCTTGAAACTCCTCCAACTACAGGTGTTGTGGTTTTAAAAGGTAAATATGAAAATCCATTCTCAGAACCAAAGTATTGAAAATCTTCATCCAATCCTTCATTAACATTTATTCTAATTGTAAATTTTTTATTATGTATTGTTCCAATTGATATGTCGTGGTTTGGTTTTCCATCATCATCTCTTTCTGGTTTTGTTCTTAACATATAACCAGTAACTTCATAAATACCTGACTTTGTATATGTATGATAAACCGCAACATCATTACCTAATCTTAATGGTTCTTTAAATTCTTTTGGTGAACCATCTCCAAAATCTACATCATATAAATAAAACCTACCTCTTCTAAAATCATTACCAAGTATTTCATTTGTAAATGTACCATCAACACCAAACCTATGTCTTAATTTTGTAGTGGTGTATGGTTCTTCAATTAAATCCTCTCTATCAAAAACTTGGTCTACAAAAGTTCTTGGATAAAAATAAAATTGTGCTTCCAATGGAGCAGTTGTGTCATTGTATTCTTCAGTATCTATTAATGGGTCATAATATTTCATTAAATCACCAACACCATAATCACCTTCACCTTTTTTAGACCTAACATCAACATCAGGAATAAATTCACCAGTTTCCGCTACAGAGAAATCATCAAGATAAACATTACCTTGAATTACTTCATATCTATCATCAGGATTTGCTGCATCTATATCAAGTAACTTAACTCCAGAGTATTGAACAGTAAAGAATATCATTTCATATGTTCTATTAGATTCTTTAAAAAATTCTTTATATTCTAAATCAAAACTATATTCAAATTTTTCCCATTCATCCAATACTGTGTTTTTAAATCTACCCGATGTTGCGATTGATTGTGGATATGATAATGAGTTGTGTGATACTCCTTCAGTTTTCACACGATAATAGTTAGATTGTAAGTCAGGATTCCCACGAGTTACCGCAACCTCTATTTCTGGATATTCAGGATTCTCAATATCTGCAACTCCTTCAGAGTCAGTCAACATCCAAAAACTTACTTTCAATCTAGGCATTGATTGTATGTCTTGATAAAATAAATCTGTGGCTTCAGCACTAGTCAATAGTTTTTGATATTGATTTAAATACAAGTAAGGTGCATATGTTCTGTCGTATTCATTTAAATTTGGACCATATTTTGATACTTCAAGCATTGATGGATTAGCGTTGAAATTTAAACACTTTCCTCCAGAATGACATACTGGATGTGTACCTGAAGTATATTCGATATAATAGGGTGGGATTGAGTTCTGGTTGTCGTCTTCAAAGTATTGCTCATAAATATATTCAGTTTTTTCAAAAATCCATCTTGCATTCATTCCAGATGTTAAGTTATAATCTCCAGCTTCATCATCTGATACTGGATAATCTTCCCATCCCACAAATCTATAAAAACCGAGTGTTTTTTGACTACCTGCATCAAATTCATCTGATTGAAGAAATCTGTCATAATCAAAGTCGTCAATGTTTTTAAAACCTTTGTAATTAAGATAAGCTCGTTCTAAACCAGGGTCATCAGTCCATCCTATTGGATAATATGAATCACTTGAATCTCCATTATAATCCGTCGTATTAAGTGTTTCAACAATATCTCCACCAGGATTGGTTATCAAATTAGAAAGAGGATATTGTACAAATTCATCACCAGCATCTAAAGTAAAGTTTTCACTAGCTCGATTATCTTCTTCATAATAAAATAAACCCAATGAAGGTCTTTTATCAAAATCACCACCAATGTGAAATTGTTTATTGTTTGGATAACTTCTTATATGATTAGAAGCATACTTACAAGCATCAATACCTGAAAAGTGAAAGAAGTCGTTTGAATCTATATCAGTTACTTCATTGTTAGCTTTTCTATATGGATAATTCAAATAATCACTTTCATATGTATCACCCATTAAAACCGTTGAACCATCACCACATCTTGCTCTCATTTTTGTAACTCTATATAAAGAATGTTGGAATACAGTTTCACATGTAATTTCATTTAAATTTTGAAGTTGGTCATCATATTGTCCACCAAAGTTACCTCCATATATAAAATCTTTTGCTTCATAAAACACACCATCACCTAAACCAGCACCACCATCACCTGCTGACGCTGCTATTCCTCTCATTAATTCAATGTGTCGACATATATTAGTATCAACTGTATCAGGACTTAAATCAATTCCACTATATGGGTCATATGATGAGTCCAATGATGGATTTAAATCCACATCAAATCCAGGCACTCCAAATTCACCACTGAATTGAATCGTACCCGTGATAAATATTTTAAGTTCAAGATTAGAACTACCACCATTAAATGCATCCAATATGTCTCCGTCTAAACCTGGATGGAAGTTATTAAAATTAGATTGTCCAAATCCATGTACATTCATATCAGGCCATGGTGGTTTTGAATAGTTTTGTAACTCACCACCATCTAAATGGTCAATAGGTTCTGAGCTATTACTCGGGTCAACTTTTAAAGATGGTCCAGTATTCGTAGCTCCAAATTCACTTGGAGGATTACTATATGCCCAAGCTGTTGCCTCTTCTTTGAACGCATTTCCAGTTTTGAAATAATTTAACCAATAGAAAGCATATTCTTTTGGCATCTCTACATTATTCATTGAACCTTGATATGTTTGTTCATCAAACTCCCAACTAAAAAATTGGTTGGGGAAAAAACCATTCCCGCCCGTATCTCTAAATCTCCTTAAAGCAGCTTCACCTTCTTCACCACTCTCGGGCCCTTGTTCACTCCACTGATAATAAGCGTGATTCTGACCAATTTCATCAGCCATATATCCATTTTCACCACCATAATGAACAGCACCATCATTAATTTGTTCAAATTGATTACCATAATTATAAATTTTAATTCCATCATATCCATCAAGATATAAGGCGTTAAATAAATAAAGAGATTCCTCACCATCAAAAAATAATGTTCCTGGTTCTTGGTCTCCTGTTTCAAATGTTGGATGACCTTTAAAATTATTAGCCATAAGTGTTTGCCATGAGATTATTTGTTCCTCTGTTCCAAAATCTTCCATACGAGATAGAGTATCCAAAAATACATGCTCTATTCTGTATTTAATTTCAGATGTTTTTTCAAAATCAGCTTCATTTGGTGTAAACAATATATTACCATATTGTTCATTATAATTTAAATGAAGTTCGTATAAATCTGTATCTTGGAAGTTAATTGGAATTACATCAGTGATGTCAACTCTTTGATTCACATCACCCGCTACATCTAAATCTATTGATATAATTTGTTCATCTGGTAATTCAACAGAAACTTGAGAGAAGTCTTCTTTGTATTCACTTTTAATTGTAACTATTACATATTTTTTATAAACATTTGTACCCAATAAAGATTCAAATTGATTTTTTATTTGTATAAATGTATCATTATCATCAGTTTCTGAAAGTACAGAGCCAGGAAAATTTGCAACTATTGGATATGGAACATTGTTTTGGTCTGGATTTACAGAGATATTAACTTCACCCGATGGATTACTTGGTTTTATTTTTGGAAATGTGTTTGAATCAGGAGGCCCATCTGCGTTGTTACCATTTAACCAATTTTGAAAATGCTCTGTAAAGTGATTAGAACTACACATTATTGGCCCAAAACCACTTAATGTATGTGCTCCAAATTTACCCGATGGGTCTTGTTCCCCCGCATATTGTGGTGGACATTTTCCAGGATAAACCATTTCTGTTCCCTCTTGTAAACCTACTTGACCATCAGCATCAAAATGTACAGGCACATCTTCAAACTGGGTCTGGTCTTCATATATTGGAAAAATTTCTTCACTCGTGTCAGCGGTTGAAATCCATCTTTTATCTGGGTCTGGATATTCTTCATAATCACCATATTGGTCAGGCAAACCACTCGGAGGTTGTTCTTGATTAAAAGAATTACCATAACTTTTATATGTATCTTCTCGTGTGGGAAACCCATTGGTTCGAGTCAATGGGGGATGATATTCAGTAGTTTTTGTTTGCTCTAATTTATAATATAAAGTTCCACCTCGAGCTTGTGAATTGAGTGCTTCTCCAATTCTACCATTACCCTCACCATTTTTATTAAAATAAATTATTCGAGATACCCCATCATCCATAATGTTATCAATATCATTTGGGTCAGCGTCTAAATCAGCACCAACTTCAACTTGAATTACATTCGATTGATTTCGCCACTCTTCCAATCCATTTACATCAAATAAATTCTTTTCAGTAAAATCTTGCCAAGTAAAACCAATTAAATTTTGTTTGTCGGTGTCTAATTCCATTCCACCAAAAATACAAAGATTCGGGTCGTGTAAAGTTTTGTACTGTTGGTCAATAGCTGGATATCTTGAATCAACTATGTTTCTCAGGTAATCGTATCCAATACAATTTGACGGATACACACCTTCAGGCACATGGTCCTCACTGGGGAAGGCGTCCCATCCAAATAAATATCCAAGTTCATCATTATCGGCAGCTATATAACTTCTAAAATCTTCTTCAAAACTACCATTCGTTTGACCTACATTATTCGTATTACATAAACAAGCCCTAACATATGGAAATGTAGTTGAAGCACCATCATCTAAAATTTCGACATCGGGTATTTCTTCACCTATATCAATGACTTTAATGTTTTCAATTTGAAATATAACTTTTGTAGCTTTTATCAACAATATAGATTCATTACTTAAAGTGGATGTGTATTGAGTTAAAAAGTTTGTAAGATTATTATCACCACCACCAAAATTTAAATTTATTAATTCATCATATGGTAATTCAAAAAAAGTAAATGGGCTACCATCAATAGTAGTTTGAAATTCAATTTTAGAATCTGCTTCTAAAGTATTGGGTTGTTGTAATAATTTAATGTCAAAAGTTACTTCATAAATATGATTATCTTGAGTTACAGCAAAATTAGTAGAATACTTTATGGTTTCAACATCGGGATTATTAACTAATCGTTGTATGGCTAAGAGAGCTGTATTATATTGATAACTATACTGATTTTCAATTGAAAATAAAGGATAACCAAATGATTGTTCAAGTATTATACCATTAGGTTGTTGAGTTAAATTAAATAAATTTTGTTCAACAGCACCACCATCATCACCACCTCCATCAGGGTCACTTGGCGGAGGTGGAGTGGTATCATCCATCCCATCTATAACCTCATCCTTTTGTAGTAAATCAGGATTTATATCTTGAATTTTTTTATCTTCAACAGCCATTTTTAAACTTCAAATCCTCTTGCTCTCAATAAATCTGTTTTTGAAATAACTTCCACTTTACATCTACTTCCCAATCCAGAATAATGTGTATAACTTCCATCTAAATTAACTTTGTTTTTCCAAAAATCTGAATTGTTTTTATATGTAGTATATGTATCTCCTTCAAGAGATGTATCTTCCGCTATAGAAGGATTGTAGGTAGCACAAATGAAATACCATTCAGAGTAATTAATTGGAACTCTTGTATTGGTCATTAATCCAAACTCGTGGTCAAATGGTGTAGTTGGTTCTTCTCCTTCAAGTATTGCATCTTGATAAAAATCCGCTGAACCAAGTTGTGGTACGCCCGGTCTTCTATTCAGAAATGGTAAACCAAAATGAGAACCCCTTAATCTATCATCATTTTCTCTTACAACCAATCTTACAAATCGTTCCGCATTATCTTCACTAAAAAATCCCTCACTTGGTGCTTCAAAATCATAACCACCTACACCACCACCATCTTGAAATATATCACCCCAAGTATTTTGAGAAGTAGAACCAAAACCTAAACCAGCTCTGGCTGGTATTGTATCTCTTTTAATAACATAAGTTTCTAAACTAAAACCTAATGGATTATCTTCTCTAAAAGGATTACCAAAATTAAACAATGTTCCTTGAGATGATTTATCTAAAAATCTAACCCACATTGTAATTGTAAAACCTGTATCTAAAAACTCTCTTGATTCTGGATTTAAATTATCTAAGAATGGATTATCTGTATTTCTAATTATAATACCTTGATTTAAATTTCTAAACTTTAAATATCCACTTGATTGATTAATGTATTCAGGTCTTTCATCATCCGGACCTGGAAGTTCTTCATCTACATCCACCAAATAAGTGTTCAAAGTGTCTCGTATAGATTGTAAAGTTTTACCTTCATTAAAGTCATCACCTTGAGCTGTATTATTTAATCTTGTTATGAAAGATTCCTCCGTTGGTATCCCATAATCGGGTGTTGTATAAGTGGCTGATATATCGTGGAACTCACTATATTCAAGTGGGTCAAATTCTTCACCAACCAATCCATCTTCATTGATTTGAAAATCAGGTGCTTCTCCGATTAAATTTGTGAACTCATTAAAGAAGTTAATTATTCTTTCTTGTCTTCCTTGTGTACCAGGTAATAATTCAAATATCGTTGTATCTAAATATTCCTCCGCTAATCCCACATCAATGTTTTGTGTCAATTGTTGTAGATTCATAAATTGACTTAAATTAATTGGATTGTTTTGGTCGTTTCTAATTATATCAGTTATTGTGTAAAAATTACCAAGAAATTCTATTTCAAGGTCTACCAATAATGCAACTTCTCCACTGGTATCAAAATCAGAATGGAACATAACATTATCAATTACTGCACCGACATCATTTATTAAATCAACTATTTGTTGTAAACTTAAATCATTTTGTGAACCTAAAAGGTCTTCTTCGTTAGCTTCTCTATCTGTTTCAAATAAAATTAATTTTTCAGAATTATCTCGTGCTATACTTATGAGCCCATTTCTGATTGTTTTTTGATTAGCACGAACTGTAGGTGTATTTATTGCATCTTGATTTATTAAATAATCAGCTAACTTATCTAATACTTGTTCTAATGTAACCATTTATTAACTCCTCTTAACTATGAAATCAAAATCATTATCAAATATTTGTTCTTGCCCATCATCATATTTTAACTTTAATTGAATCCTATAAGCCCTATCAGGATAGAATCCATCTAAAAATTGATTGAAATAATTTGAATCACTATCACAACTCATTGATGTAAAAGCACTAAATGGTACGATGTATTCATTAGTTGCAATATCTTTAATTGCATATGAACCACTACCTTGAGTAATGAATGAGCCAGTTACGGTTTGGACTGATGTTGAAAAGGTTTTTTGAATGTATCTTTTTCTAGCACCAACTCTGAACTTAACTCGTTCATTCTCTCTATATTCTTCTCTTAATCCTTTCATATATAAAAAGTTATCAGCTAATCCACTCATTGTTAATTCAGTTAAGTTACCAGTAG
>MDTB01163178.1_pt1 | contig 12343 bp, 9 predicted proteins | sample 811161 | NCBI WGS metagenome assembly MDTB01 (sample SAMN05326650, study PRJNA326480) | marine metagenome | isolation source: seawater | place: Mediterranean Sea | collected 2009 | reverse complement strand
CCTCTGAACCAGAAACGGATAAGAAGGAGTCACATTCGGACGTTAAACCGAAAGAATGAAAATCTCCTCCCTAAACTTGGACTGCCTTTGCGCAGTCCTTTTTTATGTCAACATGAGGTGCCTGTTGCGGTCTTACTCTCGCCAATCGTACACAGAAGTATAAGTAGAGTTTTCTATGCCACATACCGATATCAAATATACCTCTGACCTTGAAATTGATATCAAGGCGCTGATGCTTGCTATAGAGAGCATTATTCTCGATCTTGATCCAACCGCGGGTGTTTGTAAATCGCGAGCAATGAAGATAGATGAATACCATCATTCTCACATAAACACAGAACTTAGAATGTATGCCACGAAGGAGAGAGACATAGAGTTGATCAATCAACTTACAACTAGAGTTGACCAGAAGACGAAATCTTTAATGAGGTCAGCAGCTCATGTCACAGTAAAACTAGATTTCACTCCGTTACCGTATCTGACCGGTTTTTTTGACCCCTCAGACTCAAATTAAAGAACAAGACGTAAAACAAGCAGTTCAAGATGGATATTTTAGGGCTGCATTTGGAGCAAAGTGCTTTGAGACGCTTTTTATAAATAGCTAAGTTATTGAAAAGATTGGCGCACCCGAGAGGATTCGAACCTCTGACCTCTGCCTTCGGAGGGCAGCGCTCTATCCAGCTGAGCTACGGGTGCATTTAGTTACGAGAGCGTATTTAATTGATTTTGACTAAGGTGACAACTCTTTTGCATCTGAAGTTGATCTGAAAGTTCAGTCAACTTTGCTAGTCAATTGCAGAAATATATCTTCCAAATCCGGCTCATCCGTTCTGACATCGCCAATAATAAGGTTATGCCGGGTCAGCTGCGCCAGAATATCACCGGCGGTTGTGTCATTTGGGTTGAACCTGATCTTCAAGCCGGTCTCTGTGCGCAGTGGGTTTAACCTTGCCAAATCCTCTGGAAGTGGGTCTGGCCATCCGCTGGGAAGCTGAACGCTCAAATCTTTCTGGGCAGCTGACTTTAACAGCTCTGTCTTTGGCGATGAGGTAATAATTCGCCCGTGGTTTAAAATTGCCACATGGTCACATAACATCTCTGCTTCTTCCAAATAATGAGTAGTGAGCACAATGGTGACACCTTTTACATTTAGATCTCGAATCGTATGCCACAGGCGCTGGCGCAAGGCGACATCCACACCAGCTGTCGGTTCATCCAGAACCAGCACAGGCGGCTGATGGACCATCGCTTTTCCCACCAAAAGGCGTCTGCGCATACCCCCTGATAATGAACGGGCATAGGCATTGGCCTGTTTTGTCAATCCAACTGTCTCCAGAATGGCATCGATATCTCGTTCTGTTTTAGGCACACCGTAAAGACCGGAGGTGAAATGAAGAAGTTCGCGCGGCGTGAAATACACATCGATATTCAGCTCCTGTGGGACAATACCGATATTCGCGCGGGCCTGACGCGGATCCTTATCTATGTCTGTGCCCCACACAGATACGCTGCCGCTAGTCTTCACAACAGTGCCGCCCAGGATATTTATGAAAGTGGACTTGCCTGCCCCATTTGGCCCCAAAAGTCCAAAAATACAGCCCTTTGGCACCGACAGATCAATGCCTTTCAATGCCTGTTTAGGTTCGGTGGTTGATGTCCTCTTATATGTTTTAACAAGATTCTGTGCGACAATTGCAGTGTCTTCATCAAGGGCGGTATCAGCAGGCATGAAGGTTAAGGGGGCGGCGGACATCTGGCAGTATATCTTTCAAAAGCTATAAATAAGACTGGACTTCAGATATAGGCGCAGTCACCTAAAAACACAATCTCAAGGTATTTTTGGTTTTTTCAAATTTGATCTGACTTATGAGGATAGGCTATAGTTATAACCGGTAGAACATATAGCTAAAAAAAGCCGTGTAATGGCCAAAACATAACTTTGATTGCACATAGGCTTGTGCGATCTGACAAGCATTAGAAGGTGGAGAGCCCATTCATTATGTCAGTGCAGGAAAATGCAAAAAAGCTAAATGATCCACCATTAGGGCCCTTGGTTGATGCTGTTGAAGTGCCGCAAGGGACCAGTCGGATCAGTTGTGATGGCGGCGGCGCGCTTGGTCATCCGGTTATCTGGCTGACCCTGATAGTACAGCCGTCCGGAGGCACATTGGCGGTATGCCCCTATTGCTCACGCCAATTTGTTAGTAAGTGAGTCTGCTGATGATAGCATTGGCTATTCCGTATCATTTGGCCCCAAGATGAGTGCGAAAAAACTTGAAAAACTGGTTCTTGTGGATGGCTCAGGCTACATTTTCAGAGCATTCCATGGCTTGCCAATGATGACGCGTCCAGATGGTACGCCGATAAATGCTGTGTTTGGCTTTACCAAAATGTTGCTGAAGCTTACAGAAGATTTAAAACCATCTCATGTGGTGGTCATCTTTGATGCAGGGCGGGTCACATTCCGAAATGATATTTACCCTGAATACAAAGCGAACCGGTCAGAACCACCAGAAGAACTTTTACCTCAGTTTCCACTTGTTCGTGAAGCTGCTAAGGCGATGAGCCTGCCTGTTCTGGAGATGCCCGGCTTTGAAGCTGATGATCTGATAGCCTCATTTGCGCGTGCTGCAGAAAATCAAAATATGTCCAGTTTAATTGTTTCATCAGACAAAGATTTAATGCAGCTTGTGCGCGGTTCTGTCTCCATGCTTGATCCAATGAAAAACAAAACGATCGGGGCGGCAGAGGTAATTGAAAAATTCGGTGTTGGCCCGGACAAAGTTATTGATGTCCAGTCTTTGGCAGGTGACCCTACCGATAATGTGCCGGGAGTACCGGGCATTGGAATCAAAACGGCAGCTGAGCTCATTAACCAGTTTGGCGATCTAGACAGTTTGCTTGCGGGGGCAGAGACTATCAAACAGCCAAAGCGGCGTGAAAATCTTATAAATTTTGCTGAACAGGCCCGCATTTCGCGCCAGTTGGTTTGCTTAAAAGATGATGTAGATTTGCCTTTCAGCATTGAACAGCTTCAAACACAAGCACGTGACCAAGATAGGCTCATGGCGTTTCTTGCAGAACAGGATTTTAAGTCCCTGATCGCAAGTTTAGGGGGCAGCTTGCCGGCTTCACAACAGCGGCACCCTTCTGCAGGGGATATCGGTAATGCTGTTGCCGGACCCTTTAGTGAACTTCTACCGCCTCTGGTTGAACAGACTAATTATGAGCTGGTGACAACGCCTGCGCAGCTGGACAGGTGGCTAGATGATGCCCGTCAGCAGGGCTTTGTGGCCATTGATACTGAAACAACTAGTCTGAATGCGGCTGCAGCTGAACTGGTTGGTGTTGCGCTAGCAACTGCGCCGGGAAAAGCCTGTTATATCCCTTTGCGGCATCGCCAGTCAGGGCCCGGCACAGAAGCGCAACAAGGCCTTGACTTTGGCAGTGAATCAGCCACTAGACAAGAGCAGGACAGTTTGCCTGATCAGATAGATTTAGATTTTGCGTTGGCGCGGCTGCAAGAACTTTGTACAGATGTGTCAGTGCTGAAAGTAGGGCATAATCTGAAATACGACGCGCATATTTTTTTGCATGAAGTCAATGGCGGCTTTTTGTTAAGGGCTGTGGATGACACGATGTGCATGTCTTATGTTTTGGATGCTGGGCGAACAGAAAGGCATGGGCTTGATCATCTGGCTGCAAACTTGCTTCAGGTAAATACAATTAAATATGAAGATGTCTGTGGAAAGGGTGCAAACCAGATTTCTTTTGCTGAGGCTGAACTTGAGAAAGCCTGTGCATATGCTGCTGAAGATGCGGATATCACTTTGAGATTATGGATGATGCTAAAGCCGCGTCTTGCCCGCGAAGGCATGGCCCATGTATATGAGCGGCTTGAGCGCCCGTTGATCCCTGTTTTAGCGCAGATGGAAGCTCAGGGGGTCGCTGTTGATCAAACTATTTTGAAAAGACTGTCTGCTGATTTTTCGCTGCGAATTGCCAATTTGGAAGCTGAGGTACACGATCTTGTGGGGGAGGAATTCAATGTGGCCTCACCCAAGCAGTTGGGGGACGTCTTGTTTGGCAAGCTGGGTCTTGAAGGGGGAAAGAAATCGAAAACAGGCGCCTGGTCAACAGGCGCTGATGTTCTGGAAGAATTAACAGCAAATGGCGTTGAAATTGCGCGTCTTGTTCTAGATTATCGGCAGCTAGCTAAACTGAAATCAACCTACACAGACGCATTGACCAAATCGGTAAACCCGCGGACAAGACGGGTGCACACCTCATTTTCGATGGTAGGTGCGTCGACGGGTCGTCTATCCTCATCTGATCCAAATTTACAAAATATTCCAATCCGCACAGCTGAAGGCCGACAAATTAGGACAGCCTTTGTGGCAAGGCCAGGCTATAAGCTCATTTCTGCAGACTACAGCCAAATTGAATTACGACTTGTGGCACATGTGGCTAATGAGGCCAGTATGATCGAAGCCTTCAGGCAAGGTGTGGATATTCATGCACAAACTGCAGCACAAGTATTTGGCGTGTCACTGGAACAGATGGATCCAGAGACGCGGCGACGGGCAAAGGCTATAAATTTTGGCATTATTTACGGCATCTCTGGTTTTGGATTGGCCCGTCAGCTCTCTGTGCCGCGAGGTGAAGCACGCGATTTTATAAATGCTTATCTTGAACGTTTTCCTGGCATTAAATCTTATATGGATGAGGCTAAACAATTTGCCCGTGACCAACGATTTGTTGAAACGTTGTTTGGCAGGCGTATCCATATTCCGCAGATTTATGAAAAGAACCCAGCTATGCGTGGTTTCGCTGAACGCCAGGCAATAAATGCACCTATTCAGGGAAGTGCAGCTGATATAATCAAGAGAGCTATGTGCCGTTTGCCAGGCGCGCTTGCTTCTGCAAAGCTTGATGCTTTGATGCTGCTGCAGGTTCATGATGAGCTGATTTTTGAAGTCTCTGAAAAGCATGCTGTTCAGGCAGTAAAGGTGATCACATCTGTTATGGAGCAGGCAGCAGAGCCTGTCGTTAAGCTGAAAGTACCGTTGATTGCTGAGGCGGGAATTGCTCAAAGCTGGTCTGAAGCGCATTAATAAATAACTTGATTTTGGGTAATACTGTGCCTTATTTCTGCCTTCGAACGGCCTCAGTTTGATCGTGATAGGATTGTATTCAACTTACTGGTATCATGAAAAACAAGAATATCTGAAGAGGACAGCATGACAACCAGACTGGCATTGGTTGATGATGACCAAAATATTCTAACATCAGTGTCTCTAATGCTTGAGGCAGAAGGGTATGAAGTTGAAACTTATTTTGACAGTGAGCAGGCCTTAAGCGGTTTGCTGCGAAAGCCACCAGCTCTGGCCATTTTGGATATTAAAATGCCACGTTTGGATGGTACTGAACTGCTGAATAAGTTGCGTCAGCGTTCGGCGTTGCCAGTAATTTTCCTGACCAGCAAGGATGATGAGCTTGATGAAGCTTTAGGGTTGGGTATAGGCGCAGATGATTACATTACAAAGCCTTTTTCCCAACGCCTGCTGCTAGCCAGAATTAAGGCTGTGTTGCGGCGAACTGGGCTTGAAGGTGGTGATCCCTTCTCAGGTGCAGTTGTGTCACAAGGTGATTTGGTGCTGGACCCCGACAAGCATTTATGCTCATGGAGAGGACATGAAGTGAAGCTGACAGTCACAGAATTTCTCCTTCTTCAGGCTCTTGCGGTCCGGCCAGGCCACGTAAAGAACCGCGATCAGCTAATGGATGCAGCTTATGGTGATACCATTTTCCTAGAAGATCGGACGATTGACAGTCATATCAAACGCATCCGCCGAAAATTCCGTGCATCAGATCCTGAATTTGACAGAATTGAGACACTTTATGGAATTGGCTATAAATATAAGGTTGACTGATGAAAGCAAAGCAGGTGACTGTCTTCATCTGGAAATAAAGCATTGCTTGCACAGGTCTTTTGAACAGGCAGGAGATGTGTTATTTTGGCTGAAAAAGCTCAGTTCTGGCCGTCCTTCATAAGCCCTTTATCTGCCCGTATTCTAGCCATTATGCTGTTCCCATTGGCCTTGTTTTTCATTGGCCTATTTTCAGTTGATCAATATCGGTCTGTTCTGGTTCAGGCTGAATTTGAAGCACTTGAGCGTCAAGGGAGCATATTGGCAAGATCTCTAGCACTTGAGGATACGCGCGAACGTCCCTTTGGCTTGCGGGGACTGGCCCCTCAGACAATGCATCATTTATTGCCTTTGGTAGGCTATGGTACACAGCTTCGCGCACGTGTCTTTCAGCCCTCGGGTGAAATTATGGCTGATACCAACAAAAGGGGGGCAACCCGCAGCCGAATCAGGGTAAAAAAGAAGCCTGTTGAGACTGTTAAGGAAAGAATCCGAATCAAAATTGTACAAGTGATGAATGGCCTTGCTGATATGTTTAGCAATAAAGCTGCCATTCCTGTGATGAATATGCGCGGCTTGCGGCATGCGGATAGTTTTCCAGATATCCATCATGCTCTTTCTGGTGAAGTGATGCGCAGTATCTGGCGCAACCCCAGAGGTCAGCTGGTCATTTCTGTAAGTCTGCCAATTCAGGATTTGCGGATTGTGAAAGGTGCTCTGTTAATGACCAGTACCGGCGGCACCATCGAACGCGAGATTGAAAATGTTCAGTGGGCTTTTGTGCAGTTATTTGTAGGCATTCTTTTTGTGACTGTGCTGCTGGGCTTATATCTTGCCCGCTCGATTACGCGCCCGATTGTTTTTCTGGCAGCATCTGCAGACAAATTAAGGCAAACCATGGATGCCACAACTCCGCTTAGAGGCCTTCCTGAACGCAAAGATGAAATCGGTCAGCTGTCACTAGCTCTTGTGGATATGACAACAGAACTGCAGCGGAGGATTCAGGCAACTGCTGGCTTTGCTGCAGATGTGGCACATGAAATTAAAAATCCATTAACATCACTTCGTTCTGCCGTTGAAACCGTTTCACGTATTGATAATGCACAGCAGCAACGCAAATTGATGGACATTATTCTAGCAGACATTCAGCGGATGGACAGATTGATCTCGGATATTTCGAAAGCCAGCCGTGTAGATGCAGAATTATCTCTGCAGTCAGCAAAAATTTATAATCTTGGAGACCTTCTTGAAAACTGGGTAGCTGTATACACCGCGCGCCATGGCACTAATGTTTTGTCTCTCACCGCGCCAAGACGGGCTGTTAAAGCCGCAATCCACAGCACGCGGATCATCCAGATACTTGATAATCTTGTTGCGAATGCGCGGACATTCCACAGGGGAAATGAACCTGTTGAGGTAAATCTGAAACGTGAAAAGGGATTTGCTGTCATAACGATGGCAGATAGAGGCGGAGGCTTACCAGAGGGTAAAGAAGAGAAAATTTTTCAGCGGTTCTACACGGAACGCCCGCCAGATGAAAATTTTGGTCAGCATTCAGGTTTAGGGCTGTCTATAGCTAGGCAGATTGCCAATGCCCATGGGGGCAGCCTGACAGCTGCCAATCGGCCAGATGGCGGGGCGATATTCACGCTTTGTCTGCCACTGGCCCGCTAAGTTAAATTTTGCTAAACTTCGGGTTATGACGAAAATTTCTTCTGAAAATTTGGAAGGTGCTGCTGACCGAGGAGGACAAATTAGCAGCGATGACACTGTCCAACTGGTGATTGTGATTGGTCAGTCTGGTTCAGGCCACTCTACAGCTTTAAATATTTTGGAAGATGCTAGTTTTACAGCTGTTGATAATCTGCCTCTGGCATTGGTGGACCAGCTTGTCGCCCTGTCTGTTGAGACAGAGAACACAAAGCTGGCAATTGGTGTTGATTTACGGACAGCAGGGTTTGACCCTGAGGCGGTAATTCGGCTGGTCAAAAATTTGAAATCAGCAATGCGCGAGCGCTGCCAGGTGGTGCTCATAAAAGCCTCAACAGAAGAGCTGTTGAGGCGATACAAAACAACACGTCGGCGGCATCCACTTGCAGAACAGGTAGAAAGTATAGAAAAAGCAATTGAAATGGATAGTCTGTCACTGAGCAGCGTTGCACATTTAGCTGATATTGAGATAGATAGCACAGGTCGTGCGCCGGATGAGTTCCGAAGAGAACTGCTTTCGCGACTAGGGCTGCCAAACCAGGATGATGCCCTACTCACCATCCAAAGTTTTTCCTATAAAAAGGGCCTTCCAGAATCGGCAGATTATGTTTTTGATATGCGCTTTCTGAATAACCCGCATTGGCAGGGTAATTTGCGTGAAAAAACAGGTTTAGATGATGCTGTCCGTTCATTTGTTGAGGCAGACCCACTTTTTCCTTCTTTCATGGAACGGGTAACTGATTTGATTGCGGAGACGCTGCCAAGCCAAACAGGTGATGGCAGACCCAATGTCACAGTGGCTTTTGGTTGTACAGGCGGCAAACACCGATCTGTTGTGTCCGCACAATGGTTTGCTAGATGGGCAAAAGAGAAAGCCCTACCCGTATCTGTTCATCACCGCGAAGTGTCTTAGATTTGCTATTCGCAGAGAAGTTTGATAGCACATGGCATAGTTTGATAAGAACTTTTCTTTATCTGTTTTACACGGAGTTTATCGATGACACAGGATTTTGTAATTGCTGATGCTGGGTTGGCAGAATGGGGCCGCCGTGAGGTATCAATTGCAGAAAATGAAATGCCCGGGCTTATGGCTCTTCGTGATGAATATGGAGGAAAACAACCCTTAAAAGGTGCCCGTATTGCCGGTTGTTTGCATATGACTATTCAGACAGCGGTTCTTATCGAAACACTGGCAGAATTAGGGGCCGAGCTTCGCTGGTCATCTTGCAACATTTTCTCAACGCAGGATCAGGCAGCAGCGGCCATTGCTGATGTGGGGATTCCTGTGTTTGCCATAAAGGGCGAAACATTGGAAGATTACTGGGCCTATGTTGATAAGATTTTTGATTGGCCTGACGGTCAGCCTGCCAACCTTATTCTGGATGATGGCGGTGATGCCACAATGTATATTCTTCTTGGCGCGCGTCTTGAGGATGGTGAGGATGTTTTGGCTGAGCCGGCATCAGAAGAAGAAGAATACCTGAAAGCCCAGCTGCACAAGCGACATGCAGCAAGCCCTGGCTGGTTTACGCGGCAGAAAGATGCCATTGTTGGCGTTTCCGAAGAAACCACGACAGGCGTTTTGCGCCTTTATCAGATGGCTGAAAAGAACCAGCTGCCCTTCCCGGCGATTAATGTGAATGATTCTGTCACAAAATCAAAATTCGACAACCTTTATGGTTGTCGTGAGTCCCTTGTTGACGGCATCCGTCGGGCGACAGATGTGATGCTGGCAGGTAAAGTTGCGCTGGTTTGCGGCTATGGTGATGTGGGTAAAGGGTCTGCTGCTTCACTGCGTCAGGGCGGGGCCCGGGTGTTGGTGACTGAAATCGACCCGATATGCGCACTTCAGGCAGCAATGGAAGGCTATGAGGTTGTGACCATGGAACAGGCAGCTGGAAAAGCGGATATCTTTGTCACAGCTACAGGCAATAAAGATGTGATTACGCTTGATCACATGCGGCAGATGAAAGACCGCGCTATCGTCTGTAATATCGGTCATTTTGATAATGAAATTGAGATCTCATCTCTGTCAAATATGACTTGGCGTGAAGTCAAACCACAGGTAGATGAGGTGGAATTTCCTGATGGTAAGCGTATGATTCTGCTTGCGAAGGGCCGTCTTGTGAATCTGGGTTGTGCCACAGGTCATCCTTCTTTTGTGATGTCAGCGTCTTTCACCAATCAAGTTCTAGCCCAGATTGAGCTGTGGACTAGTCATGACAGTTATAATAACACTGTTTATACATTGCCGCGTCATCTCGATGAGAAGGTCGCAGCCCTTCACCTAGAGAAGGTTGGGGCTACGTTGACAACCTTGCGTGATGACCAGGCAGACTATATTGGTGTAAGCCAGCAAGGCCCATTCAAAACAGAACAATACAGATACTGACCAGCAAAATGCTAGGCCTATCCCATGGCATGCAGGTAGGGCCCACAGGAAGATAACATGCTGGACAGCCTCGCCCTTACCTTGTCTGATCTTGCGCAAACAAAGCGGTTTGCGAACTGTTTGTCACAGTTCATTGCTCCTGGTCGCGTATTCTGTCTTTCAGGGCCTTTAGGAGCGGGTAAGTCAGAACTTGCACGGGCAATGATCACTACTTTCTGTGGACCACAAGATGACATTCCTAGCCCGACCTTTACCCTTGTTCAGCCCTACCTGTCTGATGCTGGCTTTGAGGTCTGGCATATGGATCTCTATCGCCTTGAAACAGCAGAACAAGCCCTCGCTCTTGGGATAGAAGATGCGTTTTATGCATGTTGCTGTCTAATTGAATGGCCGGATAAACTTCAGGAATGGCTGCCGGCTGACCAGATCAGAATTGATCTGGCCATGGGATCTGATATAGCGGCTCGTGTGGTGGCCCTTGCAGCAGCAGCAGAAATTCTTGACCAGTTCAAGCAGGATTACTTTTCATAATTCTAGACGACATCTGTTTTTGCAATTTTTTGCAACAATCTGAGCTGATTTGGGCTGACTGAAACAGCAAAACTAACTTATAGTTTTAGTTATGATTTCTTTTACGCGGTCCTCACCCTCACTCAATGAATTGCTGGCCCGTGGCATTTACACTATCCCGGCGGGTCTGCCCTTTGCACAGGATCTAGCAGTAGGCATTCTGGCTTCTGTCCAGACGCCAGAGCAGTTGGCGGAGATAAAAATTCTGCTGCCCTCTCGCCGGGCGGCACAGGCTTTGAAAGCAGCCTTTATCCAGCAGTCAGAGGGACAGGCACTGTTTTTGCCAGATATGCAGCCTATTGGTGATGTGGATGAGCTAGACCCTGGTTATTTGTCTCAGCATTTCCAAGCAGATGATTTATCTGATCTTCTGCCTGCCATCAGCCTGACAGACAGACAAATGATTCTCGCCCGTCTTATACAAAGCCGGTCGGTTAGCGGCCAGCCACTATCTGCTGCACAGGCTTTTCGGCTGGCAGCAAGCCTCGCGCGGTTTTTGGAACAGATTTATCAGTCTGGTGGGTGTTTTTCCGATTTAAAAGAAGCAGATATACCACCAGAATTTGCCAGACATTGGTCAGAAATTTTGACTTTTCTAGGGATTGTTTTGCAAAACTGGCCAGAAATCACAAAAGAGATTGGTGTGATGGATCCATCTGTTCGTCGTCTGGCCTTATTGGACAAACAGCTTCACAACTGGTCTGAACAGCCGCCAAAAACACCTGTTATTCTGGCGGGCTCAACCGGAAGTCTGCCTAAGACTGTTGCCTTGATGCGTGCTGTCAGGGCTTTGCCGGCAGGCCTGCTGGTTTTTCCCGGACATGATGGGTCGCTAGTCAGCACAGATGACCTGAGCAGCATTCTGAGTGATGTTGGCCACCCTCTACATCAGCTTTTCACAACCTTCGCCTCGTTGGATATTACACCAGATATGGTGCCTGTCTGGCCTGCCTGCAGATGCCAGCCTGTCATCGCAGCACGCACAGCCCTCATGCGGCAGGTACTTCTGCCTGCAGAACAAACTGCGCAATGGCGGCAAATTGCTCGTGATCATCCAGAGGTGGATGCCACAGCCCTGACAGGACTTCGTCTGGTTGAGGCAAATGACACTCATCATGAAGCAGATATCATTGCTTGTCTTATGCGGGAAACGCTGGAAACAAGCGAAAAGACAGCAATGCTTGTTACCCCTGACAGACAGCTGGCCCGCCAAGTCAGGGCCGCGTTGCTGAAATGGGGCCTGAGTGTGGATGACAGTGCTGGTGTACCCTTGCCTTTGACGCGGACAGGCCATTATCTGCAGCTGATCGCTGAATGGGCAAACAAAGAGGGCTCAGCGCATGCGCTTCTTGCACTTATTAAACATCCCCTGGCTTGTGGTGGTTTGCCTGCCCCGCAGTTCAGACAGCTTGCCCGTTTGCTGGAAAGGCTGGTATTGCGGGGCTATCTTCATCAAAATGACAGAGAGGGCATTGCAAAAATACTAGCTTCTGATCCAGAACTGCGTCAACTAAAGCAGTTTTATGAGCAGAATATTTTGACCCCACTTATGCCTATAACTGAAGCTTTCGCCGCGCAGAATATCAGTTTTGGCCAACTGGCTGATGCTCACGGCAAGGCAGCAGAACAGTTGGCCCAGACAGATGTAGAAAATGAAGCCCTGCTGGCTCTTTGGAACAGTGAGGATGGCAAGGTTGCTGCCCAGTTGCTGGATGAGATTGCCTCATCTGATAAAGCGATG
>MDTB01242718.1_pt1 | contig 12344 bp, 15 predicted proteins | sample 811161 | NCBI WGS metagenome assembly MDTB01 (sample SAMN05326650, study PRJNA326480) | marine metagenome | isolation source: seawater | place: Mediterranean Sea | collected 2009 | reverse complement strand
TGACGATCGTGCCTTCGTCCAACCATTGACGAGCGATATCCACGCTGGCTTCCAAGAGGCCGCCGGGATTGCTGCGCAGATCAAGAACAAAGCCCTGGGCACCTTGCTTTTCAAGGTCTCGGATCGCAGCCCTCATCTCCCGAGACGCTTTGGCATTGAACTGCTTGAGGCGGATATATCCCACCTTTGTGCCGTCTGAACCGGAGTTGAGCCGGCTCTCGACGGCGTTAATCTCAATGCGAGCCCGTTTGAGGGGAACAATGACGACTTCCCCTTTGCGGCGCAGTCCAAGGGTGACTTCGCTGCCTTCCTGGCCGCGGATCAATTTCACCGCGTCTTCGGTGGTCATCCCCTTGGTGGATTCCCCGTCGATCGAAACGATCACGTCCTTGGGTTGCACGCCAGCCTTCGATGCTGGAGTTCCCTCGATCGGCGACACCACCACGATGTCTTTGGTGTCTTTGTCGAGCGTGATTTGAATGCCCACCCCGGTGAGTTCACCGGAGGTGTCAATCTGCATCTGTTTGAACTCTTTCGGGTCCAAAAAGCGCGTGTAGGGATCGTCGAGGCTGGCAAGCATCCCTCGAATCGCTTCATACGATTCATCAGTGCCTGCGTAACTCTTGGTCAGCAGGTCACGGCGCAGGGTTGTCCAGCGCTCTGGTGAGTAGTTACCGGTGGAATCCAGGTAATCGCGATACACGATTTGCCAGACCTGATCGATCACCTCCTTCGGGCTGTCAGTGATCGACGATGACGTTGTACTCGGAAGACCCAATCCCGGTGCTGCAATCGCCACGGCGGCCGCGATGCCTCCGGCACCGAGAATCAGCAGCAAGCCTTGGCGATGGGACTGCTCAGGGCTCAGGCGGGGGGTGGGCATAACGTCCTAGAGGACTGATTCTTCAGAGTAACGACATCAGACGGGATCCACCCAGCGTCCGTCTTCCTTGATGAGCTGGATCAGTGCTTCAACCCCTTCGGTTTCCGGCACCTTGCGGATCTCATCACGCCCTCTGTAGAGAGAGATGACCCCAGGGGTCTTGCCGACGTAACCGTAGTCAGCATCAGCCATCTCACCCGGACCATTCACGATGCACCCCATCACGGCGATGTCGAGACCGGTGAGGTGGGAGGTGGCATCCCGAACCTGATTCAGCACCTCCTCGAGATTAAACAAAGTGCGACCGCAGCTCGGGCAAGCCACGTATTCGACCATCGTTTTACGCAATCCCAGGGCTTGAAGGATTGAAAAGCAAACAGGGATTTCTTTCTCGGGTGCTTCGGTGAGTGAGACGCGAATGGTGTCCCCGAGGCCCTCGGCCAGGAGCGTGGCGATACCGGCGGTGCTTTTGATACGGCCGTAGTCCCCATCACCCGCTTCCGTCACTCCGAGGTGGAGGGGGTAGTGGAATCCCTCGCGATCGAGGGTATCGGCCATCAGGCGGTAGGCCGCAAGCATCACCGGAGCTCTGGAGGCTTTCATCGAGATCACGATGTTGTGGAAGTCGAGTTCATCGCAGAGACGGACAAACTCCATGGCGGATTCCACCATTCCCTCGGGCGTGTCGCCGTAGGTGAACAGCATCCGTTCGGCCAGTGACCCATGGTTGACACCAATGCGTAGGGCCTTGTTCTGAGTCTTGAGGATTTCCACCAGGGGAGCGAAGTCATCCTTGATGCGCTGACCGATGGCTTCGAATTCTTCACGGCTGAAGTCCTGCCGATCCGGGTCGGGTTTATCGAACACAAACAGTCCCGGATTGATGCGCACCTTGTCCACGTGCTGGGCCACTTCAAGGGCGATGCGAATGCCGTTGTGATGCACGTCCGCCACCAATGGGACTCCGCAGCCCTGGGCCCTGAGGGCTGCGCGAATGTCTCCCATGGCCTTGGCATGAGCCATGGAGGGCGTGGTGACGCGAACGATCTCGCAGCCTGCTTCGGCGAGCCGGCGGATGCCTGCCACGGCACCCTCGATATCAAGGGTGTCTTCGTTGATCATCGACTGAACGGCGACAGGGTGCTCACTGCCGATCGGCACGTCACCCACCATCACGGTGCGGGTCCGGCGCCGGTGAATGACCGTGTCGTAACGCTGACTCCGAGCGGTGTCAGTGCCGGTCTGAGAAGCGGTGGCCAGGGTGCCAGTCATGGATCGTTCAGGGACCTTGGCCAAACCATGGCATACCTATCCCCCCTGTGCGCTGAGCCTGCGTTTCGCTTCCTGTAAATCCTGGAGGGTCAGGGTCTGGGGGGAACCGGCCTCCCGCGATCGAAACCGCAAGAGATAAGAGGGATGAAACACCGGCATGAAGGTCCTTCCCTCCTGCTCGTGCCACTGACCTCTCAACTTGCTGATTCCGCTTTTGATCCCGAGCAGCGCCTGTAGAGCCGTTGCTCCAGCCAACAGCACCAAGGAAGGATTCACGAGCTCGAGTTGTTCCCTCAGCCAGGGTCTGCATTGCCTCATCTCCTCAAGCGTGGGCTTTCGGTTATGGGGAGGTCTGCATTTGATCACGTTGCAGATGTAGAGGTCTTGGTCCTCATCCAGATCCGCTTCCTTCAGAAGTTCACTGAGCAGCCGGCCAGAACGGCCGACGAAAGGAAGCCCCAGATTGTCCTCGTCGGCTCCGGGAGCTTCGCCGATCAGCATCAGATCGGATCGTGGGTTCCCTCTCCCCACCACAACCATCTTCCGGTGATGAGCGAGATCACAGCGCTGGCAGGCTGCACATCGATTTTCAAGCGTGTCGAAACCCTTCACATCGCCTCCTGTGGAGCCTCCTTTGATTGGATCACCAAAAGCAAAAAGCGTTGACCTTCGGGATCTTTGAGCCAGCATTCCGCGCCGAAAGATTCCTGGCGGGGTTCTTCCGTGCTGGATCCGCCCAGGGCGATGACTCCATCGCGCCAGGACCGGAGGTCCTCCAGGCTGTTGTGGCTTGTCACCCGCTGAAGGCAAGGTGCCAGCACGGCGCCTGAGGCAGGCCATGGGCGACGTCGTGACGGCGTGTAGATCTGCAGCGACCCTCCCTCCGGTAAGGGAACGATCCAATGGTGTTCCGCCAGTCCCGTGCAGGCTTCGGTCTGAAGCAGACCGGCATAAAACGCTGCCAGTCTTTGAGGGTCCCGCGCGGCCAGGACCCAGCTGAGGGTGAGCTTTGGGTCTTGCATTTCACTATGTTCCTTCCTCGGACAAGAGCCTCTCAGCATTGGCGCTTGGTTGTCTGTGACACAACATCAGGCAGGATGAGAACTCTCGTACCTGCGCATCCACTGGAGGGGTGCCGCGCTGATGTCACGCCCGCTCTCTTTGTCCAGCCGGGCTGAAGCCCTGCATCCATCGCTCACGCTGGAGATCAATGCTCGGGCCAAGGCCCTGCAGCAGGAGGGGCGCGACATCTGCAGCCTCAGTGCTGGCGAGCCTGATTTCGATACTCCCGACTTCATCGTTGAGGCCTCCATCGAAGCCTTGAGAAACGGAATCACCCGCTACGGCCCCGCTGCTGGCGATCCCCATCTGCGTGAATTGATTGCCGCCAAGATCAGTAACAGCAACGGAATTCCCACCACAGCAGCGCAGGTTCTGGTGACCAATGGCGGGAAGCAGGCGATCTACAACCTTTTTCAGGTTCTCCTGAATCCCGGCGACGAGGTGTTGATCCCTGCGCCCTACTGGCTCAGCTATCCGGAGATGGCCCGCCTCGCCGGTGCCCGTCCGGTTGCTGTTCCCTCGTCGGCTGACGATGGTTTCCGCCTTGATCTGAATGCTCTTGAGGCCGCCATCTCACCGGCCTCCAGGGTGCTTGTCATCAACTCTCCCAGCAATCCAACAGGTAGGGTCCTTAGTCGCGAAGAGCTGTTATCCATCGCTGAGCTGGTGCGTCGTCACCCCCGGCTTGTGGTGATGAGCGACGAGATCTACGAGTACCTTCTCGACGACGACGTGACGCACTTCAGCTTTGCGTCTCTTGCTCCTGATCTGCAGGATCGCTGCTTCATGGTGAATGGCTTCGCCAAAGGGTGGGCGATGACCGGATGGCGCCTGGGGTACCTCAGTGGTGATCAATCCGTGATCAAGGCCGCCTCCGCTCTCCAGAGTCAGAGCACCAGCAATGTGTGCAGTTTTGCCCAGCAGGGGGCTGTGGCCGCACTCTCCGCTCCGATGGACTGCGTGAAGACGATGGCCGAAAGCTACAACCGCCGCCGCGCCTTTCTTGTGACAGGTCTTGAGAAGCTGAGTGGTATCACCCTGGTGCCGCCTCAGGGTGCGTTTTATGCGTTCCCTCAGTTGCCAGAGGCTTGCGGCGACTCCATGAGCTTCTGTCACAGAGCACTTGAGGAAGAGGGATTGGCGATTGTTCCCGGGGCCGCCTTCGGCGATGACCGCTGTGTGCGGGTGTCTTGTGCGGTCTCGCGTGAGACGATTACGGATGGCCTGGCCCGATTGGCCCGCCTGCTTGCTGTGAATTGACACCCTTTTCGCAGTTGCCGAAGCATCGTTTCACCAGAAACCAGTTCATGCCCATTCGAGAACGAGGGGCCGTCGCCCTTCTGGCTTTGTCTCTCTGCCAGGGGGTAACGGTCCTGCCGTCCATGGCCAAACCGGCGCTTCGCGTCGGTGCCATTCCCGATCAGAACCCCGAGCGACTGAATCGTCTCTACGGCCAGCTTGCTGATGAGCTCAGCGACCGTCTGAAGGTGACCGTTCGCTACGTGCCGGTGAGCAATTATCCCGCCGCAGTGAGTGCCTTCCGGACCGGAGGCCTTGATCTGGTCTGGTTCGGTGGCCTGACCGGAGTTCAAGCGCGGCTGCAGACCCCTGGGGCCAAGGTTTTGGCGCAGCGGGATATCGATGCCCGCTTTCGCAGTGTGTTCATCGCCAACACTTCAGCTGGTCAGCAACCGATCCAGTCCATCAACGGTCTGGCCAGTTTGCGGGGGAAGCGGTTCACCTTCGGATCGGAGAGCTCAACGTCCGGACGTTTGATGCCGCAGCATTTTCTGGCGAAGGCAGGGGTTACTCCCAGTCAGTTCAGCGGAGGCCGGGCGGGCTTCAGTGGCAGTCATGACACCACCATCGCTTTGGTGCAAAGCGGGGCTTACCAGGCAGGTGCTTTGAATGAGCAGGTCTGGGCGTCCGCTGTGAAGCAGGGGCGGGTGAACACCGACAAGGTCGCCGTGATCTGGCGAACCCCTGAATATGTGGATTACCACTGGGTGGCTCGCCCTGATCTTGATCAGCGCTTCGGCTCTGGTTTCACAACACGCCTGCAAAAGGCGATTCTGGCTTTACAGCCAACCACCCCCCGCCAGACCACGATTCTCGAGCTGTTCGCTGCCAAACGCTTCATTCCTGCGGATGCCAGCCAGTACAAGCCGATCGAAACCGTGGGTCGCCAGCTCGGCAAGATTCGTTGAGTTCGCTGCTCCAGCTTGAACAGGTTCAGTTGGCCGGCTCTCAAAGAGACCGGCTGACCAGCCTGTCGCTGCGGATCCACAGCGGTGAGCGTGTGGCTCTTCTGGGGCCCAGCGGCGCCGGCAAGAGTTCATTGATTGCCGTGATCAATGGCACTCTGATCCCTCAAGAGGGAACGGTTCTCTGGCGCGGCCGCAGTCTTCAGCAACGCAACCGCCGGCAGCGTTGTGAGATCGGCACCCTCTGGCAAGACCTGCGTTTGATTGAAGAACTCAGTGTTGGGCAGAACATCAATGCCGGCGTGCTTGGTCGGCGTGGGCTTCCCTGGGCGTTGGCGAATCTTCTCTTCACCATCGGCGCTGAGCCCTGTCTGCAGTGCTTGCGTCAGGCTGGATTGGAGCCCCAGGTTTTGGGCTCCGAAGGTTTGGATCGGCCCGTGCAGCAGCTGTCGGGTGGTCAGCGACAACGGGTTGCCCTGGCTCGGTTGTTCCGGCAACAACCATCTCTGGTTCTTGCCGATGAGCCTTTGGCCAGTCTGGACCCAGCCATTGCCGCCGAAGTGCTCGATCGCCTTCTGGAACAAGATGCTGATGGCTCCCTCGCCCACGGTGCGGAAGCGGTGCTGGTGTCGTTGCATCGACCGGATCTGATCCTTCGCTTTGACCGGGTTCTCGCCCTGCGGGATGGGCGCCTGGTGATCGACGCACCGGCAAGGGCAGTGACGCCTGGGGACCTTCGGGATCTCTACGCACTGTGATGGCTCTGCCCCGGCTCAGTTCACCCGCGCTCGCGCTGCTGCCAGCCCTGGCACTGCTGCCGGTCTTGATCACCGTTCTCGCTGGGATTCACGCCGGTGGCGTTGAGATCTTGACGGCATTTGCCTCTGCAGCGGTGCATCCGTCCCTTGACCCACTGCTGCTCAAAGCTCTGTTGAGAGCTCTGCAGGTCACGCTGGCGATGGCTTTGGCTGGATGGAGTCTCAGCCTGGTTCTTGGGGTGCTGCTTGGGTGCTTTGCCTCAGAACGGCTCATGCAGACCTGGAGTTGGCCAACCTGGCCAGCGTGGATCCTTCGCCGTTCCCTGGCACTGCCTCGATCAGTGCACGAACTGATCTGGGGACTTCTGCTCCTGCAGGTTCTCGGCCTGCATCCCTGGGTGGCGGTCGCGGCAATCACGATTCCCTATGCGGCCCTGGTCGCTCGCGTTTGGCGCGACCAGCTGGATGCCCTTGATCCATCCAGGCTTCAGGCTCTGCTGCAGGGCGGTGCGCCTCCCCTTGCAGCCTGTTGCACTGCACTGTCCCCCGCCATGGGCACGGTGTTGGTGAGTTATGGCGGGTATCGGCTGGAGTGCGCGTTGCGAAGTGCCACGCTGCTGGGTGTCTTTGGCCTGGGTGGCCTGGGCACTGATCTGCAACTCAGCCTGCAGTCTCTGCAGTTCCGGGAGCTTTGGAGTGGGCTTTGGTTGCTGGGCCTTCTCAGTGTTTCTCTGGAGGTCCTGCTCACGCTTTGGCGACGTCGATCCCGCCAGGCCCAGGCAGGCCAGCGGCGCCTGTGTCTCTTCCTCGCCGGCGTGATTCTGGCGGTAATCACAGGAAGTATCTGGCTCCATGAGTTGCTGCCGGATTCCGGCAGTGTCGTCTGGCAGGGACTGGCATTTCCGGACTGGAGTGGTCTCACGCAGGCGGCTGCGGAACTTCCCTGGTGGCGGCTGATCTCTGAGACGCTCCTGCTCACAGTGCTGGCCGCTGGGATTGCAATTGGACTGCCTCCGCTGGCGATGTTGTTGGTCCCTTCGCGGCCGTGGCAGGTCGTTTTCAACGCTGTTTGGGCTCTCGTGCGTCTCATCCCCCCACCGCTCACTGTGTTGCTTCTGCTGCTGAGCAACCGTCCAACCCTTGCGATCGGTGCGTTGGCGCTCGGATTACATAACGGTGGGGTGATGGGACGTCTGTTGCGCGAGGAACTTGAGCAGCAGCCTGCTGATCAACAGCAGGCCATGGACGCGTTGGGCGCTACGGCACGGCTCAGCTGGCTCTATGGCCTGTTCACGCCGCGTAGCCCCGGATATCTGGCCTATGGGGCCTATCGCAGTGATGTGATCCTGCGGGAGACCGTTGTGGTGGGCCTGATCGGTGGAAGTGGACTGGGCTGGCAGTTGCTGGAATCGCTCAGTTCGTTCCATTGGGATGCTGTTTTGGTGTTGATCGGGGCCTACGCCTTGATCACCCTGCTCGGGGAGTGGCTCAGTGATCAGTGTCGGAACCGTTGGCTGCAAAGCTGATCACCCGTTGTGAGTGACTGAATCCATGCGCCATCCCCGTCAACTGGTGGTGATTGGTGATAGCGGCGTGGTCGGTTGGGGAGACACCGAGGGTGGCGGCTGGTGCGAACGGTTACGGCGTTCCTGGATGGCGCTCCCGGATGCACCTGTGATCTATCCACTGGGGGTTCGCGGTGACGGGCTCGAGTCGGTGTCGCAACGATGGGAAGCTGAGTGGGCCTGTCGCGGTGAGCTGCGACGCCAATATCCGAAGGCTTTGCTGGTGGCAGTAGGCCTCAACGATTCCGCCAGGGTTGGGCGTGCCGACGGCCGGCAGCCGCTTGATGCTCAAGCCTTGCGCTTCGGGTTCGAACAGATGCTTCATGCCATGAGGGCTCGAACCCAGGTGTTTGTTCTGGGACTGTCGCCGGTGGATGAACAGGTGATGCCATTTGCTGACTGTCTCTGGTACAGCAACAACGACATTGCCGTGCATGAAGCTCAGATTGAAGAGGCCTGCCTCGAAGTAGATGTCCCCTTCTTGCCTCTTCACGCGGCCATGCAGACAGAACCGGGTTGGCTGGGATGGATTGAGCCTGACGGCATCCATCTCAACACTGCCGGGCATCACTGGATTGAGCAGCGGGTTCGGTCGTGGGATGCGCTCCAACGCTGGGCAGGTCTGGAGTTGCAGGCACAGCTCACCTGGACCTGAGGCCCATCAGAATTGCTGGAGTTATGAGATCAGGCATGCGCGTGTTTGTTGTTGTCTTGGTCGCCGCACTTCAGGCGGTGCCAGCCCTGGCGCAGCAGGATCCGGTGACCTGTGAAGCGTTTTCCAGTGGTTTCACCACCGCTGATGGCTGTCTGGATGGGACGCAACCCTCATCGGGGCCCATTCCCAAGGATCAGTGGAGTGTGGATTACGACGATGATTTCTGGCCAGACGGTTGGTATGGCCCAGGCATTGGAGACACCTTCTGAGTCGAGCCGACATGCTGATTCGCTCGCTTTGGTTGGCGTTGATGGTGGGGGCACTGATCAGCACCGAGGTTCTTGGTTGGAGTTCGCCTGCACGGGCTCAATCATTGGATGAGCTTCAACGCCAGCGACTGATTACACCTGCTGTGCGGGATGTTCTTGAAAAGCACGATGCCCAGACTCCATCCCAGCGGCAGGCCGTGCTGGATCAAGCCTGCAGAACCGGTGAGCTCTCCCCCTTGGATTGTGATTTCATCGGTCGCGGAATCCGCCGCCGTCGGCGTGATCAGTGAGTGCGCTGGCTGTTGAGCAGTTGAGCAAGCTCACCAAGGGGCCATCCCAGATTTCTGAGATGGCGCAGTAGGCCTTTTGAAGCCTGGTAATACCCATCGCTGTACTGAGGCGCGTAGCCAATTTCCTTCAAGGTGAGCATCAACAAGCGATGTTCTCGTCGGGTTCCCTCCCGCTCTTCCAGAATTTGAAACCCCCGTTCCTCAAGATCAATTCGGGTTTGCCCACTGAGGTCTTCACTGAAGCCGAGCTGGATCACGTGGTCGATCTCCCGGTAAGCAGTGAAAACACGTGCTCCCTGGTGATCCTCCAGAAATTGATACCGCTCAGTCACGGCGATCACCGCTTCCATGCACGGTGCCAACAAGGCCTGCTCAAGGGTGGCTTGCTCGAAGGTCATGACAGGGCACCTCCGGCGGTCAGGCGCTCTTCGCACGCCATTTCGTAATTGCGGATCGCACCAGCGGGAATGGAACCGTTGCTTTTCAGTTGGCGTACCGACAATTCCACGCATTGCAAAACAACGCTGGTGAGTTCTCGGCCCTCGCACAGGGCCCAGCTGCGCAGCAGCACGTGCAGGCTTGGCGGTACGGAGACCGTCAGCTTCACCTGGTTTTCCCGGGGGACGGCCATTGCTCGGGACGGCTGAATGTGTTGATCCTAGCTCAGAGTGACTGTGGGGCAACTGTGAGGTATCTCTGAAGTGGCTGTGTGGTGGCTCTGTTCGCCGGGGCAATGCAGGGGTTACATCAAGACCAGTTGCAGAGAAGACGCCACGGCGATACTCACGCCAACGCCGACGCTGGCTTTGAACAGATCTCTGACCAGTTGCTTGATGGCGTGCCCTGGGGAGGATTGATGCAGCCTTGCCACCAGGGCCAGCTCCCGACCGGCCAGTAAGCCAAGGAACACCCAGGTGGTGCTGAGGGGAATCATCGACATGCTGAGTGCCCTGGTGAACAAAATCATTCCGAACACGAGGTCGATCAATGTTGCGGATCGGATGTCGTGGATATTGATCTTGCGACGAATGATGCTTTGGATTGGTCCACCTCCCCAGGCAAAGATCAGGGCGAGGGCCGCGCAGATCACGGCAATGCTTAAAAAGAGTTCCGCGAGGCTCAATCGCCTCGGCAGATACACATACAGGCTGGCGGCGTTTTGAATCATCCACTGACACCACAGCCAGGCTGTACTCAACCACTGCAGGACGATCCACCGTTTCGGCAGCGTTGTTGAAGCAGGTTTATTGCTGCGGCTGAACCGTTGCTCCAGTAGCCAGAGCCCCAGCCCATAGAGCAGCAGGCTTATAACCAGTGAGAACAGGTATCCCAGTGCTGAAGTCTTCACAAGCGCCGTGGTCTGCATCGGTGCAAATGCAGAGAGCACCAGGATTGAGGTTCCGATCGGAGCTCCCCACCAGGTCAGTGCTGCAATCGTTAGCGGTGGGATCAGATAAAACCAGCTGAATGCGTCCGGCGGAGGGAATGATCCCAGTCGATCCCATGCCGGATCGCCGTGATACCTGATCCATCCAAAAATCAGGATTGCTGCCGTTGCCAGGCAGATCCAGAGCACTTGCAACCAGAGCGGTGTTCGTCCCCGATTGCTGACCAGGAATGTCCCCAGGGTCTGCAGGGAATCGTTGGCCGTGCAGGCCACCACGACGAGCACAAAGCCCAAGCCCTGAATCAGTGTGCTTCCCATTAAAAGAGCAAGCTTCTATCGCTCAAAAAGTATGATTCTGTTGTTTGATGGCATCAAGCGAATGTCTTGAAGAGAGAGTCCTGCCCTTTGGGCTTCTGCAATCACGGCTTCTTGATCGCGCACCCCCCAGCTCGGATTGCGTTCTCTCAGCGAGTCGTCGAAGTTTTGATTGCTTTCGCTCACATGTTCCCCTTCAACGCGAAATGGCCCGTAGATCAAGAGGCGGCCGCCGGGGGATAAGTGTCGAGCTGAGCCGTCCATCAGGGCCTGCGTGCACTCCCAGGGAGAAATATGCAGCAGGTTCACGGCCACAACCATGGCCGGTGCAGTCGGCAGATCATGCACCCAGTCGGGTGCACACACATCCAAGGCCAGAGGTTGTGGCATGGCAGACGTCAGCTCCGTGTGGGCAATCCAGGCGCTGATGCTGAGGCAGTGGTCGGGGTCTTGATCGCTGCATTGCCAGGTGATCCTGGGAAATCGCTGTTGGAAGGCAACGCCGTGTTCTCCCGATCCGCTGGCCAGTTCGAGGATGAGTCCATCGGCAGGGAGGGCGTCGGCCAGTAAGTCTCCGATCGCGTGCACATTGCGCTGCGTTGCCGGGAAGAACAACCGTGCATCGTCACTGAAACGCTCCATCGGCCTTATTCAGCGCAGCTGCTTGCAGGGGTTTCACAGGAGCGGGTGAGTTCCTTGAGCCAATTTTGCAAGGCATTTAGTGCTTGCGGCCGGATGCGGTAATACACCCACCGTCCGCTCTGACGATCACTGAGTAGTCCTGCTTCTTTCATCACCTTGAGGTGAAAGGAGAGGCGCGACTGGGATAGAGCGAGGGAACTGGTGAGATCGCAGACGCAGCGCTCACCGGTGGAGAGCTGGTCAAGAACCTGGAGGCGCAGGGGATCTGACAGAGCCTTGAGAAGGCTGCAGGCTTGCGTTGCACTGAGAGGGTGTTGCGTGGCCTCGATGGATGGCATCGGCGAGGCAACAGCTGGTTTCAACGTTAGCGGTGCCGGTGAAACGCTTTGTGTGATCCAGGCACTTGCGGAATGGCACGCGACTGATCAAGTTTATTTGGTGAATGCACGGCACAGTCCCATGCGGATCGGCATCAATGGTTTCGGGCGGATCGGTCGCCTTGTGTTCAGAGCCCTTTGGGGACGCCCCGGCATCGAGCTTGTTCATGTGAATGACCCAGCCGGTGACGCCGCGACCGCCGCCCATCTTCTGGAGTTCGACTCGGTGCATGGCCGCTGGGCTCGGAGCATCAGCAGCAGCGCTGAGGGATTCACTGTGGAGGGTTCCTTCCTCACATGGTCATGTGAGAAAGATCCCACCGCTGTGCCCTGGGCCGAGCGCGGGGTGGAAATGGTGCTCGAGGCCAGCGGCAAGATCAAAACGCCGGAGACCCTCAACCCCTACTTCGATCAGGTGGGGCTGAAGCGCGTGGTGGTGGCTTGTCCTGTGAAGGGTGTCGTCGCCGGTGCGGAAGCTCTCAACATTGTTTATGGCATCAACCATCACCTCTACGAGCCTGATCAGAACCGGTTGGTGACCGCTGCCTCCTGCACCACCAACTGCCTGGCGCCGGTGGTGAAGGTGGTGCACGAGAGCTTCGGTATTGAGCACGGAATGATCACCACCATTCACGACATCACCAACACCCAGGTGCCGATCGATG
>MDTB01080735.1_pt1 | contig 12344 bp, 15 predicted proteins | sample 811161 | NCBI WGS metagenome assembly MDTB01 (sample SAMN05326650, study PRJNA326480) | marine metagenome | isolation source: seawater | place: Mediterranean Sea | collected 2009 | reverse complement strand
TTTTTCTAATTTCTTTATCATTTGAGTTGAAACCTTCTAATATCATTACATCAATTTGTTCACTATTCAATTCAAATTTTGACTCCCATCCAGATATTCTGACTGCCAAAACCTCATCTAAACATAACTTACTAATTATATCTATTTTTTCTTTACCTAGTCTCAATGATATTTTGGATGCTAAAACACGTTGTTCATTATATTTTGAATTTGATAGCTTATTGACTATCTTCGAATCATTCTTTCCGGCCCATTTCGTTACTGCCTCCATTGCTTTTTCTCTATACCATGAGTCATTATCATCCAATAAGGGTGAAAAACTGACTAAATTATTTGAATCATTTATTTCAAATAACTTCCTAACAGCACGCCTTCTCTGCCTTTCATCTTTATGATTGAGGCGCAATGTTGCAGGATGTCTCATAAATATCCCTACCATATATCGATGATGAACACTTCGATTAGTAATTATGGAATTAAGTCTTCATGCCCGCCTGTGTTGGAATAATATTCACTATTGATCGACTCTATATTACCAATATCCAATCCATCTATTCCAGTTAAAATAGGCCATAACGGGCCCAACCATTCCATCTCTGCTAACAATAACTCCATCACTGGATTCTCTAGAATTTCTTCTTCACTAGAATATTCATCAACTATTGGTATTCCTGGCGGGAGATTTTTTAGTGACCAAATTAAATTATTTATTCTATTCAACGAGTCTTCTTCAATTTCTATAACTTCAAGAATTAATTCTAATGCACTTTCCATATGCTCAACTAGATTTTCTGGTTCTAAAAGATTTTTTTCTAAATCTCCAATATCCAAAGGACCAAAAACAACTCCTCCTAAGTCAGTATCTACCCACTCATCACCAAATTTCTCCTTCTTAATCAATCTCTGATGAATAATACTTCCTATTGGGCCAAGAATAAAACCATCTTCCTTAACTTTAAATTTTATTTCTGAAGGAACCTTTTTCATAAATCCTGTAATTAATACTCTATCATAATAATTGTCATTTACATTCTCTAAATCACTTGGCTTATTTACTAAAATCTCAGCTGAATGGAAATAATCTTTTATTCTATTTTCTGTATAGTCTCTTACTTCTTTGTGAGGCTCTATTATTGTTATTTTACCATTTTTACCAACTAAATTACCTAACAATGCTGATAAATATCCTCCCTTTGCACCCATTAGAAGTATAGAATAATTCTTTTTTATTTCTAGATGATGAAGCATTGTAATTATCATGTGTGGTGCAGATATCGTCTTTGATATTCCTGATTCGGTAATTAGGAATGGTACAGGATTATCGCTCCAAAAAAGATCCAAATCATGGTCAGTAAATTGTGCTGGATTAATCTCATTCATTGCTCTTTTTATATCCTTAGAGACTAATAGGCCAGATTTCTCTAAATCTTCAAGTAATTTCATCATCGACTCCATGTGAATCCTCTATTAAGACGGTTACACTACAGAGGCTTTGAATACATTGCTCCCCTGCTCTCTCTCAGGGTCCGTGGTCTAGGGGTTATGACGTTGCTCTTACAAAGCGAAGATCGCAGGTTCAATTCCTGCCGGACCCACCACTTTTCCATCCATTTTTGTATATATTTTTTTTATTGAATATTTCATTTAATTAATGAAAAGGTCATTAATGAAGATGCAATCGACAAGTCGTGGTTGAACAGACTGCTGCTCTAGCTGCCCGTCTCTCTAGGAGATTGAAAAAAAGAAAATGGACCATTTCAACTGCCGAATCTTGTACTGGTGGACTAATAGCCTCTATCTTAACAGATATGTCGGGTGCAAGTCGATGGTTTAACCAAGGGTGGATTGTTTATTCCAATGAATCCAAGACTCAACAATTAGGTGTCGATGAATCTTATTTCTTAGAAGGAAATGTAGGTACTGTTTCTCATGAAGTTGCAATAGGATTGGCCAGAGGTGCACGATATAAATCAAATTCTGATGTCTCTGTAGGTATCACTGGTATAGCGGGGCCTACAGGAGCATCTGAAAATAAAGAAGTAGGAAGGGTACATGTTGCAATTATAGCCAAGGATTATTTCCTAGTTAGAAGAATGGATTTTGGAGATAATGATCGTTTGGATAATAAAAAATCTTTTGCTTCTTTCGCTTTAGGTTTAGCTTTAGAAGCATTAGATAAAGTTGATTCAAAAGATTCTGAAACAAAGAAAATTTCTAAGAAAAAGGATATTACAATACCGTCAAAAGAAATTGATATTTCTTCATTAGATTCTCTCTCAAAAGAATGGGAAGGAAAATTATCTTGGAAATCAAATAAGAAAACAGTAGTTCAAGATATATCTAAAATAGATCTCGCTTCATCTACAGATTGGAACCAAGAAACCGATTAATTATCAAATTAGATAGATATTATCATGAGCGTTACTATCTGTGGCTTTTACATGGTTTCTGAAAACTGGGCAGTTAGATACCGCGAACTCACCAACGCGGGATTAATTGTACTAGGCAGTGATGCCAAAGAAAAAATAGAATCCTTATCAAGTATTCTTCCAATTTTAGAAGCTGCAAGATCTTCTGATGTTAAATTATTGGACTCTAAAACAATTGATGATTTACTGACTTTAGTACCTAATAATCTTAATGATTTACCAATTAATGTAAATGATAATATTGGCCAATATACACTACCAAAAAAAGGTAATGAATCTCCCATTGGGAGGATTATAGCCGCTCCACAACCAGAATTAGAGATCGCCCCTCGTCCGCATGGATTGGAATATTATGATATGATGGATTTTCCGATGGAAGCAAAAGATGTTGATTCAGAAATTGATATTCATTTTGACATAACTGGTAAATCAATTACTGAGGGCACCATGTCAGATATTCAAAGTTGTTTTAATAGCCGTTTAAAAAAAATTCGCAATCTCATGAAATCTAGTGGTATCCTAACTAGAAAACCTACATCTATTTCAGAAGCCTGGAGAAATAGGCAGAGATATTCTTCAAAGGATTATGAAATAACTTTAGTAGGCCTAGCTGGAGGGACACGCTGGGCCCGTAGTGGTAACTTAAATTTTGATATAGAAGATGAAACCGGAAAACAACTCTGCACTCTAAAACCTCCATCTGATGCATCACCAATTCACGCATCTATGGATGGTTTGATGGATGATGAAGTAATCGGAGTTACAGGTTATTTTTATGGTGACAGAGATCCAATGTTTGTAGTTCAAGATATCCATAAACCACCACTGGAAAATCATATCAAAAATCCTGCAGGAGAGGACAGGGCGGTTTCTGCAGCATTTTTATCCGATATTCACTTAGGAAGTAAAACATTTCTACAATCTCCATGGAAAAAAATGATTAGTTGGTTCAAGAATGATCCATTAGCACGTACTGTAAAATATTTTGTATTGAGTGGTGACGGTGTTGATGGTGTTGGAATTTACCCAGGTCAAGATAGACATTTAGCAATCAAGGATTTATTCAAACAATATTCTGAATTAGCACGCTTATTAGAAGAAATTCCAGATTGGGTAGATGTCATAATATTACCGGGCAACCATGATGCTGTAAGGCCCGCGGAGCCTCAACCATCATTAGATCCAGAAATTCAACAAGATTATTCTGATACTGTTTTTGTAGGTAATCCTTGTGATTTTAGTTTACACAATGTTAGGGTCCTATCCTACCACGGGAAGAGTATAGATGATTTTGTAGCAACGTTGAGATCAGTTTCCTACGATAAACCCGAAATAGCGATGAAAGCTATGTTAGAAAGAAGACATTTGGCCCCTTCTTGGGGAAACAAAACTCCACTGTCTCCTGAGCCAGAAGATAATATGGTAATCCATGATGTTCCAGATATATTCGTTACAGGTCATGTTCATGGCCATTACATAGGAAATCACAAAGGAGTGACTCTACTACATAGTTCTACTTGGCAAGATCAAACCGATTTCCAAAGAATGCTAGGATTTCAGCCAAAACCATGTATTCTTTCTGTTGTCAATTTACATACTTTTGCTACGGCATCAATTCCATTTGTATGATTATTGAAGTTTCTCGCCATCAAATATTATTGGCCATAATTCTCTTAAATCACGTTTTTCTACAATAGGAACATTTGCCCTTTTGAATTCTTCAATCGCTCTTTCTCTAGCTGGATTAAAACCTATAAATTTGGACTCGCCAACCTTCATAGATAAATCAGTACTAGAATCTCCAACCGAGATGACGTTGACAGGATTTAAATCATTAATTCTAATTAACTTTTCAACCATTATTCCCTTGTTATGTGAATATACTTTAGTTGGGGCGCCTTTGGTAAGAAATCCTTCTTCATCCCATTCAAAACCATTCGCAGCCCAATCATCAACTTTCAGCATATTTGCAATTGTCCCTATTAGAAGATCGACGCCCGATGAGACAATTGCGACAAAAATCCCTTTTGATTGTAATTTACCTATTACTTCTCTGGCGCCAGGCATTAATTTAACGCCTGCATAGCATCTCATTATATCGTCCATATGAATTTTAGACTGTACCTTTTTCCATTCTTCTACATCATGATTAACAAATTCTTCCTCTGTGATTTCTTTATTTAGGAACTTCTCTAACATTTCTTCATTTCTTGTTCCAAAATATTCGTGTATTGCCCACCATGATGATATATTATCTATCAAAACTCCATCGCAATCGAACACTACTGCTTCTACTGGCATAATTCTCAGTTACTCGTACAATAGGTCATTAATTAATAATAGGTGATTTCATCAATAACAATCACTTCGCTCATTCATGATTAATGAAGATGCAGATATCATGGCAATAAAAATAAGATTATTATTTTTTGGACCTTTAGCCGAAACAATGGGGCAAAGAGAAATTGAGGTAGCTTTGAATAAAGGAACTTCAATTATGCAATTATTGAAGAGATTTCAATTATCAGATATAGTAAACAATGGGACAAAGGTAGCAATAAATGGTGAAATAAATGATAATTTTGACTTTATTTTAATGGATTCTTCTGAAGTCGCATTTCTTCCTCCTTTTTCCGGTGGTTAATATCCTGCTTCCGAAGCATTTGAAGGACAGTACCTCTTCCTATCCTTGTTATTATGGCACTCGGAAGCACAGAATTGATAATTTTATTTGCAGTTGGAATATTTCTTTTTGGAGCAAAAAGGTTACCTGAACTTGCTAGGAATGCAGGCCGAGCAAAGGGCGAATTTCAACAAGGATTAAGGGATGTTTCTCAACCATCCAAAGCAGAAATAGATATGGATAGGGGCGGAGTTTCTGAAGAAGTTGCAAATTCCGTAAACCAGGAAGAATGAATTACTTTTTTTTCCTACTTTTCAATTTTGATCCACAAACGACGCATTCGCCTAGATATTCTTTCTTTGCCGTAGGTTCATTTGGCATCTTACTTATAATTTTACAACCAATACATACAACTTCCCACTCCCAAATTTCTCTTATACCATCGGTATTTACAGATCTCCATTTTATTTCAGAATATTCTGCTAAATTTTGCATTCTATAATCATCTGTGATTAATGTATAATTATTCTTCATTGCAAGCGCGAGAATTTCTATATCTGTCCGAGATAGTCCAGTAATATCTCCAGTTTTTTTAGAAATTTGAATTATTTTTTCAATACTTTCATCATCAGGATCTTCCCAATTTATTCCAATAGCATCTATTATTTCCAACCTATCAGGATAATTATTCATCAATTCATTTCTTTGTCGAGGACTAGCTAAACTTCCAAATAATCTCTCAAGAGGCCATGAAATCAAAGCCGAAGTATCTACTACCTCTCCTGCTACCACGGTTCTGGGAGGACCCTATGTAATATCATAGGTATGTTTATTCACAAAAAGATATATATTTTTACTAACGTATTTTATTAGTGGTACTAAGTACGATGTAATGTGCTAAGTCAGATTATCGATACTACAGTTAATTGGGCCGATAATTGGGGGCTCATAGGTTTAGCAGTTGTATCGGCAAGTGAAGCGATGTTTCAACCAGCCCCTCCGGATTTATTGGTTATACCAATGGCATTGAATTCAAATGGTTCTATTTCAGAAATTATTGCTATAGTTCTTGTAGCAACTATCTTCAGTGTTTTGGGTTCTCTTGGAGGGTATGCAATTGGCATGTATGCAGGTAGACCATTTTTAGAAAAATTTGTTAAATCTGATACAATATCTAGACTTGATAATATATTCCTAAAATATGGAACAATGGGAGTTTTTATTGCTGCAATTTCTCCTATCCCATACAAAGCGTTTGCATGGGCCGCTGGTTCGGGAAAAATGAATCTAAATCTATTTATTTTCGCTGGATTATTGGGTAGAGGTATAAGATTTGGTTTAGAGGGATTTTTATTGGGTTTTTATGGTGATGAGTTCTCAGATTTGATGTATAATCATTTCTTTTGGTTAGCTGGAGGAATATTAGCTACTATATTTTTCATCCCTTTGAATGGATGGTGGAACTCACTAATTCAAAATAATACTGACGATTTATGAAGTACTTTTAATCGAACCGATTATGTGTTATGCGCCTCTCGCGAGTCCGTCGCTCGTGTGGTGTAGTTCGGTCCATCATGCCGCCCTTTCGAGGCGGCGACCCGGGTTCAAATCCCGGCACGAGCACCATAAGTATAATTTTACACCATAAAGATACTTTCATACTTCATGTTTTTCTATTGGTATCTTTCTTTTATTGGCTTCGTTAATGATAACTCTAGTCCACTTACTAGTTTCCGAAGGAATTGCTAGAATATGTGTAGCACCTTTCAATATCTTTTCTGTAAGAGTATTTGGCGCTTCGGCCCTACCTCTATCTACTAAACTTCTTGTAGAATCACTCCATTCTTCAGAAAATACAGCTATGGGAATTATATTGGCATCTGACCATCTTTCTGCCATATAATCTACGCCGCTCGCGCCTCCAACAATAATCAAATCCGGGTATCCAAATTTATCAACCCATTCTTCTATTATTTTTTCGAATATTTCAAAGTCATAAAATCTGCTGGAACCTACTATTGCTAAATTAATTATCGCCCCATCTTTGTTCAAATCTTGACTCCCAAAAGATTCAACAGTTTGCTGGCCAGTATGCTCTGTCACGCTTCTTCAGAGGAGTGTTTACAGATAACTGCTTCCCTTTTTTTTGCATTATTCTCATACGCGACTTGATATTGCACGCCTGCTTGGAGTATACGCAGGTGTGTACAATGGCGCTAAATCTAGAAGAAATTAGATCTGAGTTTCCCATACTGGAACGAAAGTTACCTAATGGAAAGCAATTAGTTTACTTTGATAACGCAGCAACATCTCAAAAACCAAAATGTGTTATTTCTGCAATGTCAAATTATTACGAACAATATAATTCTAATGCTCACCGTGCAAATCATACATTAGCCGATGAAGCAACCACTGCTTTAGAGTCAGCAAGAGAAAATATTGCTAATTTTTTCGGTACTAGCCCAGATCAATTAATATATACAAGTGGTGCAACTGAAGCAATAAATTTAGTCGCTTTCTCCTGGGCGCGACAGAATCTTTCCAAAGATGATATCGTTGTTTTGACTGAGATGGAACACCATGCCGACATAGTTCCTTGGCAACAACTTTCAAAGGAAATAGGAATAGAAGTACGTTATGTACCCATTGATACTGAAACATTTTCTCTAGATATGGAAGCATTTTCTGTCGCCGTATCAGGGGCATCTCTTGTTTGCGTGGTACATACGAGTAACGTTTTAGGAGTAAGAAATCCTATTGAAGATATAATTCAATTATCTCATTCCTCCGGGGCAAAAGTACTACTTGATTGTGCACAAGGAGCACCACATGAAAAAATATTATTTGATGATATGAATGCTGATTTTGTAGCCATTTCTGCTCATAAAATGGCTGGACCTACCGGTATTGGGTGCTTATTAGTAAAAAAAGAAATTATGAATCACATGTCCCCCTTCATGACTGGAGGATCAATGATAAGAACGGTAACTATTGAAGGCTCAACATTTCAAGAAGGACATGCAATGTTTGAAACAGGGACTCCTCGAATCGCTGAAGCAATAGGTTGGGGGGCTGCGGTTGAATGGCTTGATAAATTTGATATGCAAGATGTCCATTCCCATGTCCAGAACTTAGCATCATGGACAGCATCTCAAATGAGAAAAATTCCCGGTATTAGGATTTATGGAAATCCCGAAGATAAACAAGGGAGTGGTGCTGTATCATTTTTACACGAAACAATACAATCTCTTGATCTTGCTCTTTTCTTAGATGAAGGAGGATTTGCAGTCAGAACTGGTCACCACTGTGCGCAGCCTTTGATGGATGCATTGAATGTACCTTCAACTAATCGAATATCCTTCTGGATATACAATACTATGGAAGAAGCTGAAATGTTTGTTGAGTATCTAAAATATGTAGTGGGGAGATTCTCATAAAATTATTTTTAAAGAAAGGAAGTTTTAATATGAAGGATGAAAATCACTGGCCGATTAATTTAATTCCTATCATTGAAGAATTTAAAGAATGTTTCGACTCAATGGACAGGTATGAATTATTGTTTGATTATGCAAAAAAACATCCCACTCCATTATCTCCGGAAAATTGGACGGATTCTAATCAAATAGTTGGTTGTCAATCTCGTGCACATGTTGAATGTATTTTAGATGATAATGGGAACTTTTTGATGAAAGGAGGGGCGGATGCTCAGATAGTTCAAGGATTGATGGCAATAACTGCTATGGCAGTTAATGGACTTTCTCCAAAGGAGGTATCTATATTATCTCCTGAATATGCGAATGAAATGGGGATACAATCATCACTAACTCCAAGTAGGGCAAATGGTTTTTTGAATATGTTCAGAAGAGTACAAGAAGAGGCAATAAAACTTTTATGAGGGCATTATATGATTGATGAATTAGAAATCAAAGAATGTCTTTCAGAGGTAGAAGATCCTGAAATGAAAATTTCAGTTATGGATTTAGGATTGATTTATTCTATTTCTATAGAAGGTAATCATGTTGAGATAGATATGACACTTACCAGTCCTGGATGTCCAGTTGCACCCGAATTAATGGCCGCTGTTCATCGCGCAGCATTAAATGGAAAAGGAGTAGAATCAGTACATGTTAATTTAACATTCTCTCCATTATGGGATCCTCGCATACACGCAACAGAGGACGGTAAATTTGACCTAGGAATATTTTAACTTTCTAATTACTATTTGCAGCATTAACAGTATTTGTCAATAGCATTGCAATAGTCATTGGCCCCACTCCTCCTGGGACTGGAGTCATATAACTCGCTTTTTCCATAGCGGATGATTCGACATCTCCGACAAGCTCATATTTATTCGTAGAACTATCTATTATTCTTGATATTCCGACATCTACTATTACTGTTGAATGTTTAATCCATTCTTTTTTAACAAATTCAGGTCTACCTAATGCTGCAATGATTACATCAGAAGTCATACATATTTTTTCTATATCTTTACTTCTTGAATGAGTAATTGTAACTGTTGCATCCACTCCTTTTTGTGCTAACATCAAAGACAGAGGCATCCCTACTATCCTACTTCTTCCTATTACGGTAACTTTCTTACCAACTAAATTGATTTTAGCATTGTTCAGTAGTTTCATTATTCCCGCAGGAGTGCAGGGAATAAGTCCTCTCATGTCTCCTTGAACCAATTTACCCAAGTTCCAAGGATGAAATCCATCAACGTCTTTTGTGGGATCTATTCTTTCTGTTATTTTCAATTCGTCAATATGCCTAGGTGTTGGACTCTGAACTAATATTCCATGAATATCATTATTTTTATTCATTTCATCAATTATTTGTAAGACTTCTTCCTCTAAAGTTGCCATGGGTAAAATTACTTTAGTACTTATAATTCCAGTTCTTTTACAGGCATTTTCTTTATTTCTTACATAAACATGACTAGCAATATCATCACCAATTAGAATTACCGCTAAATGGGGTTCAATTCCCTTTTTCTTCAATTTACTAACTCTGAGTTTCAAATCATCTTCAATTTCTCGACTAAGACTTTTGCCATCAAGAAGTACTGCGCCCATGAACATACGTGCCGAAGGCCAGGTTTTCAACTTTACAATGGAGCCCCAGGAGGGAGTCGAACCCCCGACCGTCTGATTACAAATCAGATGCTCTACCAGGCTGAGCTACTGAGGCGTATCTCGGGGCGGCCGTCTTTTGCACTTGAACCCTATAGTTTCAAATTGTAATTTTGAGGGTCAATTTCATTCGTAAACACTCTTTCGGCATGCTATTGACATCTAAGAGTAGTGAGTATCATAAACGTCTGAATATTGTTATTTCAGCGTGGATATGTATAGCCATTGGAAGTACAATTATTATTTCATTTGAAGGATCATCATTTTCCTTTGCCGTGGCTACACCGCTTTCGTTGGGAGGGATATTTCTATTGTTTATAGGATTAAGCATGGATGTACAAAGCTCAATCTCATCAGAAGAAATAGCTTCATGGACTCCAGATTCTTCTTTACTTCCCGATGCAGGTAGGGCGATGTATAGGGTGGATACAACTCTAAATGAGCCAATTAAAACATCAATATTGTGTGGAAAATGTGGTAAAATAGTATGGGTTGAAGGGAAAAAACCATTCTCATTCTCCTGTAATAATTGTAATATTCTTCTGTGGGAGGAAGAATGATTTTTCAGATCGCTCTCATCGGTAATCATCAAGTGGATTGGTCTCTTCGATAGTATGAGGGCGTAACATGAGTTTGGGTAATAATGAACGTAAAATGCTACGTTTAATGCTTTCTAATCCATCTAAAATATGGGAACTAGATGATTTACTTACTGGTACTGGATGGATAGATCAAGTACACGTGGCAGGCTCGGGAGGCAATCTAAATGAGCAAGGATTTGTAGAAATTATTGAGAATAAGACATCAAGTGTTACTCTTGGTCCTGAAGGAATTAAATCTGTAGAAATAGGATTACTAGAAAGCAGACTTTGGGATTGGTTGATTTCTATGGAATCCAATCTGAGGACTATGAAAAATTTACTTGATTCTAATTTTGATAGACATGAGACAGGACCTGGAGTTGGAATCTTGAAGGGACTAGGCGTAACTATTGAGAAGGGAATTTTTAATTTAGGTAATGAATCAGAAATTTCTTCAATAATTAAAAATAGGACTTCATTCTTGAATAAATTATCTAAAAATAATTATGATTCAAGCTCATTGGACGATGAATTAATTAGACATTTTTCTTCACGTAAAGGATTAATCAATATTGAGGAATCCATAACAAGAAGTTGGACTCTAACAAAATCTGGAAAGGCAATAAGAACCTCAGATATTGAAGAAATAGAGCTTATTGGAGAAATAACTCCCGAGTTATTACAAAGTGAAAATTGGAAAGATGCTAAATTTAAACCATTTGATGTTAATACGCCTGCTCCTACTCCTACTGGAGGAAGGCCACATCCAATGCAATCCCTAATAGAAAGAATTAGATCTGTATTTCTTGAAATGGGATTTTCAGAGATCGAAGGAGACTATGTCCAATCAGCTGGATGGAATATGGATGCCTTGTATATACCTCAATCACATCCTGCTAGAACAATGCAAGATACTTTCTATTTATCAAATCCTGAGAAAATACATGTAGACCAGAAATATTTAGATTTATGGAAAGATGTTCATCAGAATGGACATGATACAGGAAGTAAAGGATGGGGACTGGGTTTCGACAAAGAAGAATCAAAAAAAGCATTATTGAGGACACACACAACTGTAAATACTGTTCGACACATAGCCAATAATCCTAATCAAGCAAGTCGTGTATTTGGTATAGGAAGAGTGTTCAGGCAAGAGACAATAGATCGTACACATCTACCTGAATTTCATCAAATTGAAGGGATAATACATGAACCTAATGCTAATTTACCAATGCTAATTTCTACTCTGAAAACTTTCTATGCCAAAATGGGCTATCCTGATGTAAGAGTAAGGCCTGCATATTTCCCTTATACCGAGCCTAGTGTTGAAGTTGATATCCTGTGGAGAGGTGAATGGTTAGAATTAGGAGGGGCAGGAATTTTCAGACCTGAAGTTACTGAACCATTGGGCACTGAATGGCCTGTTTGTGCTTGGGGTATGGGCCTGGAACGTTTGGCTATGTTAGTACTGGATCTCGATGACATACGTCAATTATATCAACCAGATCTAGAACGTCTTCGGAAAATGCCTTTGATTTGAATCTATAAAAACTTTCAATTATATTATTCATTAGTT
>MDTB01232141.1_pt1 | contig 12345 bp, 14 predicted proteins | sample 811161 | NCBI WGS metagenome assembly MDTB01 (sample SAMN05326650, study PRJNA326480) | marine metagenome | isolation source: seawater | place: Mediterranean Sea | collected 2009 | reverse complement strand
CTTTGGTATGGGCCGTTGTTTGGCTCAGCTTGGCTCGACGCTATTGGTAAGACCGAGGCCGATCTGCCACCTTCCGCAACACCCTTTGTGGTGAGCTTTTTTGCGGCACTGCTCACAGCATTAGTGTTAGCTGTATTGCTCAGCGCATTGGGTATGAGTGGCGGTATTGATGGCGCGATCATGGGGCTGTGGGTTGGCATAGGCTTTATTGCTGCGGCTATGGCGTCCGATGCGTCGTTCTGTCGTTGGGGATTGAAGCTGTTTCTGATTCAGTCCGGCTATAGAGTGGTATACAGTGTGCTGATGGGGGGCATCTTAGGGTACTGGCAATAGCCGCGGCCCCAGCATAATTTTTATTTGATACAAGGAGTACGCGATGTCGCTTGTGGCGGTAATGGAGACGAATAAAGGCACGATCCGATTAGATTTGTACGCGCAGCAAACGCCAATGACGGTAGCCAATTTCGTTAATTTAGCCCAACGAGGATTTTATGATGGGCTGTCTTTTCATAGGGTCATCGCTGACTTCATGGTTCAGGGTGGTTGTCCGTTGGGTACCGGTACTGGTGGACCTGGGTATCGATTTGGCGATGAATTTACCGGTGATCTGCGTCACGACGCCCCAGGCAAATTCTCAATGGCTAATGCTGGCCCAGGCACCAATGGCTCACAATTTTTTATCACCCACGTTGAAACTCCGTGGTTGGATGACGCGCACACGATTTTTGGCGCGGTGCAATCAGATGCAGACCAAGACGTTGTTAACGCCATCGCACAAGGGGATCAGATTGTCAGTGTGACGATCGAGGGCGATGCCGAAGCATTGTTAGCGTCGGTGCCCGAAGTGCAGGAATGGAACGCACAACTCGATGCCTGATTGGTAGTAAAGATCGCACTGGGGGAGCAATGACTGAGCCTTTACTGTTTGCGGATTTGAAGGTTCTGGATGTAGGCAGTTGGATCGCGGCTCCGGTCGCGGCCACAATGCTTGCAGATTACGGTGCAGCAGTCATAAAGGTCGAAGCTCCGGACCTTGGCGATGGCTATCGTAATTTTGCGGATATGCCAGGTTCCCCGGATGCGCATACCAATTACACCTGGCATATGGATAATCGCAACAAGCGATCGATTACCCTTAATCTAAAGTCTGAGGCTGGGCGCAGGGTGCTCCGAGAACTCGTCGCCGAATGCGATGTGTATGTCACCAACCTACCGCAACCAATGCGTCGCCAATGGCAATTGACTTATCAGGACCTTGCCGCGGTTAACCCGACGATGATCTATGCGTCGCTTACTGCGTATGGTGAGCATGGACCTGAACAGGATCGTGAAGGATTCGATTTAGTCGCTTACTGGTCGCGCTCAGGCCTGATGGACCTGGTGCGTGCGCCTGGAGCCTCGCCAGCTCCAGCGCTGCCAGGTATGGGGGATCACCCCACTGCAATAACGCTCTATGCTTCTATTGTTACGGCGTTGCTCCAGCGACAGCGCACGGGCAGGGGCAGCCATGTTCATACATCGCTGATGGCGAATGGGGTTTGGTCAGCGTCTTGCATTGCGCAGGGTGTATTTGCCGACGCAAGTTTTGACAATTACTTCGCCAATCAGTCCAGGCAATTTACACGGCTACTGTATCAAGCGAACGACGGGCGCTGGCTGCAGTTCTCGATGGTGCGCACAGATGATGAAGTGGACGCGTTACTGGTCGCCATTGAGCGGCCTGATGCTCTAGTCGATGAGCGCTTTGCAACTGCTGAGGCGCGCTTACAGCACGGCGAGGCTCTGAAAGCTGTGATCGCAGAAGCGGTCGCGCAGCGCAGTAGCTCGGAGTGGATGCATAGTTTCGCCGAGGCAGGCGTGCCGGTGGCGCTAGTTGCACAAGTAGCTGATCTTGCGAACGATCAACAAGTGCGCGCCAACAACATGGCGATCGCAGCGCCGCCAGCAACGACTATGTCACGCATGATTAAACACCCAATGAATATCGATGGAGTGGCTACTCGGGAGCACATGCCGGCACCCACTCAGGGTCAACACAGTGCTGAGGTACTCCAGGAATTGGGCTACAGCTCGGAGCAAGTGGCGCAAATGCGCAAAGATGGGGTGATCTGACGGCTATGCAAACTTTGGCTTGGGTTTACTTCTACGCCTCTGCCGGTGTTGTTGCGGTCATTCTTGCTGCGGCGGCGATACACAAGATGCGCTTTTCTGCAGATTTTATTACTGCGCTTGCCGGCTACCGGTTGATGCCGGCGATGACACTAAAGTTGTGGTGGGCTGTACCTGCTGTGGAAGTCATGGCGGTGATTGAATTGTTGTTCTCCCATGCACAGAGCCGATGGTTAAGCCTCGCTCTATTCACGGTTTACGGCGCCGCCATAAGCGTAAATCTAATGCGTGGGCGCACGCATATTGATTGCGGCTGTGGCGGTGACCGCACGCCCATCGGTTGGGGTCTGGTGTTACGCAACGGCGTGTTGGCTGGGTTGGCACTACCGTTTGCGGCTCCAGTTAATGTGCTAACTCTGTCTAGCACGCTACTGTTGGCGGCGACGATAGCATTTGCTGTGTTGAGTTATGTGACGACTAATCAATTGTTCGCCAACGCTGCTAGGTGATAGGTCGCAGATATGCTTGAAGATTTGCTCATCGCCTCCCAGGTAGTGCTATGGGTTGCTGTGTTGGTCCTTGCTGTCAGCGTATTTGCGCTAAGTAGACAACTGGCACGGCTGTTTGCTCGAGTGCCTCCCGCAGGCGCTTTAAGCGTTAATGCGCTGTTGCAACCAGGAGATTTAGCGCCGCGCATAGACGCCACAGATATTTGGGGCAAATCGCTCACCGTTGGTGGTGAGGGTTCGAGTCAACGCCTGTTGTTTTTCTTATCCCTAGATTGCCCCATTTGTAAGAGTTTAATGCCTGTCGTTCGTTCGGTTTGTGCATCGGAACAGGCAGAATTGTTGCTCATTAGTGATGGCGCCGAAATTGAAGATCACCGTAGCTTTGCTGAACAATGCGATTTAGCGCTATATCGCTATGTACGGTCCGAGGCTGTGGGTATGCAATATGCTGTCGGTAAACTGCCTTACGCGGTTTTACTAACCCCTAGTGGCGTCGTCGCAAGTCTTGGTATCGTTAACAATCGTGAGCACTTAGAAAGTTTGTTTGTTGCCAAAGAAGCCGGTGTTGGCACGGTGCAGCAATACGTACAAGAACTTGGCCAAGACGCTCAGTAGTCCTGTCAAATACGTGCAACCGGTGCTGTCGGCATTGCCCAACGCCATGGATGTTATTGCCGGCAAAGCCATTCCCGACGCCAGTCAGCCGTGTTAACAGCAGCAACTGGAGTTATCTACGACAAAGCGTGTCTTTAATGTTGACAGCGATAGATCCGCGCGAGTACAAAGTCGCAATGCAATAAGGCTCTGGAGTGCCTTGTTCTGCAACGGCACTTCTCTGTCTTTTGGTGGTGACGAATATCACTGACAGTTTATTGTTAAGGAAAGCACTTGAAGAAGGGTGTTAAGAAGAGCAAGAAGCAAAGTGTAGAAGCGGCTGAAGCGGTATCAGCCCAGGATGCTGCCGACACCGAATCAGAAGAGGAGTCTTTTGCAGAGGCCGACGCTGATGAGTCAGTGGCAGTGGACCTCGGTGATGTCGATATCGATGACGGTGACCCTGAGCACATTGAAGACGCTGAACAAGAACTTCTCGCCGAAATGGGTGACGAAAAGTCATCCGCCCGCACGTTAGCGATCCGCAGGGCATTGGAAGAACGAAACGAACGCCGACGCATGGCTGAGGATCTCGACTATTTGGACTTCGACGACTAGACCAGTACCGGCGCTTCGCGATCTGGTCTTAGTGGGCGGAGGTCATAGCCATGTTCAAGTGGTCAAGTATTTCGATATGCATCCGGCGCCCGGGGTGCGAGTCACGCTAATCTCCGAACAGGCTATCGCAGCTTACTCCGGCATGTTGCCCGGGTGTTTAGCAGGTCAATACCAAGCCGACGATATACACATTAAGCTGATGCCGTTGTGCGCGCATGCTGGAGTGCGCTTTATTCAAGCTCAAGTCAGCGGCTTAGACTTACACAACAACAGAATAGTGTTCGATGACCGGCCGCCCATCGCCTTTGATGTGCTGTCCATCAACTGTGGTGCTCAGCCCAGGGTGGTGCCGGAGCTGGGTATTGCGGTTAAGCCCATTAGCGATTTTCTGCCGATCTGGCACCAAGCGCTAGCGAGCATAAAGAATAGCGGCAACGTAGCAACAACGCTGAGTGTGGTCGGCGCTGGGGCGGGTGGAGTAGAAATTGCATTGGCGAGTAGGGCTGCGTTACCCGATCAGGTGGCTATTCGACTCTATGGGCCGCAATTGTTAAAAGACCATAGTCCCGCGGCACGTCGACAAGTGCGCAAAGTGTTGGCGGAAAAGCGTATCGAGCACATCGGCGAACGCTATCAACCAGAGGATAAGCAACCACCAGAGCAACATGTCTTTTGGGTAACGGAAGTCAAAGCGCCTGGGTGGGTGGCCGGTTCGGGCTTAGATGTGGACGACCAAGGATTTGTGCGAGTGGATGAGTGCTTGCGCAGTATCTCTAACGACAATGTATTTGCTGCCGGTGATATCGCCCATTTGATGAGCCAGCAACGACCTAAGGCCGGAGTGTATGCAGTGCGCGCGGGCCCAGTGCTTGCGCGTAATTTAGGTCATGCAGCGCAAGGATTAGCACTACATGGCCGCAAGCATCGCTATGTCGCTCAGCGTAGTCATTTGAATCTGATCAATTGTGCAGACGGCACCGCGATAGCGTCGCGTGGGTGGTGGGCAAGCCGCAATCGACTTTGGTGGTGGCTAAAGGATCGCATTGATCGGGCCTTCATTGCTCGATTTAACGAATTAGCTGTCATGCCAGACACGCCGATGACGGTCAGTGCTGCGCTGTCAGCAGATTTGCCAGATGAGACGATGCGATGCGGTGGTTGTGGTGCGAAGGTTGCCGCTCAGCCGTTGCGGCGAGTACTGGCTCGATTACCCAAACAAGAGGCGGCATATGTCAGCTTAGGCATCGGCGATGACGCAGCTCAGATCGTTAATCAAAGCGACCAGACCTTACTCAGTGTTGATGGCTTCCGCGCAATGATTGATGACCCTTACCGTTTCGGACGCATTGCTGCTCATCATAGCCTCAACGATATCTATGCCATGGCTGCGCAACCCACAGCAGCATTAGCGTTTGTTACGTTGCCGCTGATGGCCACACATTTGATGGAAGAGGAATTGTTTCAGGTGCTCAGCGGTGCTGTCAGCGTACTCAATGCAGCTGGTGCGCCGCTGGTGGGGGGGCATTCTGCCGAGGGTGCGGAGCTTAGCATCGCCCTAACGGTTACCGGTAGCGGTTCGACGCAAGCGTTGACCAAGGGTCGTGCGCGTCAGGGTGATGTTTTGATACTGACTAAAGCCTTGGGTACCGGTGTGTTACTGGCTGCAGCGATGCGTGGTAATGGAAATGGCGATTCTCTTACATCCTGTGTCGCGTCCATGGATCAAAGTAACGCCACAGCGGTAACTGTTTTACAACAGCATGGTGCGCGCGCGTTGACTGACATCACCGGTTTTGGGTTTTTAGGGCATTTGGGGGAAATGCTGCGCGCCTCAGAGTTGGGCGTGTCGTTGAACTACGCGGCCATTGCCAGGTTACCCGGTGCTGCAGCGGCATTGGCTGCTGGGGTGCGCAGCTCGCTCCATCGAGCCAATGAGTTGGTGCTGCGCGATTATCAAATAAGCGAAAATATTTCGTCGGAGCCCGGGTTGGGTTTGCTGGTAGACCCGCAAACCTCTGGTGGACTGTTAGCTGCAGTTCCCGCCGAACAAGCTTTGCCATGTGTTGCGGCGCTGCATGCGGCGGGTTTCGCTGCTGCCCAGGTGGTCGGAGAGCTGCAGCAGCCGGGGCGTCAAAACATACACTAACGACGGTTGCCGTCTGTCGGCGTGGTTGGCGGTTGCCGTTAAAAGAATTCTGCCAGTGCTGGGCGAAAACGATCCATGTCTACCAGAAACGAATCGTGGCCCTGAATGCTCTCCAACGCGAGCATCCGTGTGTCCGCAACATAGGGTCGCATTGCGTCAGCAAGTTCCTGCTGTTGCTGCAGTGGGAACAACGCATCGCTAGCGACACCAATCACCAACGCGGCGCGCAGTGACAAATGGGAAAAACTGGCGGCCAGGCTGCCGCCATGATCCGCAGCATCGAATAAGTCCATGGCCCGCGACAGGTAAAGGTAGCAATTCGCGTCGAAAGCGCCGACAAATCGCTCAGCATGATTTTCTAGATACGATTCCACTTCAAAGTTCATACCAAACAAATTGTCAGTATCTGGTCGGTCAGCGGTCCGCTCACGACCGAAGCGACTCTGCCACTCGGCCGCAGAGCGATAGCTAATCATCCCTAACTTGCGCGCCAGGCGCATGCCGGTAACAGGGCCATGTTTCTCCGGGTCGTAGTTGCCTTCTTGCCATAGCGGATCGGTACGAATAATTTCTCGCTGCAATGAGCGTAAGGCTATGGCGTATGGTTGACTGCGGCTGCCTGAAGAGATCGATACCAACCGCTGACAGCGGTCTGGATGCAGCAATGCAAAAGACAGAGCGGTCATGCCGCCCATCGAAGCGCCGATAACGGTATGCACTTGCGCTACCTGTAGGTGGTTTAGTACCGCCAGAGCGCTATTGGCGATGTCCTCGACTGTTAAAACTGGAAAGTCCAGGCGGTACAAATCACCCGTTGCAGGGTTAACGCTCGCAGGGCCAGTGGACCCGAAACAGCTACCTAGGGAATTTACGCACACCACAAAGTAGCGCAGGGTATCAATTGGTTTATCCGCACCTATCATGTCTTCCCACCAGCCGGCCGAGGGATCCAGTGGGTTAGAGGCCGCATGGGCAGATGGCGATAGCCCGGTGAACAGCAATAGACAGTTATCGTGGTTGCTGTTCAATTCACCCCAAGTCTCGTAGGCCAGAGTCGGCTGCTGCAACCGACCGCCCTTCATCAAGAAATCCTGATCCAATTGCAATAACTGTCGTGCGCTCATATTGCCCCCAAAGCGAGCCGGCTAAGATATGAGAATGTGGGGCTTTTAGCCAGTGTGGGCTAGAAGTAAAGCTACTGCGGCTGGGATACGTCGGCTGAAAAAGTCGCGGCAACCTGTTCTGCGTGCATCAATACATCATCGATAAGCGCTAACGCGGCACTGTCAAACTCTATGCCCAAAAATGCCGTGGTGGATAACTCAATAAATACTTCAAGAAGTCGTTCCTCGCCGTCGACGGCGTTGAGGTCATGAAAAACCCGGCTGAAAAAACTTGCGGCCTCGGCTTGCTCGGTATCGAGCAAATGCTCGAGCAGGTCGCCCACCTTTGGCAACAGGTCAGCTTTCACAGTGTCGACGGCATTCATCAGGCTACCCTGAGCGAGTCGACGTGAAGAGACTGTGAACTGACCGATATACCCCTATTATAAGGCTTTAAGAGGAAAGTCATGAATCGGTTATTCGCGTTCGTCAATCCATTCGTTGTCAAGCTTGCTGGTTCATTCGCGCATGTCGTAATCAGCCATCAAGTGCTCGTACTGCATTTTGTTGGACGGCGCAGCGGTCGCCGCTACCAAATTCCAGTCAGTTACTTGCAGCACGATGGTGCGCTGCTGTGCATGACAGCACGCAGTGGACTTTGGTGGCGTAATCTGCAAGGTGAAGTTCCTGTCCAAGTCACTTTACGCGGACAGGTATTGGCGGCCGCAGCTGCGGTCGAGGCCGAAGACGCTGCGCGTATAGCCGCAGCCTTAAAACAGTTTTGCCTGCGCAGTCGCATCAGCGCGTTTTTTGCTGGAGTTGGTTTTGATGGCCCCGAGCCACGCGACCAAGATCTAGCGCGCGGCGCCCAACAACAAGTGCTGATTCGGCTGGAATTGTGCTAACCCGCTGACCTCACAGCATCCATTGCATAGCCAGTCGCACAGTACGCGCCAATACTGAATAAGAGTGGACATCCACAACCGGCTGTTCCTTCACCACTATGCGGGGTAGCGACCATGCGCGAAAGGACCTCAAATAATACTGCAACGCGGTGTATTAGCGACGTCTGCATGAGTCAATTCCTCGGTTTCGCGATCCGCAGTGGTGGCTTGCGCGGAGCAAAAAGACGTCAACACAATTGCCACTGCCAACTATAAGTGCACAATAAGCCGCAGACATTCAGCGCGCGATAATAGAAAAAACAGCAATCTGCTGCAGTGCTGAACTGACAGTGACGCACAGCAAGTTACAGCGCACACAGCAAGGCTTGGCAGTAGGGGTTAGCTTGGAAAAATTCAGCATGCGCAAGCGTTGCGAACACCAACTTCGAGTGTGGTTAGGCAGGGCGTACCGACCGAGACATGTAACAGAGCTGGGTGCAACAATGTTTGGCGGTCATGGATATGGAGCTTGGCCTTGTTTGGCTGACCGGCTAAACGCCAGTAGTGTCGTCTACTCCGTTGGCATAGGTTTCGACATGCACTTTGATCGCGCATTGATTGACCGGTTTGGTCTCACGGTGCATGGATTTGATCCGACACCCAGAGTGATGGAGTGGCTTGCGGATAACCCCCCACCTGCAAGATTCAAGTATCAATCGCTGGGCCTTGCATGGTTGGACGGCGAGTTGTCTTTCGCCGCCCCTGCCGATGAAAATGCAGTTTCAGGCACTGTGGTGCCAGAAGCGCTGGCTGGTCAAGAGACGGTGTCCATTCCTGTTGCGAGACTGAAAACCATGATGTCGGAACTTGGGCATGAGCACATTGACGTGCTCAAGATGGATATCGAAGGTGCAGAGTACGCAGTGCTCGATGATATGTTGGGCTGCGGTATCCTACCGGATCAACTGCTCGTTGAGTTTCATCACGGCAAACGGCGCAAAGGTCGATATCCCGTCTCCGCCACGCGCAAACGGGTGGCCGCCTTGTTAGCGCGCGGATACAAAATCTTTTGGGCCAGCCAGAGCGGTCGGGAATTGGCTTTTGCGATGGTTACCTGAACGCGCGGTCACTCTGCCATAAAAATCTCACAATGCGGCAAGGCCGCCGTCGGGTCGTGCCAATGTAACCGCTCGAGATAAAGCTCGCGATTGTAGGCGTCGAAGTGCTCGAGCATATAGTCAGCAACCGCTCGCTCAAACAGCTGTAAACCCTCTAAAACGCTGGGAGCGTTGATACGCACCTGAATGTCGAAAGGCTCTATGGGAAGTTCGTCTGCGTCGTAACCCCAGATGTCGCGCATCGAGTACAGAACCGGATCAACAGGTCTGGCGGACAAAGCCTCTATGTTGACTTGGCCACCTTCGGCAGGTCGTAGCCTCCAAGGATGATGTTTCATGTGACTGTCACTGGTTATTTGTTGTCCAACAAGACAGCATTAAAGCAGGTGAAACCAAGCAATGTCTAAGAAATAACTGACTAAATATTGGACATCTCGGGTGCGCATGCAGATTATTTGCCCACGAACACAAAAGAGTGCCGGAGCCATCATGCAGCCATTGCCTAACGCCTCCCAGATGCAATTTGTCATTGCCGACCAGTCGCTGCCCGCTCAAATGCCGACGCGCGAGGCCGGTTTGGCGTTGTTACGCCAGTTTTTGCCCAGAGCCGGGCGGCACTACCAAGCACACCGGAACGAAGATCTGGGTGTTGGCGAACATCACGGCGTTTCGCGACTCTCGCCGTATTTGCGCAGGCGCATGGTTTCTGAACAAGAGGTTTTGGCGGCGGTGTTGTCTGAACACAGCGAGTCTGACGCGTTTAAGTTTGTGCAAGAGGTATTTTGGCGAGGCTATTGGAAAGGCTGGCTTGAGCATCGCCCCATGCTCTGGCAGGGCTATCAGGACGACCTTACCGACGTGTACCGATTGGCGTGCAAAAATACTTGGCGCAGTGAAAGCTATCAGCGCGCCATCGAGGGTCGCACAGAAATCCAACCGTTTAACGGTTGGGTTCATGAGTTGATCGAAACTGGATATTTGCACAACCACGCGCGCATGTGGTTCGCCAGCATATGGATATTCACGTTGGGTTTGCCATGGCAATTAGGCGCAGACTTTTTTATGCGCCATTTGTTGGATGGTGATGTGGCGGCCAACACGCTTGGGTGGCGCTGGGTCGCGGGTCTCCACACCAAAGATAAAATCTATCTAGCCTCCGCGGCAAACATTCGTAAATGCGCTGCAGCGCGGGTGATTAGTGATTGTAATCACGACAGTGGGCTAGCTCGCCTCGCCAAGAGCGCGCAGGCACCAGAAGAAACGCTTTCGGCTAAGGCATTGCAAGTGCAGCCTATTTCTTGGCCTAGCCCCTACAGCGCTGATGCGCAGAACACGCGTGATGTCGCGATATTACTCACCGAAGAAGATCTATGTTTAGAACTGCCGCTGACACCCGGGGGCGTTATCGCTCTTAAGCCGTTGCCTCGTAGCAGCATCGGCGACACCTCACCGTTGGTGCGAGCGTTCAGCGAAGGAGCGCTGGCGGACACGTTAGGGCGGGTTCTACAACGGCATGGGACAACGCTGCGGGCGGGTGTACAGGCCGTCGCTGGTGTGGAAGACGTCGTGCAGTGGGCGGAGCACCACAAATTCAAGGAAGTCGTCCACGCTTACGCGCCAAGTGGGCAAGTTCGCCAGTGGCTAGTGGAGTTGCGTGCCGGACTGGCCGCTCGCGGCATCCGGCTGACTGAATTTATGCGCGACTACGATCGTTTAGTGTGGCCCCACGCGCAAAAGGGTTTTTTCCAATTGGGTAAACGGATTCCAGATTTTCTAGCTGCCATGGAACTAGGCAAAACGACCCAGAGTTAGCCTGCAAGCGTGATTCGACAACTCAATTATGAACACTTTGAACGGGTATGCGGATGGTTCACGAGCCTACCAAACTACATGTTCGCGGCGCCATTAAGCGCACGGCTCATAGACTTTGCTTACGGTAAGGCAGACCTGCAAAAAGTGGACCGCGCTGTGCGCGCCATTCTGGTTTATCAGGGTTCGCTAGAGGAGCCAATTGCAGCGGCAGAATTCGTGGATCTTTGCGAGCAGCTCTATGCTGATACGGTACCTGCGCACATAGCGGAGTTTCTGCAACGTGAACAAATCCATTAGTAAGTCACCGTAATGTAATTGCCGAGCGGGTATAGTCAGCGCTGGTCAAAAGAAGGGTTGGGGCCGCTATGCCATTATCAATCAATCGTCGCCGGCTCATGCAGGGCGCAGGTGTGTCTCTTGGTGCAGTTGCGCTCAGGGGTTTTGTAGTCGCTGATGAAGCGGCAGCGCATTTTACTCACGGTGTTGCTAGCGGCGACCCACTAAAAGATCGAGTCATGCTATGGACCCGGGTTGTTCCCGGTGCAGCTGAACACCGGACTTTAGAGGTCAAGTGGCAGGTCGCCAAAGATAGCGAGTTCAAGCACAGTGTGGTTCAAGGCTCGACGCAAACCGACGCCAAGCGCGATTACACAGTAAAAGTAGACGCCGCCGGTTTAGCACCCGACAGTCGCTACTACTACCGTTTTTCGGTCGACGGGCGCCACAGCCCAACGGGTCGCACCCGGACACTGCCAGTGGGAGAGGTAGCGTCATTTCGACTGGGATTAGCATCTTGCTCAAACTATCCGCAAGGTTACTTCAACGCTTATCGGCATATGGCTCAAAGCGCTATCGACCTGGTGTTGCATTTGGGCGACTACATTTACGAGTACCCAGATGGTGGATACGCGAACCCTGTGGCTCTGCAAAAACTAGGTCGTCATGTGGAGCCGTTGGGTGAAACTGTGAGCCTTGAAGACTACCGTATGCGCTACGGGCTCTATCGCAGCGACGTTGATCTGCAATTACTGCATCAGCAACATCCGTTCGTCTGTGTTTGGGACGATCATGAACTGACGAACAACACCTGGCATAGCGGCGCAGAGAATCATAACGAAGGCGAAGGTGACTTTTTTCAACGTATGCGCGCGGCGCGGCGCGCCTATGACGAATGGATGCCAATTAGAACTCACGCAGATGGCGATCAGGGGCCGATTTTCCGTGCGTTTGAAATTGGTGACTTAGCCGATTTGATTATGCTTGATACCCGGCTACACGGGCGCGATAGAGGTTATGAATACGCAACAGACATGCCAATGCAGCGTCAAGCCTACGATGTGTCTCAGCCAGATAATGTGCGCGCAATTACCCCCCAGCAAGCCCAAGCGCTGTCTGCCGACATGGTGCACTGGCTGAACGTTCCGTTCGACTTCAGTAACGGCTCGCCCCAAG
>MDTB01211170.1_pt1 | contig 12345 bp, 16 predicted proteins | sample 811161 | NCBI WGS metagenome assembly MDTB01 (sample SAMN05326650, study PRJNA326480) | marine metagenome | isolation source: seawater | place: Mediterranean Sea | collected 2009 | reverse complement strand
TTTAATTGATGCATCTATAAGAAATAAAATATTAAAACTTAATAATATTAAAAAAGGAGTTAATTAATGAATTTAAGTTCATCTGAAATATCTTCAATATTAAAGGAGCAAATAGAGGAATTTGATCTAAATGTTAAAACAGAGGAAATAGGTAAAGTTTTATCAGTAGGAGATGGTATAGCTAGGGTTTATGGTCTTGAAGAAGTTAGTGCTGGAGAGATGGTAGAATTTGCAGATAAAACTCAGGGGATGGCTCTTAATCTAGAAGAGGATAATGTAGGAGTAGTTATTTTTGGTGATGATAGAAATATTAAAGAGGGTGATACAGTAAAAAGAACTGGAAGAATTGTTGATACTTTTGTAGGTAAAGAGTTACTAGGAAGGGTAGTTGATGGTTTAGGTATAGAAATTGATGGTAAAGGAAACATAAAGACTAAAGAAAGAAAAATGGTTGATGTTAGGGCTCCTGGCATTATTCCTAGAGAATCTGTTTCTGAGCCTATGCAAACTGGGCTTAAAGCTATTGATGCATTAGTGCCAGTAGGAAGGGGGCAAAGAGAACTTATTATTGGAGATCGTCAGACAGGAAAAACTGCAGTTGCAATTGATACTATAATTAATCAAAAGGAAAAGAATAAATCTAGTAATGATAAAGATAAATTATTTTGTATTTATGTATCAGTAGGGCAAAAAAGATCAACTGTAGCTCAAATAGTCAAAACTTTAGAAGAGCAGGGTGCTTTAGAATATACAGTAGTAGTAGCAGCTACGGCCTCAGATCCAGCTCCTCTTCAATATTTAGCTCCTTATACTGGATGTACTATAGGTGAGTGGTTTAGAGATAATGGAATGCATGCTTTAATAATATATGATGATCTGTCAAAACAAGCTGTTGCATATAGACAAATGTCATTACTTTTGAGAAGACCACCAGGGAGAGAGGCTTATCCTGGCGATGTTTTTTATTTACATTCAAGACTTTTAGAGAGAGCGGCAAAGTTAAATAAAGAAAATGGTTCCGGTTCACTAACAGCTTTACCCATTATAGAAACTCAAGCAGGAGATGTTTCGGCTTACATTCCTACTAATGTTATTTCTATAACGGATGGCCAAATATTTTTAGAAACAGATTTATTTTATCAAGGCATCAGGCCAGCAATTAACGTTGGACTATCAGTAAGTAGGGTAGGTTCAGCAGCCCAGGTAAAAGCAATGAAACAAGTTGCTGGTTCAATAAAATTAGAATTAGCGCAGTATAGAGAAATGGCAGCTTTTGCTCAGTTTGGATCAGATTTAGATGTATCCACTCAAAAACTATTAAATAGAGGAGAGAGATTAACAGAACTTCTTAAACAAGGCCAATATTCGCCTCTATCAATAGAAGAGCAAGTAGTTATCATTTTTGCCGGGGTTAATGGATATTTAGATGATTTAAAAGTTAGTAGTGTAGGAGACTTTGAAAAATATTTAGTAACAGAATTCAAGAAAAATTTTAAAGATATTTTTAAGGCGATAAAAACTAAATTAGCTTTAGATGAAACACTTACGAAAGATATAAAAAAAGCTATGGATACTATTAAGACTAATTTTTTAGCAGAGTTAGAAAAGTAAATGCCTTCACTAAAAGATTTAAGAAATAGAATAGATAGTGTTAAATCTACTAAGAAGATTACTCAGGCTATGAAAATGGTTGCTGCTTCTAAGCTTAAAAAAGCCCAATCTTTAGCTGAAAGAGGGAGAAGTTATAGTTCAGGTCTAGATAGTATTGTTCAAGGTTTAGTAAGTTCTAGTGAATATATCGAGCACCCATTATTAGGAAATAACTTAGAAGCAAAAATGTCATCTCTTATTATAGTGGTTTCATCTGATAGAGGTTTATGTGGTGGGTTGAACTCTAATATTGTGAAGGAAGTTAAAAAGAAAATTAAAAAAATAAAAGAAGAAAATAAGTCACTGTCTTTAGTATGTATTGGCAAAAAGGGATATGATTTATTGTCAGGCTTATATGAGAAAATGTTTAATTTTGAAGTAAAATATATTAGCATAGGAGATGTAGACTATAAATCTACTGAGGAAATGGGAAAGAAAATTTTAAGTAGTTTTTATAAAAACGCTTTTCAAGAATGTTACCTGTTTTATAATTATTTTAAAAGTGTAATATCACAAGAGGTTAAAATAGAAACTTTAATTCCCTATGCAAGATTAAATAATGAGAATACTAAGCGTGAAGAAAATATTGATAGTTATTTTGAATATGAACCAAATGAAGAGGAAGTATTATCCAAAATACTCCCAAAAAATTTTATTGTTCAAATGTATAAAGCGATTTTAGAATCTAAAGCTAGCGAACAGGGTGCTAGAATGGCAGCAATGGACAATGCTACAAGAAATGCAGGTGATATGATCGATAATTTATCTTTAAAATACAATAGACAAAGACAGGCTATAATTACAAAAGAATTAATAGAAATTATTTCAGGAGCGGAAGCTTTATAATAAATTGGAGAAATAGATGAGCAAAAATATAGGAAAAATTAAGCAAATAATAGGACCGGTAGTAGATGTAGAGTTTGAAGGAGAACTTCCTCCAATATTAAATGCATTACATGTAAATATGAAAAGCAATAGAGTAGTTTTGGAAGTAGCTCAACATTTAGGAGAAAATACACTAAGATCGATTGCAATGTCAGCAACTGAAGGTTTAAAAAGAGGAGAAGAAGTTATTGATACAGGAGCTCCAATACAAGTTCCTGTGGGACCTGAGACATTAGGAAGAATTACTAATGTGGTTGGTGATCCTATAGACGAACTCGGAGAAATTAAAACAAAAAAAACCTATCCTATTCATAGACAAGCCCCCAAGTACATAGAACAATCTACTAATACAGAAATGCTAATAACTGGAATTAAAGTTGTTGATCTACTAGCGCCTTATGCAAAAGGAGGAAAAATAGGTTTATTCGGTGGAGCTGGGGTAGGTAAAACCGTTCTTATTATGGAGCTGATAAATAATGTAGCAAAAGGACATGGAGGTTATTCGGTTTTTGCAGGAGTAGGAGAGAGAACTAGAGAAGGAAATGATTTATATCATGAGATGATAGAGTCAGGAGTAATTAAACCTGGCAGCAAAGATTCTAAGGCTGCACTAGTCTATGGACAAATGAATGAACCACCAGGAGCAAGGTCTAGAGTTGCTTTATCTGGGCTTACTATGGCTGAGTATTTCAGAGATGAAGAAGGCCAAGATGTTCTATTTTTTGTTGATAATATTTTTAGATTTACTCAAGCTGGATCAGAGGTTTCAGCATTATTAGGTAGAATACCTTCCGCTGTTGGATACCAACCGACTCTTGCAACTGACATGGGTGCTCTGCAGGAGAGAATAACTTCTACTAATAAAGGGTCTATCACTTCTGTACAAGCTATATATGTTCCAGCTGATGATTTAACAGACCCAGCGCCTGCTACTTCATTTAGTCACCTAGATGCAACAACTGTTCTATCAAGACAAATTGCAGAGTTAGGTATTTATCCAGCTGTAGATCCTTTAGACTCAAATTCTAGAATACTTGATCCTAGAGTGTTAGGAGAGGAGCACTATAATATAGCTAGAGAAGTACAAAAAATATTACAGACTTATAAATCTTTACAAGATATAATTGCTATACTAGGAATGGATGAGTTATCTGAAGAAGATAAATTGGTAGTTGCAAGAGCAAGAAAAATTCAAAGATTTCTATCACAGCCATTTCACGTAGCAGAAGTATTTACAGGTTTTCCAGGAAAATTTGTTGAAATAGCTGATACTATTAAAGGTTTTAAAAATTTATGTTCAGGTAAATATGATGATATACCAGAGGCTGCATTTTATATGGTAGGTACTATTGATGAAGCCTTAGAAAAAGCAAAAAAAATGGCAAAAGAGAAAGTATAAATGAGAGAACAGTTAATTAAAACTCAGATTATTTCTCCAGATAAAGAGATATACAATGGTAGTTCAGAAATGGTAGTTCTTCCAGGAGAAGAAGGAGACTTTGCTGCTATGTATGAACATGCGCCACTTATAACTTTTTTAAGACCAGGAAAAATAGAAATTTTTTTAATTTCAGAGAAAGAAAAATTAGATTATTTTGTATCTGGAGGTTTTGTCAAGGTACAAGACAATAAATGTATTGTCATGGTAGACTACATAAAAAAAATTAATGAAATAAATATTAAAGATAATGAGAAAAAGATTTCAGATTTATTATTGAAGTTAGATAAGGAAAATGATTCAATAAATAAGAATCTATTATTGTCAGAAATTGAAATACTTAAATCAGAAAACGAGTCTACTATAAAAAGTTAAAAGTTAATAAATTTAAACTCTTTTAATATATTTCTATAAATTTTTTTTTTAAAATCTACTATGATTTCACAAACATCTTTTGGTTCTACCCACTTCCAATTACCAAATTCCGGTTTTTTATCAGTCTTTAAATTAATCTCTTTATCTTTCCCTTCAAAATTAAATAGAAACCATTTTTGTTTTTGGCCCAAAAACTTCCCTCCCCATAACCTTTTTTGTAAATGATCTGGTAAGTTATAGTAATACCATCCTTTAGTTTCTTTTATTATTTTAATAGTTTGTACGCCAGTTTCTTCAAACAGTTCTCTTTTTGCGGCAGTTTTTAAATCTTCATTAATCGCTATATTCACTCCACCTTGGGGCATTTGCCATGCACCGGTATTGTCAATTCTTTCTCCCATAAATATTTTGTTTTCTTTGTTTAAAAGAACAATACCAACACTTAGCCTCCAACCTTTTTCATAATGAATAGAAAGATCCATTAAGATGCCTTTTTAATATTTTCATAAACATTTATAGACCTTATAAGGTCTATCGCTCTATTAAGTTGATAATCTTGTACAGTTTCATTTTCTTGATTTATATCTAAATTTTTTTCTTCTAATTTTTCTTTTTCAATATTATTTTTTTCTTTATCTAAAGCACCTCTCAGGTCAGCTTCCCTTCTAGAGTTCTTATTTTCTAATACTTCTATTTTAGATTGAGGAACATAAATATCAGGGCTTATACCCTTTGCTTGTATTGAGTTACCAGAGGGAGTAAAATATCTTGCTGTTGTTAATCTAACAGCCCCTTTGCTTGTCACAGGAATAATAGTTTGTACAGATCCTTTACCAAATGTTTGTGTGCCCATTAATATACCTCTTTTATGATCTTGCAGTGCACCTGCTACAATTTCTGATGCTGAGGCTGAGCCTCCATTAATTAAAACGACTATTGGAAGCCCATTGGTTATATCACCTTTAGAAGCATTAAATCTTTGTTCTCCCGAATTATCTCTACCTCTAGTTGAAACTATTTCCCCTCTTTCTAAAAATGCATCTGATACAGATACAGCTTGGTCTAAGAGTCCTCCTGGATTATTTCTTAGATCCAGTACAAGTCCTTTAATATTACCATTCATTTGAATGCTTAATTTATTATATTCTTTTACAAGGTTTTTAAACGTTTTTTGTGTAAATGAAGTAATTCTTAAATAAGCGACGTCTTCTTTTTTCTTAGCCTTTATTGAAGTGACTTTTATTATAGCCCTTTTTATATTCAAATCAAATGCTTCAATTCCATCTCTGATGACTGTTATTTTAAGTTCCGTATTAATTGGTCCTCTCATTTTTTCAACTGCTTCTGATAAAGTTAGTCCCATTACGGGTTCATCACCAATGTGTGAAATATAGTCACCTGTTTCAATACCTGCTTTAGCTGCAGGAGTATCATCTATAGGAGAAACTACTTTAACTAAACCATTTTCCATTGTAACTTCAATCCCTAAACCTCCAAACTCTCCTTTAGTTTGTATCTTCATTTCAGTAAAACTTTCAGCATTCAGATAACTAGAATGAGGATCTAAAGATTGTAGCATTCCATTAATCGCTGCTTCTATCAATTCTTTATCTGAAACTTTTTCTACATATTCACTTCTTACCCTCTCATATACTTCTCCGAATAAGTTTAATTGCTTATATACATCATTATCATCAGAATAAACTCTTGGCATAGAGATTATGTATATAAAAATTAAATTGATTAGAATTTTTGGTAGGTTATTAAAGTTAAACATTATTTTCCTCTTTATATTAATTTAGCTTAGCCCACTTAGTAGGGCTAATAGTTTTTCCATTAAATCTAAATTCCATGTAAAAATTATTATTATTAATACTATTAATATCGCCTAAAATCATACCTTTTTCAAGCCAATCTCCAGTATTACATTTTATACTGCTTAAACCTGACAAAATTAAGTGATAACCATTACTTAGATCAAGTATAATCATATTACCATAACCTTTAAAAAAATCAGCGTAAACTACTAAGCTATTTTTTGGAGCAATTAATTTAGTTTCGTTTATAACTGATAATTTTATACCTGTATTTAGTTTTTCTTTTTTAATCTCTTTAATATTAATTGCTTGTATTGGTAATATATCTCTCAGTTTTTTAAATTTAAAATCTCCAAATAATTTATTATTTAAATTATTGTTTTCAAAACTCTCTATAAGAGATTTGATTTTACTAGCTTTTTTTTTAATTCTATTTTTTTTTAATATATTTTTTTGTTTTTCTATTTTTGTAATAATTGTTTCAGCAATTAAACTTTCTAAGTCATTTGATCTATTTTTTAAAGATAACTCTATATTATTTAATGAGTCTTTTAATTTTGCTAGCATCACTTCATAGTTTTCTACTTCTTTTTTCAGGTCTAAATAGTCATTATTGTAATTAAAGTATAAAGAATAAGTGCTTTCTAATATCACTTTTAAAATGACATCTTTTTTTTTAGAATAAGAATAATTAAATTTTGATATTAATATATTATTCAATAGCAAACTTTGGTTGTCTTTTAAAGAGTCTTTAAGTAATGCAATTTCTGTTAATGATTTATTTTTTTTTTTCAATAACTTTTTCTATAAATTTTTTTTCAGAGTATCCTTTCCTAATAAGTATTTTATATTTTTGTAAATTAGTATTTGTTTTGTTAATACTTTTTCTTATTTCTTTTTCTATTTTTACAAGCTCTAAATAAGTTTCTTGCTGAACTAAAAGTTTTTCTTCTATCTCTTTAAGTTTAGTGTAATTATTATCTTTTGCATTCAATAGAAAAAAATTACAAGTGAAAAAAAAATAAGTTATAAGGAAAAAATATTTCACACAATTAATATAGCCTAGTGTTTTATTTAAGATAAGAATTTATTTCGTCTGTTGACCACATTTTTTCAAGTCCATAATATTCTCGAACTTCATTTCTAAATAAATGAATTATAACGTCTCCAGCATCAACAAGAACCCAATCACCATTTCTTTTTCCTTCAACATTTAAAGTTTTTAAATTCTCTTTTTTCAGTGCTTCTACTAAATAATTAGACAAAGATATAACGTGTCTATTAGAAGAACCTGAACATATGATCATAAATTCTGCTATACTTGACTTATTCTTTAAATCAATCTTTATAATATCTTTTGCTTTATTATCTAATAGTACTTTATATATATTTTGAGAAATATCAGTAATAACTTTTGGCATTGGCTGATATTATCCTATATTTTTTCTTAAATTGGTAGAACTATTAGAGTTTGGTCTTATATGTAGATAAGTCCACGCAGGAAATTTTTTTTTATATTTGATTTGCTTTATGTTAACTCTATTATCCCAAAAATATTTTGATGCTTTCGAATATAGTGATTTATATGAAAAGCCTTCTCTATTAACAACTATAATAGGGCAAATATAAAATATTTTTTTCCAATTATACCATTTATGCATATGGTGGAAGTTATCTGTTCCCATAATCCAGTAAAAGTTTACTCGGGGCATAATACTGTTAAGTTTTTTTATCGTATCATATGTGAATTTTGTTCCAATAGTTAATTCTAAGGTTTGTGGTTTAATTTTATAATTATTATTTACAAAGTGGGAGCTAGATAATCTCCTATTAATATTAATAAATTGGTTTTTTTTTTTAAGAGGATTTTGTGAAGTTACAAGCCACCACAACTGATTAAGCCCTAAGATATTAATTATTTTATTGCTAATATATAAATGACCAGGGTGCGCAGGGTCAAAGCTACCTCCTAAGAGACCAATATTAGTTTTACTCAAATTGTTGAATAAACTATTTTTACTTATTGTCTTAATTGACCATTTCCCTTTACTAAATATTTGTAGGTAGTTAATTCTTGTGTACTGACTGGCCCCCTTGCATGAAGTTTTCCAGTAGAAATTCCTATTTCTGCCCCTAGACCAAATTCAGCTCCATCAGCAAATTGAGTAGATGTATTGTGCATAACTATAGCACTCTCAATTTTACTTAAAAATAACTTTGCATTTCTATTATTACTAGTAATAATGGCATCCGTATGCTTTGAGCTGTAACTATTGATATGATTAATAGCCTCTAAAACGTTTTTTACTATTTTAATTGAAACTATTGAGTCTAAGTATTCTTTTTTCCAATCTCGTTCGTTTGCCTTTTTTACTTTTTTGTTAAGTAACATTACATCACTATCTCCCCTAACTTCACAGCCAGACTTTAAAAGATTCTCTATTAATTGTGGTAATACTTTATGCATTATCTTTTTATGACATAATATAGTTTCTGTAGCACCACAAATACTTGTTCTACGCATTTTTGCATTAAAAGTAATATCAATAGCCATTTTTTTATCAGCAAATGCATCAATGTAAGTATGGCAAATTCCATCTAGGTGTGAAAAAATTGGAATAAGACTTTTGGCTCTTACAGTTTTAATTAACTCTTTGCCTCCTCTAGGAACTAAAACATCAATGTATTGATTCATTTTAAGCAAATGGTTAACAGCTTTTCTAGAATAATCTTGTAAAGAGGATACGGAATTTGTGTCTATAGAGGTTTTTTTTAAAGTTTCTCTTATTATTTTAATAATAGTTTCAGTAGTATTTTTAGCTTCTTTTCCTCCTTTTAATACTACTGCATTTCCTGATTTGATGCATAAGCAAGCCACATCGCAAGCAACGTTTGGTCTTGATTCAAAAATTACGGCAATTACACCTAAAGGTACTGATACTTTCGTAATGTTTAAGCCATTTGGTCTTATTTTTTTTATAAGTTCTTTACCTATTGGATCTTCTAACTTAGAAATATTGATTATATCTTTGGCCATATTTATAATGCGTTCTTTATTTAGTAATAGCCTTTCAAGAAGGTGTGAAGGAATCTTATTCTTTTTAGCAATTTTGTAGTCGCTTTTATTTGCTAATATCACTTTATCAATAGATTTTAGTAACTCCTTAGATATTAGTTTTAGAGCATTATTCCTCTCTTTATTAGAGGAGTTAGCTAGTTGAAATGAAGCATCTTTTACTTTTTTACAAACAAGCGTTACTTTATTAGGATTTTTAAGCATGTTAATTTCTTAATACCATATCATCTCTGTGTATTATAACATCTCTAGAGTGATATCCTAATAAATTTTGAATTTCATTACTTTTTGCTCCTGCTATTATCTTCGCATCTTTTGAGGGGTAAGCGCTGATTCCTAAACAAATAACATGTTTTTCTCTATTTAATACATTTACAATATCTCCTTTACAAAATGAACCAGTAATAGATACTATACCAGCAGGAAGTAAACTTGCGCCCTTTCTTAATGCTATTTCTGCTCCTTGATCTATAACAATTTTTCCTTTTACTTTCATTTGAGAAGAAATCCATTTTTTTCTCGCTGTTTTAGGACTTGTATTAGTTAAAAATAATGAAAACTTTCCGTTATTTATTATAGAACTTATGGGTGATTCTTTATTTCCTCTAGTTATTAGCATATTACATCCTGCAGATAAGGCTATTTTAGCAGCTTTTATTTTTGTATGCATACCTCCGACTGCTACAGCAGAAGAAGTATCCTCAGAAGATTTTTCTATAAGTTTAGTTATTTTCTTTATATATTTAATCAGTTTAGCACTAGCATTTTTTTTAGGATTAGAGGTATATAGTCCATCTACATCTGAAAGAAGAATTAATAAATCTGAGCTTGTAATTTGAGCTACTCTAGCTGCTAATTGATCATTATCTCCGTATCTTAACTCTTGAGTAGCTATAGTGTCATTTTCGTTAATTATAGGGATACTATTTAACTTTATTAATGATTCTATTGTATTTCTTGCATTAATGGCACTGCTTCTTATTTCGGCATCTAAATGTGTTAGTAATATTTGACCGCACTGTTTTTTATATTTTAAAAACGCTTTTTTCCAAGCATTAATTAATAAAACCTGACCAACAGATGAAGCAGCTTGTTTTTCAGCAACTTTTAAATTATTTTTTTTTATTTTTAGGCTTTTTTTCCCTAATGCTAAAGCACCAGAAGAAACTAATAGTATCTCTTTACCAGAATTTTGAAATTTTGTTATTTCTGTAACTATTCTAGTTAAAAACTTTGTATTTATTAGGTTTGAATCATTTCCTATTATTAGAGCAGAACCTACTTTTATAACTATTCTTTTGCAGTCACGTAAAATATTTTCTTCTAAGGATGCCATTTTTTTAATATTAATTTATTATTTTTGATTTTTTCAGATAATAATAGTTTCTTTAATGTAATTAAGCTATTTAAATCATCTATTGAGATTGAGACAATATTATTATTACAAAATTTTGCAAGCTTCTTTTTATATTTGTTAATTGTATCATCTGTAACTAGATCTGATTTTGTTAAGACTAAAATTTCTTTCTTCTCTTTTAGCCCTGATCCATATTTAAATAATTCTTTTCTGATTACTTCGTAGTTCTGAATTATATTTTTTTTACTAGAATCTAAAAAATGTAAAAGAATTTTACATTTTTCAATATGTCCTAAAAATTTAATTCCTAGTCCTATTCCATTGCTGGCGTTTTTAATTATACCTGGAATATCAGCAATTATAATTTCACTATGACTATCATAATTAACAACACCTAGGTTAGGGTGTAAAGTAGTAAATGGGTAATCACCTATTTTGGGGTTGGCATTAGTTACAGATTTCAAGAAACTTGATTTTCCAACATTTGGTAATCCAATTATACCTACATCTGCAATGAGATTTAATCTTAGTCTTACCCAAGTAGAGTTTCCAGATTCACCAGGGTTTGATTTTTTTGGAGTTACATTCCTTGAAGATTTGAATTTATAATTACCAAAACCACCTTTACCGCCTTTTAAAAATAAAGCTTCTTCGAATTCTTTATTTAACTCTAAAAGTTTTATAGATTTATCATCAGAATAAATAGATGTACCGCATGGTATATCTATAAAAAGAGTATTACCTGACTGTCCTTTTTTTTTTTTCCTGAACCATCTTTACCTTTTGTTGCTTTAAAATGCTGTTTATATCTGAAATCTATAAGTGTGTTCTTGTTGCTAACTGCTCTAAATACAATGTCTCCTCCATTACCACCGTCGCCACCGTCAGGGCCGCCGTACTCGATGTATTTTTCTCTTCTAAAGCTAACACAACCGTTTCCACCGGCTCCTGACTGTAAAAATATTTTAGCTTCGTCAAGAAACTTCATTAAATTTAATTATATACTGATACAAACTTCTTTCCAGATGCTTTAGTTGAGAATTTAACTTTGCCTTCTTTTAGAGCAAATATAGTATGATCTTTTCCAATTCCAACGTTTTCACCAGGATAATATTTAGTACCTCTTTGTCTTATGATAATGTTACCAGGAATAACGTTTTCACCACCAAATTTCTTTACTCCGAGTCTTCTTCCAGCTGAATCTCTTCCATTTCTAGAACTGCCTCCTGCTTTTTTATGTGCCATTTTTTATTCCTTTTTCTCTTTTATTTTTTCAGTACTAACTACTTTTTGTTTTGCTTTAACTTCATTATTTTTAGTTATAGAAGATTTTTTGGTTTCTGCTGTTTTTATTTTAGTTTTATTTTCCTTATCAATACTTTTCCCATCAAGTAAAATATCACTTATTTTTACTACAGATAGACTTTGTCTGTGACCATTCAGTCTTCTAGAATTGTGTCTTCTTCTTTTCTTGAAGACCAAAACCTTTTTATCTTTTTTATTTTCAAGAATTTCTATTTTTACTTCCACATTATCTAGATAGGGTTTTCCAATAATATCTTTATTATTTAAATTACAGGCAAGTACTTCTTTAATACTTAATTTTTTCCCTTTATCTTCCCCTAGATAATCTAGTTTAACAATATCACCAGATTGAACTTTGTACTGTTTACCGCCGTTTTTTATAATAACAAACATAATTTACTCTTAAAAAAATAATTTTAATATATACCTGTTAACATTTGTG
>MDTB01092066.1_pt1 | contig 12345 bp, 8 predicted proteins | sample 811161 | NCBI WGS metagenome assembly MDTB01 (sample SAMN05326650, study PRJNA326480) | marine metagenome | isolation source: seawater | place: Mediterranean Sea | collected 2009 | reverse complement strand
GATTTGGGCATATCGCTGCGGTCAATGGTGGATACCATTTATCAGCGCCATATGATCCCCAAGATGGATGAATACAAGCATACCTTCGCCAAGGTTAAGGCGTATATACAAAAGCATTTGCAAGACATTCTGGCCGAGAGCATGACCTCTCAAGTGACAACCGATAGACGGCTTTTTGGTCTCTTGCCCGGTGAGACAAAGCAAATCAAGCCAGATGATGAAGCCCGTGTTGCTATATGGAAAGATGCGGCTACGACAGCGGCTGATAACACCTGCATTGCGAGTTGCTACAAGGCGCTTATAAGGCTTGGCTCAGCAATGATGGGGCGACAAGGTCGGCTGATTGCTGATCAGAATATGATTGCGGAATTGGCTAGCCGTCTTGTTTTTCACGATTATGGCAGCGTTCAAGTCAGAAAAATGATCTCAGCGGATTTTAGAGAAGCGGTGATAGCCGAAGGATATCGTTTTCTGCCGCCTCAGCAAAAGCCTGTGGTCATGAATACGAAAGGCGCATCCGCCGCCGGCAAAAGTACACTGCGTCCAAAACAGCGACAATTAGCTAGCAAAATCAATACAAGCTGGGAGGATTATGCTGTTATATCGCCTGATTACTGGCGCAAATATTTGATTGATTATGACTCGCTTGGTGATGATTATAAATATGCCGCTATGCTGACAGGATATGAGCTGACCATGATTGATCGCAAGCTGGATCAGTATATGGCGGAAAAAGCAGCAGCCGGAACAATGCCGCATTTGCTCATTGATCGCTTTCGCTTTGATAGTTTTGATACGAATGCAGAAGGTGATTATCAAAGCAGTTTGCTGACCCGATTTGGTGATGTGGTGTATTTATTTTTTGTCATTACGGCACCGCATCAAACCGTTGAGCGCGCTTGGATGAGAGGCTTATCAACCCAGAGATATAAGGCTGTTGATGATCTGCTCTACCATAATATTGAGGCATTTACAGGTATTCCTGATCTGTTTTTCTCGTGGTCGCAAGTCCCCAATAAAATGATTCATTTTGAGTTTCTTGATAATGATCAGCCGCTAGGTGAGCCGCCACGCACCATAGCTTTTGGCACAAATAAATCCATGATCATTCTTGATCCTGTTGCGCTTTGTAATATTGATCGTTATCGGCATGTCAATGTTGATGCTAAGACACCTGAAGATGTTTTGATGCCATTGGCGACACCGCCATATCAATTTATTCAATCTTGCGTCGCGTCTTTGGATCAGGTCACCTTTGCTGATTTTCATACAGCCGATGTTTATGGCCTGATAGAACAAGGGCAATGGCGCTATTTCAATCTACGCCTTTGCCCCAAAAATAAAGCATTAACTCATATTATTGCCAGTCTTGGTTCGGTTGATCAGGCTACCCACTCGCAAGCGTCAGATGCTGGCTCACTCCCTGTTTTTGATGCGATGGCAGAACATAATCATACGGTTGGTCAATGGGCTGATGGCATTTGATTAGCTCTTTACGATAAACCTGAATTGAGACATGATGTGAAGCTATGGATGATTTGGATAATAAAGATGATTTGCCGCGCCGCTTGTTCACATCAAGCCATTGGGGCAGTTATTCCGTATCGGTTGAAAATGACCGCGTGACAGGGCTTGAGCCACTGGAGACAGATAAAGACCCGTCACCTATTGGCGCTGGCATTATTGATGTTCTTGACCACCCGACACGTGTTACCGCGCCGATGATAAGAAAAAGCTGGTTAGACGCTAAATCAAGCGGCTCTAGCGGCATTAAACCTGAATTACGCGGCCGTGATAGCTTTGTTGAGGTGAGCTGGAATGAAGCGGAGAAGCTCGTTGCTGGTGAGTTATCGCGTGTTATCCAAGATCATGGCAATGAAGCTATTTTTGCAGGCTCATATGGATGGGCAAGCGCTGGCCGTTTCCATCATGCCCAAAGCCAAATCCATCGATTTTTGAATTGCGTTGGCGGCTATACTAAATCGGTAAATACATATAGCTTTGCCGCCGCTGAGGTCATTGTTCCCCATGTTATCGGTCATTTTCGTAACTATATTTATGGCCAAACAAGCTGGCAATCTGTTGTCGAAAACACCGAGCTGTTTGTCGCCTTTGGTGGCCTTCCTGTTAAAAATGGTCAAATTGGCCAAGGCGGATTAGGCAATCATATTCAACGGCCAGCAATGGAGGAGGCGGCAAAACATGGCGTCTCGTTTGTGAATATCTCACCCTTGCGGCAAGATGTGATTGATCAGCTCGATGCCGAATGGATGCCGATCCGTCCTAATACAGATACCGCCCTGATGCTGGCGCTTTGCCATACCCTTATTACCGAAGAACATTATGATCAGGCTTTTATCAATACATACACGGTTGGCTTTAGCGCATTTGCCGAATATATATTGGGAAAACATGATGGTATTGCCAAAACCGCGAGCTGGGCGTCAAAAATCACTGGCATTGCGGCTGATGATATTTCTTCGCTAGCGCGGCAGATGACATGTCAGCGTACTATGATCAGTTTAAGCTGGTCACTTACCCGTCAGCAATATGGAGAAGAGCCGTATTGGGCTGGCATTGCTCTGGCCGCGCTTATTGGTCAGATCGGATTGCCAGGTGGCGGTTTTGGCATGGGCTATTCGGCGGTTAACACCGTTGGTCATAATATCAGCAATCTCAATTTTGCGGCATTACCGCAAGGTCAGAATGCGGTAGACAGCTTTATTCCTGTTGCCAGAATTAGTGATATGCTGCTCTATCCGGGTCAGTCGTTTCGCTATGATGGCGGCACCTATACCTACCCCGATATTCGTCTTATGTACTGGGCAGGCGGTAATCCGTTTCATCATCACCAGGATTTAACCCGAATGGTCAAGGCGTGGCAAAAACCTGATACGATTGTTGTTCATGAATGGTGCTGGAATGCTAATGCTAAACATGCTGATATCGTATTGCCGTGTACGACATCGCTAGAACGCCAGGATATCGCCATGACGCCGCGTGATAATCATGTAGTTTCTATGGATCAAGCGATCCCTCCCGTTGGGCAGGCGCGAGATGATTATGATATTCTTACCGGAATAGCCAGAAATATGGGGTGTGATGATGCCTTCACCGAAGGCCGTAATGCTGAGGAATGGCAACGCTGGCTCTATGATTTGTCGCGGCAATCGCTATCGCAATTTGGCAAAGAGATGCCTGATTATGTGGCGTTTCGCAAAAAAGGATTTTTTACCTTGCCTGAAGACGATGAGCCGATGGTTTTGCTCAAAGATTTTCGGGATGATCCTGAACAAAACGCTCTCCAAACCCCATCTGGCAAAATTGAATTAGCGTCTGAACGGATAAAGAGTTTTGATTTAGAGGACTTTCCGGGGATGCCATATTGGCAAGAACCTGATGAATGGCTGGGTGTTGCTGATTTAGGCGGGCAACTTCACATGATCAATAATCAGCCGCATACAAAACTACATTCCCAACTGGATCATGGCAAGGTTAGCCGTGCCGAACGCATTGATGGGCATGAGCCTGTTATTATTAATCCAGCTGATGCGGCGAGACATGGTATTGGTGACCGCGACTTGGTGCTTATTAAAAATGCTCGTGGCACGATGGTTTGCGGGGCTATTCTTAGCGAAGATATCATGGCAGGGGTTATTCTGGTCAGCACGGGCGCATGGTATGATCCTGATCATGATGGCTCGCTTTCATGCAAGCATGGCAACCCGAATGTGTTGACGCCCGATATTGGCACATCTTCCTTGGCGCAAGGGCCGGCGGCACATAGCTGTCTTGTAACTATTGACCGCTGGCAAGGTGGTGATATTGATATCACCGCGCATCAGCCTCCTAAAATCGAAACTGAGACAAAAAATAGCAGCTAGACGGCTTGCTTAATATGTCGGGATTACTTACCTATATGGTAAGTCGGCTGTAATATATGGCCATTTGACACCAGAGGAGGCAAAACTAATGTCTGGACTACGTTACGCATTTATTAAAGCCAATTGGCACAGTGATATTGTTGATCAGGCTTTGGTCGGATTTCAGCAGGAAATACCAGCTGACCAGATTGATGTTTATGATGTTCCGGGCGCGCTAGAAATCCCTCTAGTTGCTAAAAAATTGGCTGAGAGCGGTAAATATGCTGCGATTGCCGGATGCGCCTTTGTTGTTAATGGCGGGATTTATCGGCATGATTTTGTTTCCGCGACCGTTGTTGATGGCTTAATCCGCGCGTCGCTGGATACAGATGTGCCTGTGCTGTCGATTGTCTTAACGCCGCATAACTTCCAGGAAAACCCTGAAATGATTGAGTTTTTCGCCAAGCACTTTGTGAAAAAAGGTGTTGAAGCGGCTCATGCCGCAATCAGGATCACGGCGCTTGACGCAACTCTATAATGGGGCGCCGCGCCATTACTATCTGAGTAATTTGATCAGTGCCGATGTATCATTGCGGCCAAAACCGCGATTAGATAGTTGTGCATAATACTGCGCGACCAATGCGGTCACTGGCAGGGATGAGCCATTTTTCTTGGCCTCTGTCATGCACATGCCCAAATCCTTGATCATCCAATCCAGCGCAAAGCCAAACTCAAACTCATCAGCTGCCATGGTGGAACCGCGATTAACCATTTGCCATGATTGTGCCGCCCCGCTGGAGATAACATCAAGCACCTTTTCCATATCCAGATCAGCGCGTTGACCAAAATTAATGGCCTCTGATAATCCCTGAACCAATCCAGCGATACAAATCTGATTGACCATTTTGGTTAATTGGCCAGACCCCGATGCGCCAACCAGAATAACCTTGGCCGCATAACAGGAAATGATCGGCATGGCTTTGTCAAAAATATCAGCCTCACCACCGCACATGACGGTTAATTTGCCATTTTCAGCGCCTGCCTGACCCCCCGAAACAGGAGCATCAATCATATGAAGCCCAAGCTCTCTTGCCGCCGTATCGAGAGTTATTGCGGCCTCTGCTGAGGCGGTTGTGTTATCCACAAAAATACTGCCAGCCCTCATGCCAGAAAAGGCGCCATCAGCACCTGTCGTCACAGCATAAAGGTCTTGATCCGCACCCACACAGCAAAACACAATATCTGCATCATGCGCCGCTGCCGCCGGGGTCGCCGCCATCTTGCCGCCATGCTCTTTCACCCAGGCTTCGGCTTTTGCCGATGACCGGTTATATACCGTCACCTCATGGCCACCCTTTTTCAAATGTCCTGCCATGGGATAACCCATTACGCCAAGCCCCAGAAAAGCAAGTTTTGCCATGATATATTCTCCTCGTTTTGAATGATGATATGTACCATTCCTATCCTAGCGCGGTCAGACAAAAGGCGCAATCTGATGCTAGACAGTCATATTAATTAGTGCCATGTTTGGTCTCAAATTAGAAACGGAGATATCCTTATGATCCTTAGAACTTCTATGCCATCGCCTTTTGGCCGGATGGTCAAGATTGCGGCTGATGTGATTGGCATGACAGCTGATATGTCAGTTGTATCTGCTGATACCAATGATCCAAATGATAATTTGCGGCAACAGAACCCGCTTGGCAAAATCCCGACCTTATTGGTTGGTGATGATATTCTTTATGACACTCGTGTTATTTTTGATTATTTTGATCAGCTTTCTATGGAAAAACATGGCAAGAGCATTCTGTTCCCCGGATCAGGAATGGATATTATCCGTGAAAAAACCCGATTAGCGCGGGTGATCGGGATGCTGGATGCTGGTATTCTGGTCGTCTATGAGAGCCGCTTCCGCCCTGAAAATATGCGTGTTGACAGTTTTGTTGAATACCAGCTTGAAAAAGTCACGCGCAGTTTTGCTGAAATTAAAGCAGAACATCCAGTCTATGAAAATGGGGCGGCGCCGACAGCATCAGATATAGCGCTGGCTTGCGCGCTTGATCATTTTGATTATCGCAAGCAACTTGACTGGCGCGATCACTGTCCGTCATTGGCGTCTTGGATGATTGATTTCTCCAATGCTGTGGCAAGTTATAAGCCGACTTTACCAGATGATATTGATGTCGCTGATTGGCGATAAATTTTTGCTAAAAACAGGATTAAATAATAATACTATATAAAGTGTTAATTTAATGAATCCTTATCAAACTGGCACGGTGAGAAATTGCCGTGCTTTTTTTATTATTTAATTACATATAGAAACGCCTTGACGTTAGTATATTAAATTAGCCTATTCATTTGCATTAGTAGTTGCTTATATAAATGATCATCTTCTTTAATTTGGTTAATATATAATTAATCAATAATTGTCCAAATTTGCTTTTTGGTAGGCAACTGTGAGGACAATCATGTCGGTAAATTCGCTATTATTATCCCTTGATGAAATGGGAGACCACGATCTTGGTAAAATTTCTCATTCCGAAGATGGCCATTGGGTATTAGGAGATGACAGTCATTTTCCTATTCAGATTGACCCATTATTAAATATTGATGAGATTCTTATCTACGGAACTTTTGTTAAAACATCAGGCGAGCCGATTTATACGCCTATTCTGACCTCAATGATGCTTGAAAATATGGTTGGAACAACACTTGATGGATATGGAATATGCCCTGGGCCGGTGACATTTTCCATCTATTCAAAAATATCTATTTTTGCCATGACGCCAGAACAGATGATTGAACTGATCGCTGGTATGCGTCAGTTAATTGATTACATTCGTATATCAACGGCGGTATCAGGTGATTATGTTGACCTGCCAGATCGGCATGAAAATGATACTTTATTGCCGCCCGGAATGGTGCATTAATGGTGATCTGATTAATCTGCCATAAATTAGGAAGCAACTGATTTTATATTGGATTTTTATGAGCTAGCCGCGTATCACTAAAGAAAAGGAGAAATAAGATGGCAAGCACATATGATTTTGATCTGATCACCATTGGCGGTGGTTCTGGGGGCGTCAGAGCTAGTCGCATTGCCGCCAACCACGGCGCAAAGGTGGCGGTTGTTGAGGAAGACCGTTTAGGCGGCACTTGTGTTCTGCGCGGATGTGTGCCGAAAAAGCTGCTTGTATATGGCGCTGGTTTTGCCAGTGATTTTGCTGATGCGGCTGGCTTTGGCTGGCAGGTATCAGAGCCTGTTCATGATTGGCCTGCCTTAATCAAAGCCAAAAATGATGAACTTGATCGGCTGGCTGGCATTTACTGCAGCATGCTGGATAATGCCGGAGTCACGGTTATAGAAGGCCGCGGCGTTATCACAGGCGCCCATGAAGTCACGGTCAATGGCAAGACATGGACGGCGGAACGTATCCTGATTGCTGTTGGCGGCTGGCCACATATCCTTGATATACCGGGGATGCGTGATCACGCCATTAGCTCAAACGAAGCTTTGGATTTGCCGCAACGCCCTGATCAGATTGTCATTCATGGAAGCGGTTATATTGCCGTTGAGTTTGCTGGTATATTTGCTGGTTTTGGCACAGAAACGCATTTGGTTTTTCGGGCTAGCCAACCCTTGCGCGGATTTGATCCTGATATGCGGCAGGGGCTGATGACGGCGATGCAAGACCGCGGCGTTATCCTTCATGCGGGGACAAATATTACTGCCGTTGATAGCGATGGTGATAAAACCGCTATTAGCCTTGATAATGGGAAAACATTGCGTGTTGATTGCGTCATGGCGGCGACTGGCAGGCGGCCAAATATTGCTGGCTTGGGGCTGGCGGAACAGGGCGTTGCCCTTGCCGATAATGGCGCGATTAAGGTTCAAGATGACGCGCAGACGTCTATCAGCTCAATTTTTGCGATTGGTGATGTGACAGACCGCATTAATCTGACCCCTGTTGCTATCGCTGAGGGGCATAGATTTGCTGATCATTTTTATGGCCAGAAAAGCCGCCCTCACACAAGCAGGTTTATGAGTTATACTAACGTTCCCTCAGCGGTTTTTAGCCAGCCGCCTATTGCCAGTGTTGGGCTAACCGAGGATGCGGCCAAGCAACAGGGATTGTCCATTAAGGTTTATGTGGAAGCGTTTCGGGCAATGAAAAACACGCTAGCAGGCCGTAATGAAAAAACTATCATGAAACTGATTGTAAATGCCGCAGATGATAAAGTCATCGGCGTGCATATGCTTGGTTTTGATGCGCCGGAGATTATTCAGGGCATTGCTATCGCGCTCAAAGCTGGTGCAACTAAAGCGGATTTTGATGCCACTATTGGTATTCATCCAACCGCCGCCGAAGAGTTTGTCACCATGCGGACGCCGCGTGATGGATAATTGCATTATCCTATGCCGCATTAATGCTAAATCCTCCTTTCCTTAATTTGCCTCTTCCTTAAATTATTGTCAAAACAGCAGAATTGCTGTTATTATGGCTTATAACTTATATAATGGGGTTAGATATGGGCTGGACACCGACTTCTTGGCGTAAATTGCCGATCTTACAGGTGCCTGAATATGATGATCAGGAAAACCTGAAATCAGTTGAAAATAAGCTGGCGGGATTGCCGCCTTTGGTTTTTGCTGGTGAAGTGATGGCGCTCCGTCAACGGCTTGCTGATGTCGCTTTAGGCAAGGCATTTTTGCTTCAGGGCGGCGATTGCGCGGAAAGCTTTAATGATTTTTCGGCTAATAATATTCGGGATACCTTTAAGCTGTTTTTGCAGATGGCAGTTGTCCTGACATTTGGCGCCTCTATGCCTGTGATCAAGCTTGGGCGGATTGCTGGCCAGTTTGCCAAGCCGCGCTCATCGCCGGTTGAGGTGATTGATGGCGTCGAGTTGCCGAGTTATCGCGGTGATATGGTCAATGGTAATGCGTTTACGGCGGCGGCGCGTTTGCCTGACCCTAACCGACTGCTTGAAGGTTATCATCAATCTGCCGCCAGCCTTAACTTATTGCGAGCTTTTGCATCTGGCGGCCTGGCTGGACTTGAAAAGGTGCATGGCTGGACGCTTGATTTTATTTCAGACTCATCGCAAGCCAAGCGCTATGAGGAAATTGCTGGTCAGATTGATGACTGTCTTAACTTTATGCGCGCTTGCGGTATTTCGAGTGAAACAACCTTACGCCTGCGTGAAACGGAGTTTTATACCAGCCATGAAGCGCTTCTTCTGAACTATGAAGAAGCCTTTACCCGCAAAGACACGATCACCGAGGAAGGCGGATATTTTTCGACAACCGCACATATGCTCTGGATTGGTGATCGGACACGGCAACTTGATGGTGCGCATGTTGAATATATGCGTGGGATTAAAAACCCGATTGGCCTGAAATGTGGCCCATCCATGGAAACGGATAATTTGTTACGTCTCATCGAAACGCTTAACCCGGAAAATATCCCCGGAAAATTAACCCTGATAAGCCGTATGGGTGCTGACAACATCATGGATAAACTGCCGCCAATGCTGGAGGCAGTGAAGGCGTCTGGCTATGACGTTGTCTGGTGTAGTGATCCGATGCATGGCAATACGGTAAAAGCCTCATCCGGATATAAAACACGCCGCGTCAATGATGTTCTTAATGAGGTTGAGGGCTTCTTCAAGGCGCATGATATGGTGGGCACTTATCCGGGCGGAATTCATTTTGAAATGACCGGCTCAAACGTGACAGAATGTGTTGGCGGTGATGTGCAGGCGGTGAGTGAAGATGATCTTTCCAACCGTTACCATACTTTCTGTGATCCTCGGCTAAATGCTAATCAATCGCTAGAATTAGCGTTTTTGATTGCTGATTTGCTACAAAAACGCCGCGTATCAAAGGATGGCTTGGCGAAAGCGTCATAAAGTCATCATCTTTGGCGTAAGACAAATTAATTATTGAGCATATAAATGGCATCATCGACACCTTTTTCAGGCCCTTTTCCAAGCCCTTTTCCAGGCCCTTCGCCCGACCAGCATCCTAACCTGACAGATAGCTATTTTCTGCGCAGCAAAGCTGTTGTTGAACAACATGGTGATATTGACGTTACTTATGCTGTCTTTATGCGGCGGCCGGTTTTATCGGCACCTGCCATGGCTATCGGTTGGCTTGAAGCCATGATGGCGCATCGCCAGATGAGCGTTGATATTAATCTGTGTCACCCCGAAGGCAGCTGGGTTGGGGCGGGACAGCCGATCTGTTATATCACGGGTGCATTATCTGGACTGGTTGATTTGGAAACCGTATTTCTGCAGCGCATTGGCGCGGCCTGTGTTGCGGCATATAATGCTCATGCCATGTGTTCCAGCCTGCCCAAAGTATCATTTCTGGCTATGGATGCCCGCCATTGTGCAGGAACGGATATGGCAGAATTAATGGCTTATGGCGCGTCGGTTGGCTCTAAAGTGGCGCAACGTGATGATCAGGCGCTCGGATTTATCGGCTCATCAACCGATCATACCGCGCATTTTTTTGGTGCAACTAGTGGACGAGGCACTATGCCACACGCTCTCATAGGCTATGCAGGGTCAACACTTGATGCAGCAAAGCTCTATCGCAAAACCTTTCCTGATCAGCCCCTTACTGTTCTGATTGATTATTTTGGCAATGAGGTGACGGATGCGCTCGCGGTGGCGAAAGAGTTTTCGGATATGGCAGCGGCAGGGGAGCTATCTTTACGGCTGGATACCCATGGTGGCCGCTATTGTGAAGGGCTTGATGTGCAAGCATCTTACGCTGTTCTTGATCGCAATAAACCGCAATCTATTCGCGCCTATCGCACGGATAGTGAGCTGAAAAGCCTTATCGGGACAGGCGTTTCTGCGGCGGCGGCATGGCATCTCCGTGAGCAATTGGATAAGCATGGCTTTGATAAGGTTAAAATTGTTTGCTCAAGTGGCTTCGGCCCTGAAAAATGCAGGGTCTTTGCGCTTGCCGATGCGCCAGTTGACCTAATCGGTAGCGGGTCTTTTTTGCCAAACCAATGGTCTGAAACTTATGCGACAGCAGATATCATTGCCTATGGTGATGTCAGCCGCGTCAAAAAGGGGCGGGAGTTCCTCATTCCATAACGGCCTCAGATTATGATTTTGGCTTTACCAGCCTTACTCTTTCCTGCTAGGAAAACGATATGAAAACGCACCTTCTTTGCGCTATTGCTCAGTTAAACTTCAAACTGGGGGCGATAGATGAAAATGCCCAAGCTATTATCAGAGCGCACCAGCAAGCGGCGGCGCAACAGGCAGATATTATGCTTGTTCCAGAAATGTATCTATCAGGATATCAGCTCGATGATCTCATTCTGGTAGACGGTTTTATGGATCAGATTGATGCCGCCATATCAAACCTTGCTAAATTAACGGCCAATAATGCACCAGCGATGATCATTTGTGCGCCAAGGCGTGCTGGCGGTAAACTCTATAACTCGGTTTATGTTCTTGATGGTGGGGTTGTGGTGGCAACTCGCGATAAGGTGCGTCTGCCGATTGGCGGGGTCTTTGATGATCCGCGTAATTTTGCCCATGGCGTCATGCCTGAACCGGTGGTGATCAGAGGCGTATCCATTGGCCTGCCGATTTGTGAAGACCTCTGGCATGCTGATGTTGTCCGGCATATCTGCCAACATGGTGCTGACATTATTTTATGTCCTAATGGCTCACCATTTGAGATTGATAAAACTGATCAGCGTATCCAAACAGCGGTCGGACGCGCAGTCGAAAATAAAGTGCCTGTGGTCTATGCCAATTTGGTGGGGGGGCAGGATGATCAGATTTTTGATGGAGCGTCATTTGCTGTTAATTCTGACGGCTCGCTCGGATGTCATATGCCATCATTTGTAGAGGCGCTCACCATGATCACCTTAACTGGTGATGATAATGGCTGGACAGTCGCAGGGACGGTTACTAAACCCGAAGAAGGTCTGGCCGCTATCTGGCGCTGTGTCGTGCTGGGTATTCGTGATTATGTTCAGAAAAATGGCTTTGAGCGGGTGATATTAGGGCTATCTGGCGGTATAGATTCTGCGCTTGTTGCGGCGCTGGCGGTTGATGCGCTTGGTGCTGATCAGGTTGAGGCGGTGATGATGCCATCACCCTATACAAGCCAGAGCAGTCTGGATGATGCCAGAGAGCAAGCCAAGCGGCTTGGCATAAGGCTGGATGATATCAGCATTGCTGCTGGAATGGATGCTATGGATGCTGCATTAGCAGATAGTTTTGCTCGCGGGGATGCGGGTCTTGCGCGTGAAAATCTGCAATCCCGTCTCCGTGGTCTGACCTTGATGTCTATATCAAATACCACGGGTGCGTTGGTGTTGACGACTGGCAATAAATCAGAATATGCAACGGGCTATGCAACGCTTTATGGGGATATGTGCGGGGCTTATGCGCCGCTTATAGATGTCTGGAAGACCACAGTCTTTGCCCTGGCGACATG
>MDTB01139416.1_pt1 | contig 12347 bp, 8 predicted proteins | sample 811161 | NCBI WGS metagenome assembly MDTB01 (sample SAMN05326650, study PRJNA326480) | marine metagenome | isolation source: seawater | place: Mediterranean Sea | collected 2009 | reverse complement strand
TTTGATCCTCAGAAATTGCATTGTCTCTGAGTATCGCCTGTAGTTGCATATGTTGGAGCATCCAAGTATCTGGTACTTGCATTGGTTATTGATAACTACAATTATTATATCATAATCCTGTCAGTTGTCAACCAGGATTATTTGGATCTGCGTTCACGTATGGTATTGTACCATTAGGTGCTACTACATATGCTGGTATTCTATGTGCTGCGTTTGTTAAATTCTGTGGTTGTGGAAACCAGTCATAGCAATTATCTACTGCTAACTGTTGTGTCTTAAAAATATAAAATGTATGTTTCTGTGCAAATACCTCATCAATCTCTGCTTCTGGTATTATCCACTGTGCATCACCATTGCCATCTACACTCTTATAATAAGCATACATTGCAGTCTTCTCATCAGTAGTCATTGAATGATATGCTGTGTTGTCAATCACTACGACATACTTATTTTCTAGTGCTGCCACACGTGCTGCCATATCACCTATGGTTTGTGGTTCACTTGAAATTAATGCCATTAACCTAATCCTCCATTATCAATAGCACTTAGTATAGCATCTAGTGTATCAGTCTCTGAGTATACTCTATTCTGTGGTAATCCATCAATTGCCTCAGTTGTTATTGCCATCGCTAAGTATGTTGTAAGTCTCTTACTAAACTTACGGAATACTGATTGACCTAAGAAATAGAATTGAGAGTTAGATGCTAGATACTCACCTAGTGATGCATTCTCTGCTAACATATCTGCATATTTTGTAGGTGTGATTGGAAATTTTACCTCACTCGCTGGTATAGATGATTGTTCTGATGGTATATTTCTAAGTTTTGTTCTATATGCTGTCCATTGTGTCTTTTGATCTGCAGTAAGAGGTGCGTCTCCGACCTGTGTCCAATCACTGTCCATTAATAAGAAATTTCTGATTAGTCTAATCTTTGTCCAGTTTGTATATTCTTCTTTAGCAAACTGTGCTGCTAGTTGAGTTTCTAAGTCAGTATCATCTAATCCTCTATACTCAACAAATTTATCGCTTAATCTAGTATATAAGTCATCTACATCACTTTTCTCAAACCCTGCCAAGTCCATCTCATATGATACCCATTTATAAGCACCAGTCTTTTGATTTCTCTGATACTTATTCTTATTCATTAGAGATATACCATCATTATAACGAATGAAACTTTCTAATTTATCTCTGTCTGAATCCCATAATGGATATAATATAGGAACAATATCAGATGTCCAGAATGCATCACTAATAGTTTTAGTGACGCCATTCTTCGCCATTGTTTTATTGATGGCATTTACATATAACGCTACATCGTGTGATGAATACTCGTTCATTGTTCTATATCGCTTTAATAAGGTACTTTACCTTATGGTATTTAGTTACCAAAGGTATATCTATTTCTGGAACTGCAGTCGATGTTACTGTGATGGGTGTTGATGAACTCATTTCAAATGTTCCTTCATCTGCAATTAATCCAGACTCGACTACATTTACAGTTCTATCAACATAATCAATGCCTGATAATGTAGTTCCATTTGATGGTGTAAACACTGATGTTGTTACTGGATCATAGAAAAATGTGACTGCACATATACCATAGTTATCCAATGATGAATCTGCATTATCATCCTGATTAAGAATTCTTGATTGTCTAACTATTAACTCAATGCTAGTTTGTTTCATATCACCATTTTCTGGTATGAGAAGAGGATACTCTGTCCATGTTCCACTACCACCACTAGCACTTACAATAGATCCTAGTAAATTTGTAGTTGATGATCCAGTTGCTCTCCAATAACATAATAAATCTTCTTCTGGTGCATCACCACCATTAAAACCAGTACCATTGATTACAGAAAACTCTATCTTATTACAAATAGTCAAATCTACAGGACCTATAACATATTCTCTTGTTTGTGCTCCTGCAAACGGGAGATATTTTGTAGAACGGGATCCATATGTTGGAGGTTCACCGTTGGCAGATGTTATCATTGAGAATCCACCATTGTTACCTTGACCATTACCTGGTGTGACTGGTTTCAAATCATTAGATTTTGGATCACCATTTGCACTAGATGATTTCCAAATATTACTTGTGAAACTAGGACCGCCAGGTACACCATTAACATCACATTCGTAGTAATCTCCTGCGGGTACAGACTGTGCACCCTCAACATCACCACCAGGTAATATTCCTCTATATTCTACTACAACATTACCAAAATCTCCACCAGTCGAACCTTCTCCTCCTCCTGCACCAGCACCCTGTAATCCTGCAGTTATAGCAGTGTTTATGTTTGCTATTTCAAGTATAATTGTTGCTCCTTGTCCTCCACCACCACCAACGTTTGCATCAAATTGTAATTCATCTTGAACTCTTATCTCTACAAATCCTCCACCACCAGCATTTCCTGGTGCTCCACCATTATTTGCTACTGACCATGTTGCTCCTGCTAATGAATCTGATCTATATGCAGATCTTCCACGTGCACCACCTGATCCACCACCATTACCATTGTGACCAACACCAGCTGTTCCACCTATACCACCGTTAGCGACTCCACCTTGACCGCAGCCTCCGCCACCGCCTCCGCCACCACCAGCAGTACAACTACCCTGAGTTCCATTTGCTCCGTTAGAAGAAAAGTCTAATGCAGTAGTTTGTGCTTTCAAGTTTTCAGCAGCACCATTATTGTTTCCACCAGCATAACATCCGTCAGTTACACCACCACCATTATATCCTCCACCAGCACCGCCACCAGCTCCACCGCCACCAGCACCAAATATTGGTATAGCACCATCTTGTATCACACCTGTGCAACCACCTCCACCACCACCCGTGGATCCATTACCATATGCACCTAGTCCACCATTTCCTCCTGACGATGATCCAGTACCACCCTGTGATACTGCACCTTGCTCATAACCAGGACCATTTGCATATCCATCTCTCTCGTTTTTCCCTGCTTGTCCACCTTGTCCGATTGACCACGTTAAACTACTAGGACCAGGATTATTCCATGTAGCAGTAACCAATGCACCACCACCTCCTGCTCCTCCAGTAGCAGATCCATCACTAGGATTTGCTGCTGATCCTGGTGATTGAGTTGCCCCTGCTTCGCAACCAGAGTTTGCTTGGGCATTACCACCTCCACCGCCACCTCCTGCGACTCTTGCAGTAACTATTCTATTAATAACATTTGCGTCGCCAGGTGCTGACCATGAGTTGGTATTTTGTAATACATATCCAGTATCATTACTTGTAGTAAATGTTCCTGCAGATCCATTACCGCCAACACCACCTGACCCCAAACCACCATCAAGAGCACCTCCACCATATGCTGTGCCAGGACCTAACTGTCCACCTGATGCACCTGGTGCACCATTTGAACTTCCAGAAATACTTACTTGATCATTGTTTATTAAATCTGCTGGAATAAGGAATGTTCCTCCAGCTCCTCCAGCTCCACCTTGAGCTCCAGATATACCAGGTTGTCCACCATATGCATAACATGTATATGATTGTCCACCAATCTCAAGTATACAAAATGCATATCCTCCAGCGTCTCCAGATATATTAGATCCTCCACCACCACCGCCAGGTGCTTTTAATTGTACATCTATTCTTGTTACTTGTCCCGATGACTCAGGAACTGCTGGTAGAGTAAATGTTGTTGCTGTTGTTATGTTTTCACTTTGGAATAGTGTTCCTTCACCTGGTGGTGTAAAAACATCTACCTTACCACCAATAGTTGTGTTACTGTCTATAGGATATAATTTAGGTGCAGGAGTTGTAGTTACATCTTGGAATGTTCCTGCTGCTAATTTAACAACACCAACCTGTGGTGCGTTGTTAACTGATGGTGTAGTCTCTGGTATATAACTGAAACCAGTAGTAGTGAATTGTGCAGGGTTTATTTGAAATATTCCATTATATTCATCTGGAAGACATCCTGATATTTGAATGTAATCATCATTATCAAATCCATGTGCTTCTGCAGTAGTAGCTAATACATATCCATTTGCTGAATCATATGATAAATTTGATAGTACTACGTTTGGACTACCAGTTACAGGATATACACCAGGTGTATTAGGAGGAGTTGATGCAATACCTCCACGTAATCCAATACCTTGTATACCATACATGTCATTAGCATTTTCATTTCCTGCTGGTACGCCAGCTCCTTGCTCTGCTGAACCACCAGTATTTGTCCATTTTATTAGTACATTTTGATTAGGAGTATCTTGTAGTGCTGCTGGAATATCAATTTCAAATTCTTTCCAGTTTGCATATAATGCATCATATAAATCAAATGCATTTTGACCATCTGGAATACCACTGTTATTTTTATACTCTTGATATGACGGTAGAATCTGTATTGAAGTTCCATCAGAAAATTCTACATATAATCCTTCACCATTATCATTTGGTCTTTCACCACCATTATTATCATTTCCTGCTATGCAAAAAATATAAAACTTTGAATAACCAGTAAAATCCATAGTATATGTTACACTTCTAAAAGCAGGGTTTGTTGATAATCCTAAATTACCTCCCGCTTTATATCCAAATGCAAGATACTGTGAACCCTGTGCTATACCTGGTTTTGTAAATCCTTCCCACTCACCAGCACCAGGTCCGTGATCTTCTAGTGCAACGTTTATGTAAACAGCACTAGATGATACTGCTGTGTCACTAACATCGTAAAATACATCAGCTGGTTGATTAGGATCCACACCACCAATACCAGCAGTGTTACCAAAGGTAGCGATGGTAGCATCTGGTAATGCTTCACGTGTCAATCCATGTGAGTGTCCTAAAGCAAGACCACCACCAGTAGCTGGTTGGAATGCCACAATATTTGCTCTTGTTAATGCATAGTTTGTAGCAAATTCATCGACAGGAACTCCACCTCTCTCATTGTCAATTGCTTCATCTGGTTGTGATGATAAAATGTAATGTGCGTGTTCTACTGGTCTGTTAAAGATATAGTCGTCCATAGGACCTACTCTAAAATCTACCGAACCTGTAAGATATGTGAATACATCTGCTACTATGTTTGTGTAATTAGTTGTTCTTACACTACCAATATTAAAAAATGTACCACCATCAAGAAGATCACTCTTTGATATGTACCAATTTCCACCAGTCTGTCCTACAGTATTAATCAATGCATTTTCTACTGTTGGTGTTCCTGCACCATCTACGTCACCTACACCAACAATAACTCTATCTCTCAAATCTGGTAGATTAAATGTTCCTATTTGGTGTGGTGTGTCATTGAATGCAAATGATTTATTAACTTGTATTGTTGGGTGAGTTCCCGCAGTAATATCCACATCACTTTGTGGTAACTGTGCTGGATCCACTCCTTGTGGAAATACTATTTCATATGCAAATTCACCAGTTGGTACTTGCTGTGCTGTTAGTGTTTCAGTTGGTGCTTTAGTAAGAAAAACTGTTGTGTAATCAAATACATTAGATGGCAAACTTCCTAGACCAGGTCCTGCTGGTGATGCACCAGTATCATCTTTAATAAGAAAGTTAACTCCATATGGATATGGTAACTTGCTAGTGGAATTTACAGATGGATCTTCTAAAAAATTCATAAACAATTTATTGTTTACCCAATATAATCTTCTTAATCCACCTACTTCAGTATAAGTGGTTATTGTTTTTGCAGTGTTTCCTCCATAAGAGTTTCTAATAACTTGATATAATTGTGGATAATCCCTTATGTTTAATGATCTTCCATCACAATACAAATAACCTTTATATGAATATTCTTCTATCTCTCCACCACCACCAGAACCACCATTAGGCATACCAGTAGGACCCACAGATGCATTGCCAGAATAAGAATCTACTGGAACTGGAAATACCGACCCAATATTAGCATAATTATTCTCATGCTCTTGTTTGTATGCGTTAAATTTATCTCTGTATGATACAGTCATTAGAACTTAATTAGAAACTCTTGAACAATGTAAGGTTGTATAAATTGATCAGCTTTGTTTTGCTGATTAACTGTGATGTTTATAGTGGATGTTAAATTACCAGCAGGAATGAATGTTGGTAATGTATTCACTTGATATGTATGTGGTTGTGCATCAAAGTTAACAAAATGTTTGTGTGTACCATCATTACCAAATGCTGCTACTTCATTAGTTACATTAGATATCGCAGAATAACCAGGTTGATCAGTATCTTTATTGACATCAAAAGGTATGTTAGGATCTGTGTAATTAGCTGGTATAGATACATCTCCAGATTTGTTACCTTGTGGCATACCAGCACAAACAATATTACCTAACGAACCACTTGGAATACATCTTGAGTAAATTGTTCCAGTATAAGGAACATTACCACATGATGATGTTTGAGCTGGAGCAGATCCCTCACTTGAATCACAACCAAATGACTGACCAGACCACATTGGATATGTACATTCTCCACCATATTGTGTAATTAAACTAGAGACATATGCTGATGCACCTGTTACAATAGGACTTCCTACAGAAAGGTCAGGAGCTAAGCAATAGTTATTGGGAGGAATATAATAATTACAACCCTGCAAACATCCACCGTAGATATATCTTGTACAAGTACCACTAACAAACAGTAAACTAAATGTAGATTGTCCATCAGGAATTGATGTTCCCTGTAATCTAATTCTAGTTGCTCCCATTTGGCATAGATCTTGTTTTGTATTGTAGTAATATGGTACAGTACATAACGTACTTTTTCTTGAATAAAAATTTCTACCAACTGATGCAAACTCGTTGTTTATACCCGACTTAACTCTTGTTCTAGTACCATCATGAAAGTGTGCGTGTGGTAAGAATGCGTTAGGTAAAACATCTATCTCCTCTGTATAGTTACCAGTGGTTCTAGTAAAACCAGGTTGACCTGTAATTTCTATTACTTGTGATGGTAAAAAGAAACTACCCTGATACAATATTTCGTATGTGTTTCCAATATTACTTTGAACTTCCAATCCTACGCCAGATTTTGTGATTGGTTGATCATTATCGTCTTGTAATCTTAAATCAACTTCAAGACCTAAATTTGATCCAGCAGATGCTCTTAATTTTTTGGATCCAAAATCTGGAAGTTGAAATTGATTATCTAATAATGTTACTGTTTCTTTTTTATATCTTGATTGTGATCCTACTCCTAATATAATTGCTAACTCTGGAAAAATTGCAGCTGCATAAATGCTACCATCACACCTTAGATAACCCGCTGGTAATAAATCTCTGGTCGAGGTATTGTCTGGATCATTACTGGTCAATTCTCTAGACCAATGAATGATAGTTCCAGTAGTAGTTCCTATCTTAGATTTTTCTCTGTTGTAGAATACTGCCATTTAGAATGCCCTCATTATGACAAGTGTAGTTAGAGATGGAGTGTTAGGATTAATCTGTACACTCAAAGCCTTGTCAACACTAACAGGTGCGATAGTTCCTGTTGTCATATTATTTATGAGAACAGTGCTAGGTATTCTCATTTGTCCAGTAGTCATTGCTAAATCTATTGTGAAATGATTATGTGATGCAAGTGAGTTAGATGTCCATGCATCTCCATTATGATTTAAAGTTGTAGGATAAGGTCCTTGCCTTCTAGCAGCACTAACATTTCCAGTAGAATAATAATTTCTAAACCCTTGATAATTTCCCTCTGGAGGAAATGGTGCAGACACAGCAGGAACATCTTGAGCAGGGATACATGAGTAATCGTCTTGATACTCATTGATAATGTTATTATATTGTGGAATATTTCTAGGTGAAGAAGCTGATCTTGCTTGTGGTATAACTTGTGATGATGCTGTGAAATCATTGAATGAATCACAAGTAACTAAACTGTCCGCTAAATTATCATACCATGTTAACTGTATGTTACCAGGATCGAATAAATCTACTGTTTGTTCTGGAGGAATAGGATCAGGTGTTGTGGTCGTCCAGTCTCCTTGTTGAGTGTCGAAATTACCTGGTATGAATACCTCAGGAAATGTTCCAGCAAGAGAAGTTGATGGATAACTTCCTGTTACACCACCCGAAACTGGTCTTGGGTGTGTATGTGCTGGCGTATGGTCAACACCTAGTTTTCTTGGTATAGTTCTGTATGTGTCAAAGAAAGCAGGCTCACTAAGTGAAATACCAGTAATCTTCCCTGCTAAATCATTTACTCCAGTAACTGCAAAGTTAACATCAACAAATCCTGTGATTAAACTCAATGGAGTCGCATCATTACCAAATTCAGTTATATATTGTCCTATTATTGGTAGAGTAGATGGATCTATTCTTGATGATTCAAGATCTTGTAACTGACAGTTGTTTAAGTTTGGTAGTAAAAATACATCATCGTCATCATAGTTTGGATATGTATTTTGAATACCTACAGGAGCTCCGCCTGGTTCTTGATAAGGACCATAAACGTTACCAAGTAATTGTGCTAGTAACGGATAATCAATAGCTCTTAAAGCTTGTCCTCTACAAACAACATATCCACTTGGAATAGCATCATCTAGAACAGCAGATGAACTTGCCGATCCAGTCCAAGGCATTATAGTTCCAACAGGAACCGCCTTAGCAGACTTAATTCTATTATAGTTTGCCATTGATTAAACCTCCGTTAACCACCAACCCTGTACTGAAGTTGGAATACCTACTTGATTATTATTATCAGTAGCACCTAGGTATACAAGAGCAAATGCAGCATTTGGTGTTTGTACAACTAATTCACCTGATGGATATGGAGTTATCCTACCACCTAATAATGTTCCTGTGCTATCTCCTTGTATTTTAGCTCCAGATGATTCTGGAGTTCTCAATACGAGTGATGTATTGTAACTTAAATTACCACCCACATCAGTGATTCTTACAACATCTCCAGTTTGTGGAGAGGATGGCATTGTTAATACTAAAGTACTAGATGCTGTAGTATTTACCATGTATACAATGTTTGGTACTAATAGTAAATCTGACTCTGCTGATGCAGATGAAATGTATCTAGTATGTCTTGCACCAGATGATGTGGTGTAGTTTAGATAACCAAATGCATCTATTGAACTATCCTGCTTGATGGAAAATTCTTCTGTTCCAGAAGGTCCTAGATTCTGAATAGAGAACTGTTTGAATGATGTTGATGGTACTGTAGTAGCAATACCTTCTACTGTTAATGATTTTTCAGCAGTTACATTTCCTAAGTTATCAACAGAGAATGATGGAGTATTTGTATCTGGATTAAAGATAACGTTTTCTGGATCCCCACCTTTGAATAGATAGAAGTCACCTCTTGCGACTACACCAGCATCCCATCTGAATAGACCTTGGTGATCAGCATGACCATCATCATTGATGAATGTGAATAGTGGAGTTTGATTAACCGAATCCATTATTCGGAAAGTTCCACCAATCATCTTAAGGTTACCACCAACTGTGAGATCACCTCTTCTGTATGGAATACTACCAACAGTTGTTTGCTCGTTCATAATTGGTTTATGAACTATTCCTTCTAATCTACCAGCAACCTTGACAAACATTTGTGCTTGGTTCTGATCATTAGCAAGAGCAATAAAGTTTAAGTAGTCTAGTTTTTGTTGTACAATATATCCTCTATCAAGAATCAATGAACAGTATGTAGAACTAGATCCAGAATTAATTCTTGTTCTAGTCTTAATATCAAGAATGTTAGCAAATTCCTCATGTTGGAGTACTCTTCTAACAACATTACCCTGATCAAATACATTATCAGATGCAGTAAATGGTTGATTAGTGTCAAGACCATCACCAGGTGCAGTAACAACGATTGTTGGGTTAGCAGGATCTGTCTCAATTATTTGAGTAATCTTACCAATTATATAATCACCAATACCACTCGCTGCTGCAGTTACTGTACCAATGAATACTAAGTTATTAACTGCAAATTTACCATCACCAACACCCAATGAGTTGACAGGAACTTGTACTGAACCACCAGATCCTTGAGCAGTTGTTCTGACATTTGTATCAGGACCTCCATCAGAGTTAATCTTAGGATCATACCAGTAACTGAATGCTTTAGTAATTATACCAGCATCAAATGCACTTGGTAATGCTGTAGTATTTGTGTAAACACTATTGTCACCACCTGATGAGTATTCAATATCAAGTCTTCCAAAATGATTTCCAACAGTTGTTTTTCCAGTACATGTATCAGTCTGATAAACTGGTACTGAATTACCATTTGTAAGCAAGAATTTCTCATTCCTTCTTGCTTCCATTGTGATATTGCTAGATTGAGCACCCTGAGTGAAGTCACTTATGTAAATGGTTGAGTTAGTTGTATCAATCGCCACTATAGATGTATCACCTAAGAATTCTATTTGAGATTCATTAGTGGTATTTGCAAGGTAATCTCCAACTGCAATATCGTTAATTGTCTTACCAACTGATGTTACAACAACATTTGTGATAAGTTTGGTTCCAGCAGTTATATCTCCAGTAAATTCTATTGTTGATATTGTTCCACAACCACCAGCAATCTTAAGACTGTTATTGATAGTAGTATTACCAAGTATAGTGGTGTCACCAGTGACAGAATTAACAACAAACACGTCATTAGCGACGTCAGAACAATCCTTAGAAATTCTAAACTTCTGTTCTTCAGCAGATAATGGAGTAACAACCTTAATAACTTCACCCTGATTAAAGATGCCATCACCATTTGTGTCTTCACGATCAATAATTACATAATCATTATTTGTTAAAGTACCACCAAACTCAGAGAGATATACATTATCCTGAGGACCTGTGTTATCAAGTGCCTGTTCTGTCCATGTAGCGTCAAACTGTACATTGACTTTGTAGATAACTGTTCTATCTGGATGATTGTCAAGAATTGCAGTATATGTTCCTAATGGTTGACGTTTAACCTTAATGTAATAAGGAGCAACTAATGTTCTGGTTAATTCTACAACTTGTACAATTTCTGGATGACCACTAGCAGATACTGAGCTATTGATTATGATATAATCATTCTCAACAAAGTATGGATCACCATTTGCTTTGTTAGGAGCATTAAGTAATGGTAAGTAGAATAAATCTCCAGTTAAAGTAGGTAATGTTTGTGGTTCAACTACTGGTGTGCCACCAATGTTGCTAATTGTTTGTTGATAAACAACGCCACCCCAATCACCACTACCAGCGGTATCAACCTCGTTATATCCTTCTTCAGTTGTTCCTATAACAAGAACGTTCAAGATATCAATATTCTTATTGAATAAAGTATCACTTAGGATACCATCAGCATGAGCAAATATTGATGATCCGAGTTGTCCTCTATCACCTGTGAATGAGAACGAAGCAACACCACCACACAATGTAATGTTTCCATCAAATCTGGCAGAAGCAATAACTCTTAGTTGGTTATTAATAGTGGTTGTACCACCCTGTCCAGCGATGTTAATTTCAGATGCATTAGTAGCAAAGTTAATTGTAGATGCAGAACCAGAATCTGAGAAGAAACTAACAGTTCCTGCAGTGGTTGATAATCTAACACTATCAGTAATAGTTCTTCTTGCACCTAAAGTAAAGTCTCCATCAACTTTAAATGATTTGGTTTTAACTCTAGTAAATGATAATGACTCGGTAGAATCATACGCACCACCAATCTGAACCTTACTGATTGTTAATGCACCATCAGATGGACGATTATCAGGTGTTACGCCAAGATCAATATTACTATGTAATGATGTCTTACCGATATTAATAAACTGATCTGCAGTGCTATCATTGAATAGATTAGCAGTTGTAACCTGACTACCTATGTTTAATGTACCAACGAATGTAGTATCATCAACTAAATTAAATGTTCCTGTTGTCTGTGATGTTCTAATCTCAGCAATTACACCATCATCACCATTGACTTCAATATCGTGTTCAAATTTAGCATCATCTGTGAATCTAGATGTGCCATCAACAACTAGAGCTCTGTCTAGGTTAGCATTACTTACATTAATACCAACACGACCACTATTTGTAGTTGCGATTCTGAATACTGATATGTCATTAGGAGCAGCACTGTCACCACCAACTAAGAATGCATTATCAATAGCAGTCTTATCACGATCAGCAAAGTTTGTATGCTGTAAGAAGTCACCAGTTGTTTTACCACTAATGAACGCTGTACCAACAACATCAAGGTTTGCACGAGGATCAGACTATATTCCAGTCCATGAATTTTGATATGCAGTATGTGGTAATCTTGTAACTGTGTTAATACCTAACTTATAATCACCAATATCCTCTGTGTATGTTCTAATTGCTTCACCACCTATTACACCAACTTCTTTGA
>MDTB01080188.1_pt1 | contig 12347 bp, 7 predicted proteins | sample 811161 | NCBI WGS metagenome assembly MDTB01 (sample SAMN05326650, study PRJNA326480) | marine metagenome | isolation source: seawater | place: Mediterranean Sea | collected 2009 | reverse complement strand
TCCCATTGGTTAAGGCCTGCAGGAGAAACTTCGAGTTCAAATGTCATTGTATCAATAGTGTCGACATTATCATCAGCCGCACCTTTGGCGATTACATTGAAAATTGAACCTCTCTCGATGACATTGTTTCCACTAACAGTTGCTTGTTTAGCCAAAGGTGGTCTATCATGATTTAAATCTTCAACTTTTAGATTATTACTAACCAAACCATCTCCAGTTAGGCCTGTAAGTCTAGCACCAAAACTAGTTTTCCAAGCATTTGTAGGCATCGATGATGTGTCTACTACCGCAGAATGAGACATTGTAGCTTGTGTAACTAAATTGGTCAGGGATTTCGAACCCACCACAATTGGATTTCCAGTATCTAAGTATACTATTTCCAACGTTCCTCCATCGGTATAATCCAAACCGCCTACATTCTTTGCTGTTGCAGTTACTGTAACTTGATCGCCGTTGATATAACCATCAGAAGATGATGGATTAGACAAACTTACGTCAAATACCGCCAAATCCATTTTTGGACCCATGGAACTATCTGATACTGCAAAGACATTCGCATTGTGAGAAGTTGTACTCCAAGAATCATATATTGCTCCAATTGTCAGCATATTGTTTATTCCAGATTGCCCGTCACGTGCTCTGGCTAAACTAGCAGGTACTGTCCATGTTTCAGAGTGTGGGCCTTTTGTAAGGTCCATGTTTACAAATCCAGTTCCTCCACCAGTAACGCCTGATGAGGTAGCATAGGAATTACCATTCAGAAGCCATGCTCTCCAGCAATTGTGAGCATAGGTACCATCACCGTATGTGAAGGCACACTTTTCTTCAGTTACGGCAGCGTACAGAACTGTTGATGATGGAGCAGTTCCAGAGCCAATATAACTTGCCTCCATTGTAATATCGACATTATTACTATTCGAAGGGTTAACTGCCTGCATAACATTGATTTGATAATCATTAACTGAGGAAGCCATATAACCGCCAGAAGAGAATGTAGAATCATATCTTGTACCTTGTCCATCACTTCCACTGATTTCAGGGTCAGAATCACCCATGTATCCAGTAGGTGCTCCTCCGCTTTCACCAAGATGGTTCATGGCATAGATTGGTGCTACATTTCCTGAACGCGCATCATTAGTAGCTCCGAAGTTGGAAGAACTGTAAGTAATGTAGACGAATTCATCAGGATTTGACATTTTTAGGTTATGAGCAGATTCTGAACCTCCACCGGATGTGTAACAATAATAGCAATTATCTGAAGAGATATATTGTAAAAACACATTATGCCCAGGAGAAGTTGCCTCAAACACTACTTCTGAGTCTTGCAGTTCTATCTGTTCTTTTTTGTTTAAATCACCAGTTAAAGAAGTCAAAATACTTCCAATAAAAATGGCGACGATTAGTATTGACAATGCGCGGGCGGACATCTTCATGTTTTTACCTATCACCAGTCAGTATATGAAACCCTCTATTTCCGGTTTATTTATCGTATTGATGAAAAATTTATCTAGACAAAAAAGATTGTATCAAAAGTACACTTAGGAACAACATGGGCGACAGTTCTTGGGTGGCTTTAGAAGAAGAAGATGGCAAAACATATCTTGTCGAATTAATCGATAAAATGCACAAAGTGAAAGGCATAGGGGTATTAAATCCACATGAGATGCTAAATGAATTACAGGTTGGAGATTCAATTCAACTGGGACATAAGTCATTCAAACGCTTACCAAGTAGACTTCCAGAACTCAGTAAATCCATGGTTAGACGAGCACAAACTATCAGTGCTAAAGATGCAGGAATGATGATTGCAAAAATGGGCATTGGTTCAGGCCACTCAGTATTAGAGGCTGGTCTAGGAAGTGGTGGCCTATCTCTACAAATTGCCAATGTTATTGGAAATAGTGGAATTCACGTAACTGTCGAGCCGAGAGAAGAACATGCTAAGGTTGGACTTGAAAATCTAAGAAGGGCTGAATCTTGTCTTAATGAATTTCCATCACATCATCATGTAACTGGAAATATCGAAGAAGTAGTAGACCAAATTAAACAGATTAAATCAAATTTTGATTCAATAATCTTAGATCTACCTCAACACAAACCAGCCATTGATGCAGTTGCTGGACTTTTGAACATTGGTGGAAGATTATGTTGCTACTGCCCTGTTACCAGCCAGGTTGAGTCGTCATGGCAGGCATGTGAGGATAATGGGTTAGTGGTCGAATGGGCAGGAGAATTAATCGAAAGACCATGGGGTCGAGCATCTAGGGGTGGAATGCGCCCTGTAAACGGCCCATTTGGACATACTGCATTTCTATTGATAGCAACGAGAAAGCAAGATTAGAATTTTTGGCTTTCAACAACTCTAATCTTAGTATCACACTTAGGGCATGTGAACTTGAAAGGTGGTACACTACCTCTTGGAACTCCAAGTCTTGCTTCGCAAGAAGGACAAGTTACTTTGTTATCTGAACTCATTCTACATTCATTTTTACCTAATGTATGAGCTTTGACTTCCTTTTCTTTCTTCGGTTTCTGTTTTTTAACATCTTGCTCATCGATATCATCTGAAGATTCTAAAGAGGTGGTAGACTTGGCTTTACGACGTTTACGTAATGTATTCATCAAGAATAGAAGGAGTACTGCAAATACCCATCCCCCGAACATTGTATAAATTGTTTGAGATTTATCCAGGGATATACCAAACAGTAGATCAACACCTTGAGGAGGTAATTCAGGACCTTCGATTTCAACTGATAGATTATTTGACTCTGCAGGATAGGAAGAACCATCAATTTCAACACTAGCTGAAATTACTATACTTGCAGAGGCTGATTCTGTGATTCTAGAATTGAGAACTAATTCATACACAATAGATTCTCCACTGCCCAAATCGAAAGTATTCATTGAAACATTGCTATTTATTTGAGTCAAACTAGAATCAAAAATTGAGTCATCATTTCCAAGAATAAATAGTGTGCCAGTAACAGGCGCATTTGCTAAATTCTTAATTGTAAATGAAGTGGATGAACCGCCCGATGAGGACATTGAAAGATAGTTTGTTCCAAAACTCAAGTCAACTATTCCAGAATCACCCCATGTTGGCTCTACTAAGTACGTAGCAACCTCTTCTAGAACATAGGTAGTTCTTGCACCGCTGGTTACTCTAAAGGTTATTGATTCATACCCAAAAGTGGACTCATTATCAACTTGGCAAGACCAGGAAAAAGATTGTGATGAAGACCCTGCATCCAGAGTAAATATTTCTGATAAACCACAATTACTACCAGGTGTTGAAAGTAAAAATTGATCAATACCTGAACCAGTATTGGTGACAATTACAGTACCAGAAACACTTTCTCCTGGTTTAGCACCATCATAATCTTCTAGAATTGTCAATTGGGCACTTGCTTGAATTGGGATAATGTTGAATGTGTTATAATCAGAAACTGTCTCATCGTTAGTTGAGGTTACTATTATGTTAACAGTAACTCCGTTACTTGGTGCTCCTGTTGATCTTTCCCTTATTGAAACTGATATTGCCTCAGTACTTGATGGATCTAGATTCACGGATGTAGTTGATAGAATTATTTCATACCAAGTCGAAGCATTGTTAGAATTATCATAACCAAGTTCGATGAAATAAGTATCTTGTGAAGAGCCTAAATTTGTGACTTCAAAGGTATAATCAACGCTACTAAGTGGGCCAGCAGAAATACTACTGGTAACTGAATTGACTGTTAATCCAACACTATCAGCAATCTGTAATTCTAAGTTTAGCGAAGCCGAAGCATTTACTGAACCGTAGTTAACTGTAATTGAGTGGACCCCGGAACTAGAGGTTGATATCAGTGCAATAGTCATGTTGATAGTAATAGATTGCCCAGGTACCAATTCAGCAACTGTAGGATCGAAAGTTACCTGAGCGCCAGTAGGCAGGCCCGAAACTGTAGCGGACAGATTCAAATCTTGAGTACCAATATTTGATAATTCTAAATCGATTGATGAAGACTCACCTGGAATTATTGAAATCCTTCCATCAAGAGGTCCACTTAGAGATACTAAGGGCACTTCATCGACTTCGATTACAAGAGTTAGTTCTTCGGTAAAGTCACCATATGTGACACTAAAGATTTGATTATATTCTCCAACCATTCCAGCATCAGAATCTGTTGTCAAATTCCAGACTCCAACAGAACCTGCATCAACAACAACTCCACTAGAGGATGAAAGAGCAGTAGTTAATCCAGTAGTTGAACCGATATCTAGGAAGTACTCGACTTGTTCACTACCAGTGTTATTCAATCTTAGCTGATAAGAGGCAGGGGTGCCAGGCGTTACTGTGACAGAACCTACAGGGCCTGTCAATTCAAATTCTACTTTTTCATCTATTCCAATTGTGAAATCAAAATTAGGAGAAATATACTGCTGTTCCCCAAGAGATGCTACTCCAATTAGCCTAGAAATACATTCATCATCACTAGTGGATTGCGAGTCAACAATTACTTGAATATCTAAATCAACAACATCATCAGGTGCGAAATTATTACTAGATGTTGAGATCAATGAGATATTACATGGCCCACTAAGAACCTCAATATTCCAATCAACGTCTAATTCAGCATTTCCTAAGTTGGTAACTTGAATAGATGACTGCGTTGTCATACCTGGTATAAAATCAGAGTCTTGGTCAAGGAAAACTGCTGAAATATTATTCTCCGCAACAACTTCAATTACCATTGTAGAATAACTTGAAACGTTACCTTTGGTTGATGCTGAATAAAGATTGAATCCATAAAATCCTGGTGTTGCGTCACTAGGAATAGAAACTTGGATGGTTGTTTGTACATGTGAAGAGGCAGGTACATCAGTAAGTTGGGCATTGTTGAATAAAACACTCCAACCTGGAGGTATTGCTCTATTTGACTGGCTTGTTGGACCAATACTTGAACCAGAGTTCTGCCAAGGATAATTTAGATGCGAGGTTTCGTTGAATACCGTGGCAGCAGCAGCCTGCTGAAGTTCTAATTTAAGGCTAGAAGATAGTGATATTGTATCATTGGAGCCAACTGGTGAATCACCTGTCATTGTGGCAAACAAAACACATGCAGCAAGATAACTTCCCGAAAGAGACGGATGACTTCCATCACTAGTGTATAGGTCAAAGAAAGTGCTTCCTGAAAGGGTTGGGTCAACTCCAGTCAGGTTGATTTTATCATGGATGTGTTTGAATGCAAGCCCTACAGGAGCGATCCACACGTCACGTGAAGGAGTGGTCATATTATCTCGGAAATCGATGTATCCTTGTTCCAGTCTATCCTGCATCATAGTAAAATTGCCGTATATTAGCGGATTATTCATATCACCATTTCTACGTCCCCAGGTCATCATTAAAATGGCCTCAGAATTTTCATCTTCAATCGCTTCTGACAGATTTACTGCAGCATTTTTACTATCAATCCAATCAGGACTGGTTCGATAAAATCCTGGAATCTGGCTTTGGTCATGTAATATGACATAGTCCCATTCTTCATTATTTTCTCGAAGAGTCGTATTCCATGAATTACCCGATGTATTGACATTATCCCAATGTTGAGATAATCTCATTCCACCACCAGTAAGCGATTCAGTATTGTTATGCTGTCCTGTAACATTAAGCATATCATGAAGCAATTGATCGATATTATTAGTGTAAATGTAACTATTTCCAAGCATCAAGATATTGGCGGGATAACTACTACCTGAATTATTGTTGGAGTTATTTCCTCCTGTATTATTACCTCCAGAATTATTTCCTGTGCCATTTCCACCACCGGAGTTATTTCCTCCTGAGTTATTACCACCTGAATTGTTACCACTTCCGTTGTCTCCAGAATTATTCCCAGTACTATTTCCGCCGGAGTTATTTCCACCCGTATTGTTACTCCATCCATTCCAAAATGCTGCAAGGTCAGGTTCAACATCGACATCTAGTAAGATTGTATCTTCGATATTTCCATCGTTCCAAACATCCACTGTGTAGTTCATTGAAGTCCCAGCAGTCATCTGTTGAAGTGGCCCATTCATCGAATTAAAAGAAACTGATGTTGCATACGATGGTTCGACTGAAACATACACAGTGATATTTGATGAAACATCCCCATCAGGTTCTGTGATAATAATATCAAATGAACCGCTATCACTAGGAATCGCACCAGCATCTAATCTAACTATGAAAGAAGTGTCTGCGGAAAAAGTAGGCAGAACATTGTCGACTGTTTCGTTAACTGAAGTGACATTCCAAACACTCGGTAAATTTATCAAATCTAAAGTTACGTTATACGATTCAATTGATGTACCATTATTGTGTATGGTAAGAGTGACATTGTCTGAATAACCTTCCTGAATTACGACATGAGATTTGTCTAATGAAAGTTCAATAGAAGGGTGAGCAGATGCTACAAATGCCAACGGCGATAAACTTGCAAACAGCAAAATCGCTACAAATGAAAGAGCATGGTTAGCAGGTTTTGACATAAGACCAAGTCAAGCCAGTAGCACATCCCTCTTGAGTGAATCGGCTTTTAGCGTATATTATTGCTAAAAATAGTTCATCCCTGCTGCAAAGATTGGATTCTTGAAGAATCTATTTGCTCCCAAGGGAATTCACCCGAAGGACCAACATTACGGCCGAAGTGACCTCCAGCAGCAGTAACTGAATAAATCGGTCTCTGCAGGTTAAGATCACGTGAAATTGCACCAGGTCTAAAATCAAAGGTTTCGTTAACTCTTCTTGCGATCTCAGCCTCTGATTCGCTTGAGGTGCCAAATGTTTCTACTCTTACGCTGACAGGTTCTGCAACACCGATGACATAAGCTAATTGTATCTCACACCTATCTGCAAGACCTGCAGCAACAACATGTTTTGCCGCCCATCTTGAAGCATAAGCTGCAGATCTATCTACCTTTGAAGGATCTTTACCAGAAAATGCTCCCCCTCCATGGCGGCCCATTCCTCCATAGGTATCGACTATTATTTTCCGACCGGTTAACCCAGCATCTGCATATGGACCACCTGGGTCAGCAAACCTCCCTGTTCCGTTAACAACAAGTTTGTAGTTATCATCTAATAATTCACTTGGTATTGATTTTTCAACAACATGCTCTTTGATTTGTTGTCTTACATAATCTAATTCTCTCTCTTCAGAGCCATCAAACTGGTCCTTCAATTTATCATCATGCTGAATAGCAATTACCACTGTGTGAACTCTCGAAATACTTCCATCCGAATTATATTCTACAGTTACTTGTGATTTACCATCAGGCCTAGACCATGGAAGTATTCCTTGTTCTCTTACGGTTGTCAGTCTACGGGTTAGCCTTTGTGACAAAGCAGCAGCAAGAGGGAAATAGCGACCTTTCAAACCTTCATAGTTCTCCGTTTCATTACAGGCATATCCGAACATCATGCCTTGATCTCCAGCACCTTGGTTCAAACCATCCTTATTGACACCTTGAGCAATATTTGCAGATTGTGTAGTAATATGAACTTGGACATCACATAAATGTGAATCTGTGGCATCCATACCAATACTATGTGACACGTAGCCAATTGCTGCACCTGCTTTTCTAGCAATCGATTCATAATCAGGTGTTTCACCGTTAAGAGAAACTTCACCTGCCAATACAATCAGGCCTTTTTCTTCCTTGCCCTTGACGCAAGTTTCAACAGCAACTCTGGCATTTGAATCAATAGCCAAACAGGCATCTACAATCGCATCTGAGATGGCGTCACACAGTTTATCTGGATGCCCGCTGGTTACAGATTCTGATGAAAATAGTATATTCGTCATATTTGGACCGCTTAATCAACCATTTATGAATAAATCGCCTCAATGGTGCAAAAAATATTCTTTAAAGTCATAATTAAGTCAAAGTTTCCTTTTTAATCTTAAATATATTATCATAATACAAACGAATGCTTGATGTTCTAAACCGTCTCCGCCCACACATGACCACTTATGTTGCAACCGCATACAGAACTCACACGCTAGGAGAAATTCAATCTGATGGTGCTGAACTTGTCGGCCAAGAAGTTACCGTTGCAGGTTTCATGGAAGCTAACAGAGGTAAAGGAGCAATATGTTTTGTCGATTTGAGAGACGGAACAGGAACAACACAAATTTTCCTAAAATCGGATAATATAGGAGAAGAAAGTCTTGACATGGTACAGAGAATGACTCGTGAATCTACACTACAATTCACGGGAATTGTATCAGAGAAAAGACCGCCTAAGGTCAAAGATGGCGAACCTACTCCACCACCTGCCTACGAAGTAGTAGCTAATTCTGTCAATGTAATTGCTAAGGCTGAGGCACCTTTGCCTCTTGGAGTTACTGATACTGTACACGTTGCCTTAGATACTAGACTCGATAACAGATTTTTGGATTTAAGAAGAGCGCATGTTGCTGCAATGTTTAGGCTTAGAGGAAAGGTACTGCAATTCGGTAGAGAGGCTTTGATCAATGAAGGCTTCTTCGAAACTCATACTCCAAAAATTGTAGCAACTGCTACTGAAGGTGGAACCGACCTATTTCCAATGAAATATTTCGATACTCCTGCATATCTAAATCAATCACCACAACTTTTCAAGCAACTTTGTATGTCTGGTGGACTTGAAAGAGTATTTGAAATTGGACCTGCTTTTAGAGCGGAAAAGCATGACACATATAGACATTTGAATGAATTTATTTCTTTTGATATTGAATGCTCATGGGCCACTGATGACGATGTGATGGGTGTTTTGGAAAGAATGATTCATCATATGTGGAGTTCGATTTCTAAGGATGAAGAATCGCAAAAACACATTGATACAATCAATCAATTCAGAGAAACTCAAGGCGAAGGACCAATTGAAGTGATTGTTCCTGAATTACCATTCCCTAGAGTTTCATATTGTGATGCAATTGATATCATCAAAAAGAAAGGAGGAAAAATCGAATGGGGCGATGACATAGATGCTGAAAATTCAGATTTATTAGCAGAAGATTTACCTCAGTTTTACTTCTTACCCAAGTGGCCAATGGATCTAAAACCATTCTACATCCACCAAGTTGAAGGTGAAATTGGTTCGACTGGAAAACAACTCAGCCGAGGATTCGACCTTAACTTTGGTAGAGATGAATTGACATCTGGAGGGCAAAGAGAACATCGAATGGATGTACTAATTGAAAATCTAAAAGACATGGACCTCGACCCAGAAGAGTTCGAATTCTATGTTGCAGGATTTAGACATGGTGTCCCGCCTCACGCTGGATGGGGACTTGGAGTAGAAAGAATATTGATGAAACTAACCGGTTCTAGAAATGTTCGAGAAACTGTTCTGTTCCCAAGAGACCGCAAGCGTGTAAGTCCTTAGATTAACTAAATTATATCCAGCGGAGATTCTCCCGATGAATATCGGCTTACATCTCCGTCTTTGGAAATTACAAACTTCTCAAAATTCCAACGTATATCTCCTGTTTTTCCATCTTCACCGGTCGATTTAGTCAATAACTCAAATAGGGGATGTTGATTTTCTCCCTTGACTTCTAATTTAGCCATCAATGGGAAATCTACACCGTATTTGCTAGAGGTAAAATCACATATTTCTTCATGACTATCTGGTTCTTGACCACCAAACTGGTTACATGGAAACCCGACAACTTGAATTTCATCTTGTTGAGAAATTTCTTGCAATTGAGCGTATTGACGTGTAAAACCACAAGCACTTGCAACATTTACAACTATCCATTTACTAGTGTTAGAATTCCCTATTTCTCTGAGAGTTGTCTCAGTTCCTTCCATAGTCTCAAATCTTACATCTAATGGATTGGCCATAAATCTCGGAGAAAGTTCTACTCTTCAAAGGTTAGTTACACTAGAGTAAGTGTGATAGATAACGAGTACCAGGATTTGTTATGGCGGTTGACCGTATGCAGTGGGGGGCTGAAAGTTGGCAATATGCTGACTTGTACATGCCTGATGACCCTTCGCCATACCAGAAAGACGTAGGAATTCCATGTATTATGTTGATACATGGAGGTTTTTGGAAAGAAAAATATGATTCAGAATTGATGAAACCTATTGCTCAAGATTTGGCTGAGGCTGGTGTTGCTGCATGGAATATTGAATTTAAGAGGTGGAGTGAGGACGATGAAGGAGTCTGGATGGATACTATATCTGATGTGATGCGTGCATGGGGGCAATTGGCTTTACTGCCTGGAATTGATATTACCCGCTCAATGGTTCTTGGACATTCAGCCGGAGGGCAGTTAGCACTCATTCTAGCATCTAAGGCTGAAAGAAAACCATGGCTTGCAATTGCTCAAGCACCAATTACTGATTTAATCTCATCACACAATGCAAAATTATCCGATGATGGAGATGCTGTTAGACGTTGGCTAGGTTGCCTACCAGAAGAAAACCCCAAGCTTTGGTCACAACTTAACCCAGTAGATAATCCTCCAATTTCACCCGTACTAATAATTCATGGTGAGCAAGATGATGAAGTACCACATGATCAATCTGAAACCTATACTAGAGTGATGAAAGCAAAGGGAGCAGATGTTCAGAAGTTATGGTTGCCTGGAGATCATTTTTCAATAATCGATGTCGCAAGTGATGATTGGCTTGTTCAATTAAATGCAATTCTTGATTGGCTTTGATGCGAATACCTATCATGGAAGACCTCTTGGCGTATTTCATGGAACTACTGGGTGCTGATTTCCCTTATGCTGAAAATTCGTTACATGGAAAGCATGCTTTAATTTGCGGAGCCAGTAAAGGAATCGGTTCTGCTACTGCCAAAATGATGGCAAAGGCGGGTGCCAATGTCAGTATTTGTGCGCGCAACGAAGAGGCTTTAGAGGAACTATTGTCTCAACTAAATCAACTCGGTAATGGCAATCACCAGATGTATGTAATAGACTTAGAAGATTCTGAATCATTAGATGGTAAAGTTGACGTAATTCTATCTCAACAAGGACCAGTTCATATCTTAGTAAATAATTCAGGAGGTCCGCCAGGTGGTCCATTGTTATCGAATAATATTAGTGATTTTGAGGCTCCATTCAAGAGACACTTACACGCATCACATATTTTGGTTCAGAAACTCGCACCTCACATGGTCAGTCAAAACTATGGTAGAATAATACAAATTATTTCCACCTCTGTCAAAGAACCGATTCCAAATATTGGCCTATCCAATACACTACGAGGAGCTATGGCTTCTTGGGCTAAATCTCTATCGCGAGAATTAGACCCTTGCATTACTATTAACAATGTATTACCCGGATTTACCGATACTGAAAGATTAGGGAGTTTAGCAAATTCAATTCATGAAAAAACCGGAAAAAGCCAGCAAGATATTCATGATTCATGGATTGACCAAGTCCCTATTGGTCGATTGATAAATCCTCTAGAAACCGCTTCTGCTATTGTATTTTTATCAATGCCTGCTTCTGGTGGAATCAGAGGTATATCTTTGGCAGTCGATGGCGGAAGATTACGAAGTATCTAATCACCGATAAAGGTCAAACCATACTGGATAATGATCCGATACATTTGAGGAACTAAAAGACGAAGAATCAACCCCCCAACTCCCCACTAAACGCCCGCTTAAATCACCGGTTGTAACAATCCGGTCATAGGCGCAATCTGCTGATGCTACGGTTGTATCTGCGGAATCTGGAACTAACCAAGTATAGTTTGAATCTCTCATTGGGGATTGCCATAATTCTTCTGGAGAAACATAACTACAGCCGGCATTAAAATCACCTAGAACAACAATATCAGTCTCTAGTGGATGTTGAATTTGATAATCTTGAACCACGGTATGTAGTGCATTTATTTCATCTAGGGCAGTTGCAGGTTTGGTGTGAATTGTAATCAAGGTAAAATCAAATCCGGATGAATTACCACTTGCATTCAATAATTGAAAACTTCCTAAATAAGGTTCTTTTTGAAAGAGATCATTTTCTGAATCATTGTACAATGAACCGTTAATTGGAGAAAATACTGTCTTATTGTAATAGTATGCATATTGCTCCTGATATGTATCATCTTCTTGTTGACCACTTCTTTCACTAAGTAACATTTCCCAAGTATTATTCGAGCGATTATTTATTTGCTCGAGGAAATCATATGGAACTGTTTGATCAATATCTCTAATTTCTTGTACAGAAACCATATCATATTGTAAAACTGTATCTACCAATACACTAACTACCTCGGGTTTACTCATTTTTGTTTCACCAAAAACTTTGATGTTGAATGTTGCTATTCGTGCTACTTCTGAACGATTCAATTCTGGTATTTCGCGAGCTATTGTT
>MDTB01208290.1_pt1 | contig 12348 bp, 13 predicted proteins | sample 811161 | NCBI WGS metagenome assembly MDTB01 (sample SAMN05326650, study PRJNA326480) | marine metagenome | isolation source: seawater | place: Mediterranean Sea | collected 2009 | reverse complement strand
ATAGTCGTCTGTTGTTCTAAATTGCTGGTCACTAAATTTTGGCAGTTGCCCCGTACCAAATAAGGCCTTGTCATTGACCATTAATGGTGGAGAAATCTCAGTATATCCAAATTTTTGGACCTGATGGTCTAGCATAAAATTTGTTAATGCTCTTTCTAATCTGGCCAAACTAGATTTTAAAAATACGAACCGTGAACCTGATATTTTAGCGGCAGAATTAAAATCCAAACAATTCAACGCTTCACCCAACTCAACGTGATCCTTAGGTCTAAACTCAAAATTTGGAAGAATTCCTTGCCTACGTATTTCTAGATTTTCGTTCTCTGTAAGGCCGTCAGGTACCTCCCTTGACAATATATTAGGTAACTCACTCAATAAAGAGCTAAGCTCGGTTGCCAAATCTCGCTCTTGATCTTCCAGCTTCTGTATCTCAGATTTGATACTAGCAACCTGTTGAATTAAATCTGCGGACTCAACTCCTTCTTTTTTTCTTAATCCAATATCTTTTGAAACCCTGTTACGTTGACCTTGCTTTGCTTGTAAATCAGTCACAGTCATTCGCTTTTTCTCGTCTAAAGCAAGAATTGATTCTGAACATGAATCAATGCCGCGTCGTTTCATCTCAAAATCAAAAAGTTTAGCATTTTCTCGAATGATAGCTATATCGTGCATATGGAGTTCCTGGGAAAAATTTTCTATCGCTTGTGCGAGTTTGTATCATATTTGACATTCATGATCTAAAAAACAAAAATTATTGCCTTACACTTTTCATTCTTTTTCTATAAATTTTGCGCATATAATCGATACCTCATATAAACAAATTATTGGTATAGCCAGTAAAACCTGACTTATTACATCCGGGGGCGTTATTATCGCGGCAATGACGAAGGCTATTAATATCGCATACTTCCGCTTTTGTTTTAAACCTCTCGAATTTGTGAAGCCAATCTTTGTTAATAGAACGAGGAAAATTGGCAGCTCGAAACAAATACCAAAAGCTAAAATTAATCTCATAATTAAAGATAAATATTCATCAACTTTGGGCTCTAATTGAACAGGCAGAACCCCTTCCGTACCTATCTGTTCAAAACTAAGAAAGAATTCCCAAGCGATAGGAACTACGATGTAATAAACGAACGACGCCCCAAGTATAAAAAGCACAGGTGTCGCGATTATGAAAGAAATGAATATCTTTTTCTCATGTGTATATAAGCCAGGCGCTATAAAACGCCACCCTTGTATAGCGATAACTGGAAAGGTAACAGAAAAAGCGGAAAAGAAGGCTACTCTCACCTGCGTTAAAAAGGCTTCATGTAATCCGGTAAATATCATTCTTCTATCTAGCTGACCTTCAGTGGCTTGAGCTAATGGCCGCACAAGGAAATTATAAATATTATCGGCAACAAAATAGAAAGCAAAAAATGCTATAATCAGTCCAGAAAAGCAGAAAATTAGCCGCTTTCGGAGTTCCGCCAGATGATCAATTAACGGAACTTTTCTGTTATTCAATTCATAATCCGACATTCAGTATTGTTCCATTTTAAAACGTTTTATTAAATCCAATACTAGGTCAGATTATTTAGATACAGATAAATCAATAATTTTTATGCTCTCTTTTAGCGAGAATATTTCACGTCTTAATAATAATATCTTTGTTATCAGGCAAAATTTTCTTTTGCTTTGGCGCATCTTTTTTATTAGCCAATGTTTGAATGTCTAATTCCTCAATGAAATATTTCGGGTCGTCCCTAATTTTTTGAAGTTCGGTTTCCCTCGCGATTTCTTCTAAAGAGTCTTGAAACGTCCAAACTATACTTTTTGCCGTTTTGCACCATTTCGTTATTGATCGAATTAGTATTGGCAAATCTTTTGGGCCGACAACGATAATAGCTACAAGTGAAATTAAAAATAACTCCTGCCATCCAAGATCTAACATTATAGCCTTCTACATCTTAGTTTTTATTTTCCATAAAAATTTTTTTTAATTCTTTTTTACTTTTTTGTTATTTTTAGTAGGTTTTTCGACCGATGGCTCAATAGTAACTTCTATTTGCTCAGCTTGCGATTCACCAGTCTCTTCACCGTTATCTTTATTAATACCTCGTTTAAAATTTCTTAGACCAGTCCCTAAATCTCCCATTAGTGATGATAACTTGCCACGACCGCCAAAAAGAATAACAACAATTATTAAAACAATCACCCAATGCCATATGCTAGTGAACCCCATTATCTAACCCCCAACATAATCATCTTTCACTAATTGTTTTATGAAAATTATATCATACAGCTTAAATAAAAATTCAATATATTATTTTTTGAAAACAAAAATTTGAGATAGATCAAGTTCTACTCCCACTATTGATCCTGGTTTAGGCAGAACTACTCCGGGAACTCTTGCATGCAAGTGATTACTCTTATCCCCAACTATAGATGGTATTGGAAATGAAAGATGAATTAAACTAGAGCGTCCGAGCAATCTCGATTCAACGACAACAGCTTTATTTTCATAATTACTAAACATATCCTCCTTAATAGATAGCGCCTCAGGGCGTGCAACGACTTCTACTTTATCCCCAACCTTAAAACCTTTAGAGGGAAGTCGCCCAAGATCGCTATCAACCCCGTCTTCTGTTACGACTCCTTCAACAAAATTTAATTCTCCAAAAAATCCCGCCACAAATGCGTTTACAGGGTTACAATAAAGTTCTTTTGGTTTACCCGTTTGGACAATCTGTCCTCCTCGCATCACAACAATTCTATCAGCCATAAACATCGCTTCTTCAGAATCATGAGTAACCATCAGCGTAGCACATTCATTCGCCTTAAGTAGATGTAAGACCTCATCGCGCACGCTGTCCCGCAATCGCGCATCAAGTCCCGAGTAGGGTTCATCTAACAGCATAATTTTAGGCTTGGGCGCCATTGCTCTGGCCAGCGCTACACGTTGCTGCTCCCCTCCAGATAAAGTGTGCGGGTAACTCTCGGAATAACTATCCATATTCACCATTTTCAATGAATTTAAAGCACGTCGTTCCGAGACTTCCTGTGAAATTTTCTTTAAACCAAATTTCGTATTTTCAATTACAGAGAGATGTGGAAATAGAGCATAATCTTGAAAGACTAACCCAATATCTCTTTGTTCGGGAGGCATTTGGAAATTAGCACTAGAAACCAGTTTTCCATCCAGAAAAATCTCACCCGATTGAATTCTTTCTAATCCGGCAGCCAACCTAAGTGTCGTCGACTTTCCGCACCCTGAGGGGCCAAGAAGACAAACAACCTCTCCTCGTTCAATAGAAATAGATAAATTATTTACCGCAATCGATGTTTCAAATTCGTGATATATATCTTTTAATTCTAAAGCATAGTTTTCCAAGTTTTTTCTCGTATCTCACCGTAGCTGTTAATGATTTTTAGGACCTAACTTTAACTTTTATCGACATCCGATGTAAAAAGTTCGTTTTGATTCTCTTCTATATTTTCGTCGTCTTCGTCTAATAAATCATCTGGTAAAATAAGCGATGTTAGGCCCTGCCGTTTTTCTAATAAGCCAGCTGCTTTAAGCTCTTCAAGTCCCGGTAGATCCTGAAGAGTTTCGATGCCAAAGTGATCTAGAAATCCACTTGTAGTTCCCCATTGCAATGGACGGCCCGGGATCTTTCGGCGTCCCCTGGGGCGAATCCAGCCGGCCTCTAGTAAAGTGTCCAGTGTGCCCTTGCTCACATTTACGCCTCGTATAGCCTCGATGTCTCCACGAGTGACTGGTTGATGATAGGCTATTATAGCCATCGTTTCTACAGCGGCGGATGATAATCTTCTTTTCACCGCAACCGTCTGTCTAAGGTTATCAATTAGATCAGAAGCTGTGCGCAATGCAACGGTATTTCCTATAGTATACAGGTTCACCCCCCTCGTTGAGTAGAGCTTTTCTATGTTTTCTAGCACGTGATCAATATCGATACTTTCTGGAATGCGCTCTTTAAGCAATGCACGGTCTAACGGTTTAGCGCTAGCAAACAATAGTGCCTCCACCAATCTGACACTTTCAAAAAAATGAAGATTTTCTTCGGTATTTATTTTTTCTTTCTTTAAATTGTCTTTTTCAAAGCTCATATTACTTTCTTCCACGCAGGAATATCGGTCCAAAATGTTTATCTTGTCGTAAATCGATAACACCTTCTTTCACAAGTTCAAGGCTAGCAACAAATGTTGACGCAACAGCCGAGCGAGCTAAAACAGCGTTGTACAGTCCCTTCGGAAGACAATCTATCATGGACTGCCAATCGGGTATTTTTCCCAACATTAACCGCAAATGTTCTAGGGCCTCATCTACCGCAAATAACTTTGTCGATACAATATGTAATGAGGATTCTGTCGAACGCTGTTTTATATCTCCGTAAGTCTTAAGTAATTCAAACAGTGTTAGATCATAGACAGAAAAAAATTGATTACTCACTTTCTCCTCCATTCCTCTAGCATGCCTGTCAGTCCCCAACTGCGGTAATTTCAGAAGCTCCGCACCTACTTTCCTCATCGCTTCGAGCCTTTGTAATTGGAAACGAAGCGCTTCTGCCATTTGCTCAGGGGAATGCTCGTCCTCAACTTCGTTTTTGGGCAATAACAAACGCGATTTTAGATAAGCCAACCAAGCCGCCATCACCAAAAAATCCGCTGCTATCTCTAAATTCAGTGATTGTGCTTGTTGAACAAATAATAAATATTGTTCTGCAAGTTCTAGGATGGATATATGAATTAAATCAACTTTTTGGTCCCTAGCGAGGGACAATAAAACATCTATGGGGCCCTCAAAACCTTCGAGTGTTAGAAACAGAGATAATTGAACCGGGCCTTCATTGGAAGAGTAATTTTTTCTTTTTTCTTCAAACAGTTTTTCTTCAATACTCATTTAACATGCGACTCCAAATAAATAAGTTGCTTTTTCTCGTCAAAATCAACAGCCGCATTAAAATCAGGTGTTTAGCGTATCAAACTGACATAAATAAATCTTAACTCAAACTCTAATACAACAGACAAACCATAACCATATAACAAACCTAATATCACTTTTGTCTCTGTTAGGTAAGCTAACGTTGTATTTTATTAAAGATAAAGATAACCTTTTAAAAAATTTCAGTTAAATTGAAAGAGGCGATATCAAGTTTATTTTTCCAACACTTTTTAACAGTTTAAAGTTAGAAACATTGACTAAGGCTCTTCTGATAACGCAGTCCCGATACTCAAGTTGTTTATATGACAGTCGAATTAACAATAAACCCACTTCTTGCCCAAGAGTTAGAAGTATTTTGCAAAAGCGCGATTGAATGAATTTAACGCTGTTATGTAGTCAATATCTTTTTTTTGTTTTTTCACCTTGGTTAAATTTATTAAAAATTCATCCGCCCGTTTTTTTGACAATTCTCCCAACTCTTGGTTTTTTTCGACTATTTTTTTCATTTCACTCAGGTTACCGTTACAATGCAGTACAATATCGCAACCAGCCGATAATACATTTTTAGTTATCAATGATAAATCACCTGTTAAAGCCGCCATCGATATGTCATCGCTGATGAGAAGTCCCTGGAACCCTATGTATTCTCTTATTATTTGGTCTATAATATAAGACGAAATAGTTACTGGTTTTATGCTGTCTATTTTGTCCAACAATAGATGCCCTGTCATAGCCGCCAGAGAATCATTAAGGTCAACAAACGGTATAAAATCACTTTTTTTCAAACTTGTTAGTTTAGCTTCTATTTTTGGTAACGCCAAATGACTATCAACTTCGGCTCTTCCATGCCCTGGGATATGCTTTACGACGGGAGCAATACCACCAGATTCTAGTCCCTTAACAAACGACTTACCCAAAATACTTGTTGCAAGGGGATCTGATGAGAAAGCCCTATCACCTATTATATCGCTAGCATTGCTTTCAAATAGATCTAGAACTGGCGCGCAGTTTACATCTATGCCTAAAGCTTCTAATTCCTCGGCTATTAAACGAGCATTTTGAAATACTAGTTGAGATGCTAATTTTTCATTTACTTCAAAAATTTTTCCAAAAGACGCAGAAGTTGGCGCTTTACGCCAAACTGGTTCCTTTAAACGTTGGACACGGCCACCTTCTTGATCGATAAATATTGGAGTAAAATGATCTACCGACTCTCTAAGTGTATAAATCAGTTCTTGTACCTGAGTTTTGTTATTGCAGTTCCTCTGGAACAGGATAAACCCAAAAGGCTGACTATCATTAAAAAATAATCTCTCATCTCTAGTTAATTCCGACGAGTCACACCCAAGAATGAATGGCGAGCTCATCAAACACCATCAGTTTTTATAAGTGTTATGATACATGGTTGTTTTTTGTTTATTAAAATAGAGCAAATTTTCTGCGCTTTTATTTTATTTAAAACACCTGCCTGAACCCTATGGAATTTTCCCTTTGAGGGGATTAACACTTTTTCAACATATAGCTCTAATTTCTCAAGGCTTGCAGGGAATTTTTGTCGATATCTTTTCCATGCTGCTCGCGCCAATTTATCACTTTTTACCGAAGCAAGTTGAATCCGATATTTAGCCTCTAATAATTTTTCTCTATTAGCGGTACCTATCTGTTCTTTAATTGACTTTATTTTAATACTTTTTCCTTTCTTCGGTTCATTACTTACTTTTTTATCTTTGCCAGTATTTCTCGGCTCGTTAATTTTGAGCGGTACCTCTTTCTGATTAGCAGGAACATTTTTTTTCATTGACTGCACAATATTGCTTTTTACGACGGCCTTAGTACTTAAGGCCGTTTTCTTATTTAAGCTCTGCGGAACTTCAGGCTTCGGCAAAAGAAGTTCCATGGTCGATTGTTTCCCACCATCTACAAGTTCTTTTAAGATTAACTTATCTTGATGGGGAACCTTCATTCCACCAGGTTCAGCGGGCCTAACTCGGATCGGTGTATCGTTGGCCACCACCACAGGCAATTGGCTCGCATTGTTAATAATATTATCTTTATAAATACCGAACCATACGATTAAACAGAATGCTACAACGGCAAATAATCCAATAAAAATTGAAAGCCCTGGTCCCGAACGTAATTGTTTTTCTGACAGTAGGGGGGGTGGTCCAGGACGTTCGCCTCCCTTCAAGAACGGAGGGCTCGGAGGTGTTTCCAAAGGATCTCTCACGACCTCAGCTCCTCTGCAGCTTCAATACCTATAACTTCCAAACCTGATGCAATAACTACCGCAATAGCTTTGATTAATGAAAGTCGTGCATAGGATAGTTCTTGATCGTCTTCGACTATGAAACGTAATTTCTCATCTTCTTTTCCTTTGTTCCAAAGAGAATGAAAAGCTGCCGCTAGATCGGATAAATAAAACGCTATTCTATGTGGTTCATGGGCTTTTGCTGCTGCTTGGACTATTCTTGGCCAGTTTGTTAACACCTTTATAATATAAAGTTCGTTTTCGTCGGTAAGTCGCGACACGTTGCTATCAAAAAAGTTACTTTTCTCGAAGCCGCTATCATTTTTTTTGATATTAGCATTTCTTAATACAGAACAACAACGAGCATGAGCGTATTGTACGTAGAAAACCGGATTATCCCGGCTCTGTTGAATAACTTTATTAAAATCAAAGTCTAACACTTGATCGTTTTTCCTCGTAAGCATCATAAATCGTATAACGTCTTTTCCAACGGCCGTGACAACATCTTCAATTGTTACAAAATCGCCAGATCTTTTTGACATTCTAACTGGTTTTCCATCTCTAAGCATATGGACTATCTGACAGATCTTTACATCGAGTTTCGCTTTACCGACAGTCACAGCACTCACTGCCGACTCCATCCGCTTAACGTATCCTCCGTGATCAGCGCCCCAGATATCTATCATCTCGGTAAAACCGCGTTTATATTTATCGTAATGGTATGCTACGTCAGATGCAAAATAAGTCCAGCTACCATCTGTCTTTTGTATGGCTCTATCGACATCATCGCCAAATAAACTTGACTTAAATAATCTTTGTGGTCTGGCTTTCCAGTTCTCAGATTGTTTCCCTTTAGGTGGATCCAAGACGCCTTCGTAAATTAGTTCCCGTTGTTGGAGTATGTTAACTACGTTATCAACTCCTCCAGACTGAATTAATGACTGTTCGGAGCAAAAAACATCCATTTCAATGCCTAAGCTATTTAAGTCAGCTTTTACTTTTTCCATCATCATTTGAATCGAATATTTTTTAAAGGCGTTTAACCTTTCTGGCCCCTCGTTTGATAGCCATTTCTTCCCGTCTTTTTTAGCTATTTCCTTAGCTATTTCCTTTAAATAGGAACCAGGGTAATGCCCATCTGGTATAATAACAGTGTCATCTCCTAAAACCTCTTGATACCTCAAAAAAGTGGATTGAGCCAAAATATCAACCTGGCTTCCCGCATCATTTATATAATATTCCTTACACACGTCGTATCCCGCTTTCTTAAGTAAACGCGCAAGGGCATCACCCACTACAGCTCCACGGGCATGAGCAGCGTGTAATGGGCCTGTGGGGTTTGCAGAAACATACTCTATATTTATTTTTTTTCCTCTGCCTAATGTTGAAGAACCGTAATCCTTCCCAGTTTTTAGAATAAAATGTAGAGATTGAAACCAAACTTCATCAACTAACTTTATATTGATGAAACCTGGCCCAGCAACTTCCGCAGAAGAAATATTATCCATCAATCTCAGTTCCTGGCAAATTTTTGCCGCTAAATCTCTAGGGCTGATAGATAATTTTTTTGCAAAAACCATTGCAACATTTGTTGCAACATCACCATGTCCTTTATCTCTTGGTGGCTCTACATTTATCAAGTTTTGGTCTATTTTAATGATGTCTTTTGGATCAAGCACCGCACTAAATGCGTCTAGCAACATTTTTCCTACGTCTTTATATATATTCATTTATAACTTTGCCTTTAAATCAAATAATCGTTCATATTCCAACAAAGCATAGCGATCCGTCATGCCGGCTATATAATCCGCAACTGTGCGTGCTTGTACGGCATTCTTAATATGCCTACTGTCGAGCTGCCATTCTGAGGGCAGACAATTTGGTTCTGACATAAATAATTCAAATAAACACGTAATTACACGCTTAGCTTTGTTTGCCATTCGATTTACTTTGTAATGACGATACATACGTTGAAACAGAAAAGACCGTAATTCATCCACTTGCGTCCTTAACGCAGGGCTGAAAGCAGCCATGGCCCGATTTCCCTCTCGGATATCCTGACTCGACAAAGGGTTCTCATTTCTTAAACGGAACCGAGTTTCTTTTAAAATATCATCCACCATAACGTTTACAGTACGTCTCGAAAGCTCATGTATCAGCCTGCTCTCACTAATACTAGAATATTTTTCGTATAGAATTTTTATATTCGGTGATAATACCGAGATATCTGATAAATCTTTTACTGTGAAGAGACCCGCTCGAAGCCCATCGTTAAGATCATGGGCATTGTATGCAACATCATCAGCTAATGACGCAACCTGAGACTCTAAGCTACCATAAAGACCTAATTGCAAATCGAACAACGTATTTAGCTCGTGAATTGTAGAAGAATAATTTCGAGAAACTGGGTCATTATGTTTAGATACCCCCTCCAACGTTTCCCATGTTAAGTTCAAACCATCAAATTCAGCATAACGTTGCTCTAAAAGCGTGATAATACGCAATGTCTGATCGTTGTGATTAAATCCCCCATAAGGTTGCATCATAGTATCCAACGCTTCCTCCCCTGCATGACCAAAAGGAGTATGCCCAAAATCATGTACCAAGGCTAACGCCTCCGCCAAATCCTCATTTAAACCAAGGGATCTGCTTAGTGAACGTGCTATTTGGGAAACCTCTAGACTATGTGTCAATCGAGTTCGATAGTAATCGCCTTCATGAAAAACAAACACCTGTGTTTTGTATTTTAATTTACGAAATGCGCCTGAATGAAGAATTCTATCACGATCCCTCTGATAAACGGATCGTTCTATAGCCTCATCCTCTGGGTAAACTCGTCCCCTACTCTGTTCTGGTAGACAGGCATATGGTGCGAAAGCATTTTGACCCAAACGTTTATTAAGTTCCATGATCTACCAGCCCGTACACAATTTAACTCTAATACAATGTTTATTGAACGACGGTAAAGAATTTCCAGTAACGATCCTAACCAACATCCACACAAATAAATAGATTCAATAAATTATACGGTTTATGATATAGATAAAACAAAATATATAACCAGGAGTGTTTTATGCTGGAAAGCTCGCTTGAAAGTAAAAATATAGACATTGCGCCATTTGGTCTGACTGAGACAGCCGCAACTAAGATAAGTAAATTACTTATTGACGAGGGTGAGCCCGAAAATACTTTTATGCGCGTAGCTGTGGAAGGAGGAGGATGTTCTGGTTTTCAGTATACATTTAAATTTGATAATCAAAAAAACGAAGATGATCTTGTTTTTAAGAAAAACGGTATTGAGGTAGTGGTAGATCAGATTTCCCTAGAATTAGTGCATGGAGGGACATTAGACTACGTTGAAGAACTCATCGGTTCTTATTTTCAGGTTACAAATCCCAATGCATCTTCTTCCTGCGGCTGTGGCACTTCTTTTTCTATTTGATCAACTTCAAGAAAGACTCAAATGAAAGTTGCAACTTGGAACGTAAACTCAGTCCGAGCTAGGCTTCCGAATATTTTAAGTTGGCTAAATGATAATCCTGTTGATGTGCTTTTATTACAGGAAATAAAATGTGTTGATAGCGAGTTTCCTAACGAGGAATTTAATAGTCTAGGGTACAACATACTAGTGAATGGGCAAAAGTCCTATAATGGTGTTGCCATATTATCCCAGTCTAAAACTCAGGATATTATATATAATCTCCCAGGAAATGATGAAGATCCCCAACGAAGATACCTCCAAGCCGAGATAAATGGGGTGGTTTTTGGTAACCTTTACTTACCAAATGGAAATCCAATTGATACTGATAAATTTACTTATAAGTTAGACTGGATGAAAAAGCTAAATACTCATGCAAAGAGCCTGCTTAAACAGGAAAAAGCAGTAGTTCTTGCAGGTGATTTTAATATTATACCGTCTAACACCGACGTACATGATCCAACTGCATGGGTTAATGATGCTTTGTGTCAGCCGAGTTCTAGAAGGCAATATAGGGAGCTCGTTAATCTAGGTTACACTGACGCACTTCGAATCTTTAATCTCGAGCCAAATCAGTTTACATTTTGGGATTATCAAGGCGGAGCTTGGCAAAACGATTATGGGATTCGAATTGATCATTTTTTACTATCACCCCAAGCGGCAGATATATGTATCGATTGCAGAATTGATCCCAAACCACGCGGCAGGCCAAAGGCCTCTGACCATACCCCAGTTTTGATAGAAATTAATTGAATTACTCCTTTCTCGACAACTTAAACCGGTAAGGAGTGGTTTTAACTAAAAGACTTTCACCCTCTCCCGCCAACAGCAATTGAACATATCGTTGTCCAAATACTGTTGAACAACACCGCATCATAAAAAAAGGGCAATACCAATATACAAATGATTAATATGATAAAGAAACCCAAGACTTCGAAACGGAAGCTACTTGCATTGTGATCAATTTTTTCTTCTTGAGACTTTGTAGGCTTAATAGGTATCATTTTTTGTTGTAACTTTGAAAATTTACAAAATGTTATTTTCATTTGCAAGCAATCTTATAATCACTGTTTTTTTCTAGTCTTCACATCAATTTATTTTACAAGTTTATCGACGTCAAAATCAAAACAAATTGAAGGGGTCTTCAATGTAATTAGCGGAGATAGTATTGCACTGAATGGCACAATATATCAATTGGAGGGTATTAAAGCGCCCAGCTCGCTGCAAAAATGTAAAAAAGGATTGTTACCGTGGCTTTGTGGGGCAGCAGCCAAACGCTTCTTATCAAAAACGATCCGAGGCACTACGCTAGTATGTGTATTAAAGAAAGTAAGAACAGTAAAATGCCTTATCCAAAAAGGTGATCTTGCCACTTTAATTTTAAAAGCGGGCTGGGCTGTTACTACATCAAAGGAAGGAACACTGAAAGCGGCCGAGCTTTACGCGTGGAAAAACCGACTAGGACTATGGACTGGAAACTAATAACCTAATTGTGAACATTTTCAGTTATCAATGATATCTAATCTAGACTTAGCCAACTCTAGTTTAGATTTCTTATCCTCTGAGTCCAGTAGTCGTTTTCTGTTTTCTAAGATCACCTTTTCGGGTGCTTTTTGAATAAACTTTTCGTTTGTGAGTTTTTTATTAATTTTTTCAATATCTTCTGCTATTTTT
>MDTB01111124.1_pt1 | contig 12348 bp, 5 predicted proteins | sample 811161 | NCBI WGS metagenome assembly MDTB01 (sample SAMN05326650, study PRJNA326480) | marine metagenome | isolation source: seawater | place: Mediterranean Sea | collected 2009 | reverse complement strand
TTGATATCTCTGCCCGGTTGTGAATCTGAGAGTTCCAAAGAAAGCATGATTATAATCTTCTATAGAATATGAAGAATCTACTTTTTGTCTAGCGCCCAAGTAAAAATTCTTTGCTGGTTTTGAATATGTTAGAGTAACCACATCTCCTACTGATAAAGTCGACCAAACGATTGTAGTACCGTCTGTAGCAGTGATAGACTGTGCTGGTAAATATTGTATACCTAGTGCAGAATTCGCTGTATAGGTTACACCAACTTCGATATGACTGTTTGAGTCATATGATTTTGTAATACCTGTCGTGTTTGTGGAATCGATAGTGATTGTCTCTGTATACTCTCCATATTCAGAAATATCAAAATAAGTACCATCGTTGATTGCGATATAGTCTTGTCCATCAACATAAACTCTGGATTGTGTTGGACCTAAAAATACAGCAATATGATGCCAATCGCCAAAGGAAATAGCTGAGCCAGTCTGCGATACAGTTCCATTTCCAAATTCCAAAGTACCATCTGGAAGTTGTTGTAAAAATGTTTTTTGTGTGCCGCCGGCCGCATCGTTTATAGAAAATATAGATGCGCCACCATAAGTACCACTAATTTCAGTACCTTTTCGGAAATACCAAAAATCAATAGTAATACCATCTGTAGAATTTTTTCTAAATGTTTCTCCGATATCGGAAAGTCTCATATAACCAGAATCGGTAAATAGTGCATTTTCGCCAACCTGATTTATTTTTGCAGTAAATCCAGTTTTAATCCATTGGTGGGCTAAAGTAGAACCTTTGAAAGTCAAAATTTGTCCTACATTGTATCCAGTGCCACCTTTTCCAGAACTAATACTTGCAGAATATAGATCGTTTGTAATAACAATATCAAATTCTGCATCTTTACCTCTAATAGTTCTGGCAGACTGATTAGAAATAGAAAATGTATTGACAGCAACTCCCGTTATATTAGTAATTCCTACAATACCACCATTACTGTCAATAGAAGAAATTTCAAAACTTAAATCATTTGTGGTACTAGCGCCACCCAGTTGTGTACCATCAATAAGTATTGAGTCGCCGACTACATAATTTGTACCTCTTTCAGACAAACTGGGCTCTGAAATTATATAAGATGTACCATTTCTTCTAACAAAAAACACAGCATTTTCACCAGCCGTAAGATTTACATTATATTGAGTTAAAGTAAAAATCGGATTGTGATGTGTAGACATTACATCTGGCAAAACTGGCGTTCCTACTAAATCAAAAGTAGATATTGTCCCTACCGGAGATATCCCTCTATGAGAAAATTCTTCTATTCTTCCAGTAGAATCTACTTTTTCAACTATAATTGTAATATCGTTTTCTGGTGTCGTACCACCAACTAAATTGCCAGGAATTATAAAAACATCGTTCTGTCTATATCCAACAGAAAGTGGTGTGTTATTTGATATTATAGAAAAAAGTCTAGGATAAGGATTCATACCTGTTGAAATATTGAAACTAGCATTTTGACCACTGATAGATGTGGTAGAATACCCATTAATAGAATTTGGTAAATCTTCTTGAACAATAGTAGAATAGCTTGTCGATCCGCTAGATACCGATGTTATTTTTACAAAAACATCATTTGTACCAGAAATTCCATTTTCTCCAAATGCACTACCATCTATTTTTAAAACATCATTCTCTAAATATTGAAAACCAGTTCCGCCATTAGACAAATCAATAGTAGTTATAGAATTATCAGTAATTGATATATCAAATTTAGCGCTAAATCCGTTACCAGATTCATATTTACCGGATTGATTTATTAAATTTACTGGTGAAGGCAAAACTTGTGCATTTGTCGATGTTTTTCCAGCTGAAGTAGTGCCAAGCACACCCCCTGTTACCCCATTGATAGAATTTTCAACATTCACACCAGTGATAGCGCCGTTTGAATCTACACTAGAAATAGTCAGTACCAAATCATTTTGATATCTTGTATCCAAATCATCAGTCGGATCTATATTTGCAATACCAAATGATGGCGATACGGTTGACTCCAAAGATGTTTCAATCCGAATTCCATTCATATTCGATTTCAAATCCGGTATTAATCCAGAAAATCGAGTGTCATCCTTCACAGTGATAATAGAATTATCAATACCCTCAAAATCATACAACGCAAAAACTGAACTAGATTTAGAATCAATATTTTCAATACTTACCACTGTATTTTTTGCAGTATCGTGATAAACATCACCAGACAATCCAATATCAAATATAGTTTGAGGCCCGTTTGCAATATACTCACTAGAAGATGGATTTTGATTAAACAAAACTTCGTAGTCAGTAGATATAGAGTCAACTTTTTTCACTATACCAGATGCTCCGTATCCAGATGTTCCTGCGTTTACAAATTCTATATGTTCGCCAGATGTGTATCCATCTCCGCCAGATCCAATATCGATTCTTTCCACTTTGCCAGTGGTTGTATAATCAATTTCGGCTGCAAATCCATGGCCACTACCTTCTGAAGAAAGATTATAGTGAATTGGTTGATTTCTGGAATAATCCGTACCCGCATTTGTAATATCAAACCCTACAACACATTCATACAATTTTTCTTCAAATGTAGTGCCATTTTGTTGGAGAACTATTATATCTTCCTGACTCTCAAAAGTTCCAATAACATTTGTTATAAAATATTCTCTAACATCATAACTACCAAGTTCAAAGTCATTATAATATTCGACCGTAGCAGTAGCACCAGAAAGTTTTCCTGTTATTCTATACGGATTCTGTATTGCAGGATTCTCAAAACTAACTTCATGGGGAATAGCGCGTACAGATGTAGAACTCTCCCATATATTATTACTAGCTTTAAATAAGTTATCTTTTGGATAATAAATTTCTATTGGTTCATTGAAAATAGCTCGAAACAAAAAATCATACGATTTTTCTGTACCCTTAGATTGATAAAAATCTTTCATAAATTTTAGAAAGTTTCTTTGATTTTCATAGGTAGTTTTTTTGACGCCAGTAGATTCAACTAATCTTTTAACACCATCTTCTGTGTCTGGTGTTGTTGAAACATCTAAGTATGTTTTTAGATAGAATCTTATCTTTACTATATCATTTAATATTAAAGTATCAGGATCACCATTAGAGTCAATAAATTTAATAAAATTTTCTTCTATGACATAATCTGTATTTTCAACCAGTTTTATATAATGGCCCGTAGAACCGGTCCGACTTACATCTGGTGGGGTCAAAGAATCGATATAAGATTGTAAAGTATCGCCAGCGCCTCTATTAGCAACATCACTTGCGGGATTCTTAAATACCACAATTTCATCAACAACAGTTGTTGCATCAGTTTCACCGAAATAATAGAAAGGATTAAAATAATTGAGTTTGAAAGATGTTGCAATTCCATCCATTAAAAATTCTTGATCATACAAACTTTCTGTAGCAGTTTCGGCCGCATTTCCTAGTTGATTTAGGTTTACATTTTCTGAATTTTTTTCGTTAGTTCCTTTTATTTTTACAACATTTGGAAATGATGAAGCTAGCTCATTTTTATACAATGAAACAAACATTTCTAATGTATCATCAATATCACCATATTCTGTCATATCACCAGTGACACCGGACGGATTATCTGACTGAGACATCCACTCATAATACAACTCTAAAAATTTTACAAACCTAGAATAATCTTCATCAGAAGAAATATAGGTTGGAAGTTGAGATTTTATATGGTTTGCTACATTTGAAATATTAGTTTTATCCATTTTTAATACCCGCCGCCATATCCACCGCCGCTGCTTGATCCGCCACTACTTGATCCACTACTGCTTGATCCGCCACTACTACTACTCGATCCGCTGCTGGTGCTGCTTGTTCCCGAAGTACCAGCGGAGGGAGAATCAGAGTATACCCTACTTATAGACGTTGTTCCAGTTCCAGATGTGACAGACATTGATGAATTATTATATGTGGTTGTGGTATTTCTGGATACCACAACTCTTTGTGTTGATATATCATAATTTTCATTAAAATCATCAGTATCTTCTAGCATTGTAATATTAAGTTCATCAAAATCCAATAAAATAATTTGATTCCTTACTGGAAATATATCATTGTTTAAAGGCTGGACGACTACTCCTAATGTAGACTCTGCTCCAACCAAATTTGTTATAGAAATTTCAGGAATTATTACTGTTCCTGTTTCATAATCTATTGTTCCAGAATATAAAGGATCATAAACTTTTTCTCTGCTGCGGTCCATAGTATGAAATCTTACTTTACCCAATCCATCATCGTCAAGATAATATGCATTTTCGTTTCCAGTAATATAAAATGCTTTCGAATACAAAGTGGATGGTCTTAAAGCATTATTAAAGTGAAATCTGTAACTAACAGACGTATCCAAATATACTCGTTTCTCATTAATCATCAATATTTCGGTCAAGTTGTTAGTTATAGATTCATCCGATTGGTCAATTTTTGCAAGAAATTGAGAATACCTAAAGTAACTATTAAAATCGTTTAACATATTCATATCATAATCTATGATAGATCTTTTAACAATATCTTGCAATGAAGCTTCATCCAACATTGTAGACTCGTTGTCATATTTTACTTGTGTTGTTACTTTCAATTTTATAAAGTCTGGATCGATAATTTCTGGCGTCAAAGTCAACACAGAATAATTTTTTATTAAATTTTGTTTGATAGTTATTTTTTCTTGAGAAGAAATATAAAATCCTGAATTGGGTTTTATGCTAATAAATACTTTTCCATATTCGGGCGGATCAGAATCTTCGCCTCCCCAAATATTGACAGATGATGCTTGTGGATAAATTCTAGGAATGATAGTTTGATAATCTCTAGCAGTTACAGCTCTATCCTGTCCCTCAAAAGTTTTCGGAGCATAAAATTTAATAGAATCTGTAGATTCTCTATCTGCGCCGCCATAACTTCTTCCAATTATTTGCAAGTTATCTTGAATATTTGCCGCTCTAATATTTTTATTTGAAGAAATGAGTTTTAAATTTCCTGTCATATCGTTTGCAGATGCACCTTTAGTAACCACATAACTCAGAGTAATTATGTTTCCACTTGAAATAGCAGAACCTAGTACTCCATCACCAAAAACAATTTCATATTTTCCTTCATACGACTCTTGCAAGAAAAAGACTTTACTGATATCTGACAATGACATTGTATCAACAGATCTTTTGAATTCTGTTAAGTTAGTATCTGTAGCATTCGATTGAATAAATACTCTTAATGTATTTGTATCAATATTGGAATTGGACATAAGAAATTTTTGATTTGGATCTGTAGTATCTACTACTATCTTTTCTTCGACAAATGATCCTTGGAGAAGTTCTAAATCAAAAATTTCATATGTATGTCTATATGTCCCATCGCGTTGTATTTGCGGCGCAAAGTTTCGAGGGACAATCCTACTCACTTTTGGAATAAATTTATATTCTTCATATGTTTGACTATTATTCTTTGAAAATACGAAAGTATTATCAATTTTTATACTGCCAAAATCTGATGGATCTTCATAGTCCGAAATAATTTCAAATGTGCATGACAGTGAGGTCTCGGCTGATCGGGCAGAAGAAGGTGTATAACCCAATAACTTTGCTTTAGCTACAACATTATCTCTCAATCTAGCAGTATCCAAAAACATTTCGTTAGATATCATATTAAGGTAAAAAGAGTTGTAATAGGTATTATAGCTCAAAAGATCTGTGAGAGTTGATAGTCCAGAGCCTTCAAAATCATAATCCTTAAATGTAGGATCACTTTTCATATATTCTTTTATACTACTTTTGATACTTGAAACGTCTAATTCGGAAATTTGAATATTTTTTGCCATTTATCTTACTCTTTTAATCCCTAGCGTATATGACAGTACCTCATTGACAGGTGGCACCGAATACATAATGGTGATATTTAGTTTATTTGAGTTACTATCTCTTTTCCAATCACCAAAATCAACATCCTCGACTACAATTCTGGGTTCATATTTTTTCAGTGACATTTTTATAACTTCTCTAATATTTATCTCGCCCGGAACTGAGATTTTATCAAAATCAGTCATTAACTCAAATAAAGTCGTTAATACATTTCCGCCAAATGCGGGCATAAACTTTCTTTCCAGTTTAGAAGTCATCAATATATTAGTAATGCTCTGTTCTATAGCAGGATATCTGGCCAGATTTGGTCTATCTATTTTCATTACCACATCATTACTAATGGGGTTTTTCATAAATTTTAAATCGAAATCTCTGTTTGTTTCTGTTGCATATGACATTTTAATTTCCTTATGGATTCAGATGAATTTGAGCGCCTCTGATAGTTGTATTTCCACCGCTTGTAGTGTCGATTTTGCCGCCAACCTCTACATTTACATTTCCACCTATTTTGACATTTACATCAGCATCTACCACAACATTTGCAGTACCCTTTACATGAATATTATTCTCTCCAAAAATGATTTCGTAATTGTCTTTTACTACCTTTACAACCCTAGTACCGTCTGGATGTATTTCTTCAAAAGTTCCAGTTCTATGATAAGTATGTACTCTTTCAGCTCCTGGCGTATCATCAAATTCTTGAATGTGTCCCGATTCTGTGAATAATGCTTTATTGTGGGGATATTTTGCTGCAAACGGATTATCCGGTTCTTGAAATAAATCTGTTGTATCTTGACCAGATATCTTTTTTTGCACAGATGAAGGTTTTGGTTGACCTCCTCCACCGCCAGCTTGTTGCGGAGCTACAGAATAACCATCGCTCGAAGATGGGGCCTCGGACTCATATGCTGCATTTTGAGTATTCCTAGAAGCACTCTGAAATTCTTCAGGAGCAACTTCCCACAATACATCTCCATCTTTCAGTTTAGACGAAGCAGGTCCAGTTCCACCATCACTAGATGTTCCAGCTTTTACTGATCGGTAAACTTTTTGTTCTATATATTTACCATCGTCTTTACTGTTCAACAACCTTCGGGCATTTTCTTCCCACGGCCCCATTCTTTCGACCTTTTCTCTGACCGTGCCGGGGGCTCCACCATTGTTTGCGTCTGTCCTATTATAATATTTTTCTCCAACACCACCAGCATTAATTGCAGAATAAATTTCTAACCTACCCATACCATTTTTTACGCCGTGAGCCCGTAAAAATTTTACAACCGCGCCGTTAGGTCCAAGTTGAGTATCAATCGCGGTTTGTTCTGTACTAAAATCAACACCGTATGTTCTTGCCTGTATTTCTCCAAACTGAATTATTCCCCTATGTTGGCCCCACGCCGTTGTCTTTGGGCCCTTTATACGAGCGTCCCATCTACCACCCATCTCAAAAGACATTACTGTGGCAAAATCCAATGCACTACACTGCATTGCTGCGGCAGCTGTAATGATGCCAGTTCTATATGTATACGGAGGTTGGCTACCGATTTGATTTTCTTGTAATTGCGGAGATCGAACCAAGTCTCCCTCTGAATAAACTGTTCCACTTTTCCATTCGTTGACATCCAAACTAGGTGGCGCGGTTTGATTTTCATTAGATTTTGGTTCAGGTCTGTCATAAGTTCCGGTGTTACCACTAGGACCTGATACAGAAGGCGAATATTCTAAAGGAGAACCTTCTACAGAAGATCCAATACTTTTAGAATCTTGACTTCCTGTTTCTGGGTCTGGTACAATACCATTTCTTTTTATCGGTACTGAACCTCTTTCTCCTTTTGCCATACTGAAGTGCATTGCGTCTTTGACGCTATTCCAATCACCACCCCAACCAAGACCATATTTCTTTGCAATCGCAGAAGTATTTGATGGCATATCACTTTCAAATGTTTTTTGATATGGGTTTTCAGCAGGATTGATATCTATCGCAACACCAGAAGCATGATAACTCCATTTTTTAGAGCCTCTACTTTGTCTGTGGACATATCCACCTAGACTATAAATAGTATATCCATCCGGATGATTAGGAGCAGGAGTTCTTTCAAATTCATTTATAAAGTTTTGAAAATTCTTTGCATAGATAGTCGCAACCCAAGTACTTTTTCCATTTTTAGTTGTAATTTTTGAAAGTCGTTCTCTATTGTCTGCATCATTTGGAGTACCAGATTGATCTGGACTTGCGTTATCATTTCCCCTATTATGGTGGTCATTTGCTGCGGTTGCGCCACTTTCACTTGTATCAGTTCCAGCTCCAGTTGCTAGGGGGTTTACATCAGATTCATTTACGCGAGTACCACCATCGACATATTCACCGTCATCGGGTGGGTGCAAACCATCAGAAGATTTTAAAGAACTTGCATTTGGTTTACCATAAACAGTTCCCCAAACTATAGGGTCCTGTGCATTCATACCATCTCGGAAAAATCCCATAACCCAAGCGCCAGGCAAAGCACCTGTTGGAGATTGGCCAACGCCACCAATAGATGCACTAGTTATGGGCATAATTGGTGCGGCCCAAGGTAATTTATCTGTCGGAATTTTTGATTTATCATCGCTATGAAATCCAAAAATACGAACACGAACTCGGCCCAATGTCTCTGGATCGTTGACATCTTCAACAACACCTTGCCACCAGACCAACCCTTCTGTACCAGTAAAAAGATTCATTTACCGCCGCCTCCTGTCAATACTGGTTCTTTTGATGGTAAAACATCATTGAAACTGTCTTTGACTAATTCTAAATCTGTGGTGTACTGATCGCCGGCTAGTATATGTCTAATTCCTGTTATCAAATATTTTCCACTATAATATTTATCTTTCCATTCTTCGCCCATATCGACTCTAGTAAACAGAGGTAATGTTAAATTTACAGTGTCGCCAACCACTAAGTCGCTGTCACCATAAATCGACATCTCGCATTTGATGTTATTCATAAGATTAGTATAGAATAATCTTTGTCTAAAAATTTTCTCCTGATTATACATAGGTCGGCCTTCTTTGATTTCCACTTCTGGTACTATAAATCGTACTGAAGTGTCCTCATCGACTTTCATATATTGTTTGCCTTTTCCAGAAACATCAAAAATTGGGCCTGATGTACTCTTATTGTCTTTGTCATAATTCAAGTATTTGTATTCTTCATGATCTTCCCACATACTATGTTCTAGATCGGTTTTATTTCTTGTAAGCATGTCAACAGTAGAAACTTTTGAAGCAAAAACACCATTTGTAATGTTATCCAAAACCGAAAAATTGGAAAGAAACTTATAAGTGATTGCCTTTTTGTTTTCTACATTTGCGTCTACTATATCTTTTCCATCAACACCAGCATTCTTGTAAGAACCAAGATTAAATTCATTTTTAGGTTCTTCTTCTATCAACATTTCCATAGGTTTCATCACATATTTTTTACTGGTTTCGTAAAACATATAAGATGAGCTTTTATATTCTTCGTGAAAAGCCTTTCCACACAAAAAAGAAATTGCTTTCATTGGAGTCATATTAGGAATTATTACTCCTAATTCTTCATCATACTTATCTTCACTTGGTTCAAACTCAAATGTCTTTTTAGATTCTAATCGTTGAAAACATTTTTCAGCAATTTCTGTAGAACTACCTTCAAAATATTCTGATATTCTTTGTTCAAAATTTGTTATCATATCTACAGAAACCAATTCCAGATTATAAGTCTGCGTCCCGACATCGTTTTCTAAATCTGTAATTTTATTGACAATCATTTCTAATTCTATAGCCTCAGTCAATCCTTGAGTCACATAAGATATATTTACCGTTTCTTGTCCTATAACTGGTAGAAAGTTGAGGATTCCATTAACATCTTCCAGAGTCAATCGCGCTGTTATAGAAGGAGAAAACAAGTCCTCATAAATACTGAGAGATCTATAAGCACTAAAAATATCCAATTCAAAATCGTTGTGAGAAACTATAGTCATTTTTTTTATTTCGCACAACCCATATGTTTGATTAACACTCATTATGCAACAGTCCTTTCCCAATGTTCTAGAAATCTGCCTAAAAGTTGTTTTTTCATAATTCTTATAGTTCTATTTTTTTCGTTTTTCTCTTCTTCATAATCATATTTGGACTGCATAAAATATAAATTTTTATTTTCGATTGTCAACATGGAATATGTAGCAGGAGTTATAGTATGGCCATCTATAATATGGGTAAATTTGTGGGGAGTTTGCATTGCTGTCAGCAAACCTAATTCTGTAGCATATTCATTAGTCGTTTGCGTTTGTGGATTCAATAAATTCCAACCATTAATAAAATTTGTTTGATTGGGCTCAGTATACATTCCGTTCCAGATGTAAAAATTATCTTTAATTTTTACAACTTTACCCATCACTAACCCATTTAAATTTTGTAATGCGTTTCTATCGCTCTGACTAACATATGGAACATCTTCTAAACTTTTAATTATAATTCTGGCAGACATATTTCTATTATTATCATCATCAAAAGGTCGAGTCGCATCAGATGAGTAATATAATAAATCTGGAGCATCATCGGGAACCTTGAAGGTTATATGTCTAGACCCAAAAAAATCTTTTTCAGTTATTCCATTGACATATATGCCATAAAATTGATTTGGTTTCCAATAATTTTTTCCATCATCTGTAGTTAAATAAAAAGTATCATAAGGAGAAAAATTTATTTTAAATGTATATGTACCACCACGAAATAATAAGAGTTCGGGATCTATGAGTTTATTAATCAAAAAATGATTGGATTTCTTGGGATCATTCCAATTATTACATGATATATTATATTCAGCTGGACTAGGTGTTGGTGGTCCGATTTGTGCCAAAGGGGCCCAATTTTGAGTTATGTTGTCCCATTTGACTCCTCTATCAATACTTTCATCATAAACAATCTGACCATTATAATACCCAAACGAAGTGCTTCCATCTTTGGGCAAAACGGGCGCCGGACTCAATCGTTTCAATTCTAAAACATTTTTTGGAATATATTTTTTAGAAATATGTTCTCTCAACAAAAGGTCTGACTTGGGCAATTCTTCATAGATATCTAATATATTATTATACATCAAGATAACCCAAGAATATTTTGGATCGCCATAGTACTGACTAGAAATACTTTCTATTGTCTGTCCCGAAGCTATGGTATGCATCAAATAGTTTTCGGGGGCATCTTTATAAGAGTCTAAAATATATGCAAATCTAAAAATGTTTTTAGATTCTATTGGACGATTATCAAGCCTTATATCATATTTGATATTTGAAATTTTATCAAACATTTTTAATATCCTCCCTGAGCATCTACTTTGGATACGACTTGCACTTCTTGGAATGTCAGTGTAAGATTTATTAGTGCTGGAGCTGGGTCTTCACCCTTGTCACTCTGAAACATTGCAAACTGTCCATTGCCACCATAAGACACATCACAACCTGTACATACTGATGGTTTTATCTTATTCAAATAATTAGTAGGTTTTCCATCAATCATATATTCTATGCTAAACCAATTGGGCGGGTCGAAAGTAATTCCATTGTCTCTAATTTCGGGTAACATATTAATTCTAAAAAATTTAATTATTTCTTTTATCTTAACAGATTCTTCCCAAGATTTAGGCAAAAATTCATATGCATAACTAAAAGTTCTAAAGTCTACACCCTCAAATAAAACATGTCGGTTTGCCGCGCCAACGCCCGCCCCCAAGGCCTGAGCAGTAACCCCACCACTATCTCCCGCTTGTGTTAATCCTACCCCCGCTATGTCTGAAATAAATGCCCCTACTCCGCCTAAAGAAAACTCCCCATCTTCTTTAAGGTTTGCAAGTCCAGCAACTATGCTGCCTTGAGTTGTATTTTGATATCCTACCTGTGAATTCACCGCAAGATTTTCTGGAATATATAACTGGACAGTTCCTTCCGGTTCTCCAGCCGATGATGAGTCCGTAGTACCGAATTTTGTATATCCTCCAACGTCACTGGAATAAGCAATAAATACGATATAATCTTTTACATTGTCCGATCCTGCGTCACTAGGATAAGAGAGAGCAGTCATGGATCCACTTGTAGCAGATGAATTATAGGAAGATCCACCACCAGATAATCCACCACCAAAACCGGCTGCAGCTTCTCGGGCAATATTTTGAGCATTGCTAACTGCACCGGCAATATCCTGTTGGGCCGTTTCAAAAGATGATTTCATTTGTTTTGCTTTTTCTAATGCATCTGTAGCGTTTTTTGCAACACCCGCATTCATAAGATATTCTTTTAAATCATCTTGAGTGGCACCGGCAATCACCTTTGCCTGTGCCTCAAGCGATTCCACTGTAACAGGAATACCCGCTTTTTCAAGAATATTCTGAGGTGTAATCTCTGGTATCTCTGGTAT
>MDTB01083955.1_pt1 | contig 12348 bp, 9 predicted proteins | sample 811161 | NCBI WGS metagenome assembly MDTB01 (sample SAMN05326650, study PRJNA326480) | marine metagenome | isolation source: seawater | place: Mediterranean Sea | collected 2009 | reverse complement strand
TCTCAGAGCTTGCACACTATTATGGTGTTGAAGTCAGGCCTGAACCTGAGATTTCAGGGTTGATACCTGCAGTAACGGCGACTGGAGAGGCTCTTGCCGAGGAGGGCGTTCGAGCCATGCTGTTTCTGCCGGGAGACGTGCCGCTGGTTTCGGTGGAGGATCTGGAGATGGTTGCGGACGGGCTCTTGCCTGCTTCTGAAGACCCCCAGATGATTATTGTCCCTGCTGAGGATCTGGGTGGTACCAACTGCCTGTTGGTCGCGCCACCGAACGCAATGACGTTTGGCTTTGGTGTCGATAGTTATCGTCGCCACGAGAAACTTGCGGAAGCGGTGGGAGTGCACCACCAGACCATGATGCTGGCTTCGATTGGACTCGACGTTGATGAGCCGCATGACCTGGATGCCCTGGTCGAGTATCTGGGGAACGATGGCATGGATACACACAGCTACAGATTTCTGAGGACCATTGGCGCGGAACCAGGTTTTGAACCCATGAACCGGGTTGTGGACCAATAGCCATGATGACACCGCATTTTGAACGACAATCCGCGCATGAAGCGGCGAGCGAACACCATGAGTCATGACATGAACCAGTTGCTGGCAGATTTGGCCGATGGCTATACAGCGACCGATGAAGAACTGCTGTCAATCGCCGATCGCGCTGTCATGAACGACATACTTCCGGTCGCCACATCCCTCAGGGACCAAGGGCACGCGGGTGCCGTGTCCTATTCACGGAAGGTCTTCATCCCTCTCACTCATCTTTGTCGCGACGTGTGTCACTACTGCACTTTTGCACAGGTTCCGAGAAAACTGAAAGCGCCGTACCTGACACCTGATGAGGTGTTGCAGATTGCAGCTGACGGCGCCAAAGCCGGTTGTAAGGAGGCACTCTTTACACTGGGAGACAAACCCGAACTACGCTACAAAGCAGCGCGTGATGGTCTGAAGGAACTGGGCCAGGAATCGACGCTGTCCTATCTGCGTGACATGGCGGAGCTGGTGTTCAACGAGACTGGTCTGTTTCCGCACCTGAATCCAGGTTTGATGAATGCTGACGAGTTGGCAGAGTTGCGCACGGTATCCATCTCCATGGGTATCATGCTGGAGTCGGCGTCTGATCGGCTCGGTGAGAAGGGGATGCCACATTATGGGTCACCGGACAAAGTGCCCGCCCGTAGGCTTGAAACTATTGCACTTGCGGGTGAGGCGCGGGTTCCTTTTACATCAGGTCTGCTGATAGGGATTGGTGAGACACGGCAGGAGAGGATCGAATCCCTGCTCGCGCTCAGAACCGCCAACGAACCCCACGGGCATATTCAGGAGATCATTGTTCAGAACTTCCGGGCAAAGGAAGGCACCCTGATGGTCAACGCGCCTGAACCGGATCTGGATGAACTGTTGTGGACCATTGGCATGGCGCGGCTCATCTTCGGTCCGTCAATGAACATTCAGGCACCGCCGAATCTGAGTCCTGGCGTGTTGTCACGCATTGTTGATGCGGGCATCAACGACTGGGGTGGTGTCTCGCCTGTGACGCCGGATTTTGTCAATCCGGAAGCGCCGTGGCCCCACCTGAGGGAACTGGAGAATGAAACCGCGGCGGCCGGGAAGGTGCTGATCGAACGCCTCGCCGTCTACCCTGAACATGCTCGGGGGATGGACGAGTGGATTGATCCAGAACTACAGCCATTTGTACGCCAGGCGATCGATGGCGAAGGCTTCGCACGTGCAGAAAAATGGTCGGCTGGTGCGGTGGAAGCGCCGCCAGCAGATGACCTCGATCGTGTGACGGGAATACCACGGTCGCAGGGTGCTGATGATCTACAGGATATTCTGAAACGTGCTGACGCCGGTGAGCGACTGGACGAAGGTGACATTGTTCGTTTGTTCAGAGCCAGGGGCGATGAGTTCTCGCTGGTCTGTCAGGCGGCAGATCAGATTCGACGGCGGGTGGCCGGCGATGAAGTGACCTATGTTGTGAACCGCAATATCAACTATACGAATATCTGCTATTTCAAATGTCAGTTCTGCGCTTTTTCCAAAGGAAAGCTCAGCGAAAATCTGCGCGGACGACCCTATGATCTGTCCCACGATGAAATCATGCGTCGCACCAAAGAGGCGTACGAACGAGGCGCGACGGAAGTCTGCCTCCAGGGTGGCATTCATCCGGAGTACACGGGTGAGAAATACCTCGAAATCTGTCACTCCATCAAACAGGTGGTCCCCGAGATGCATATCCACGCATTTTCACCCCTTGAGGTGTGGCAAGGCGCTCACACGCTGGGAGTATCATTGCATGAATTTCTTGGGCGGCTGAAAGAGGCAGGGTTGGGCACACTCCCAGGCACCGCCGCAGAGATCCTGGACGATGAGGTCCGCGCAACGTTGTGTCCGGACAAGATCAATACCGCACAGTGGCTGGAGGTGATGGAAGCTGCACACGATTCTGGTTTCACCACGACAGCGACCATCATGTTTGGCCACATGGAGCAATATGAACATGTGGCAAGGCATCTCCTTCGAGTCCGCGATCTCCAGGCTCGTACCGGTGGTTTTTCTGAGTTTGTGATTCTGCCGTTTGTGCACATGGAGGCACCAATGTACCAGAAAGGGAGCGCACGTCAGGGGCCGACCTTCCGGGAGGCCGTGCTGATTCATGCGATCGCGCGTCTGGTGATGAACCCGCTTTTCAGAAACATCCAGGCTTCGTGGACCAAACTGGGGCACGAAGGTGTCAGAGCCTGCCTGAAGGCAGGTGTGAATGACCTCGGTGGTACACTCATGAACGAAACGATTACCCGCGCTGCCGGGGCAAGCCACGGTCAGGAAACGTCACCGGAGCTGATGGAAGAGATCATTCGAGATGCAGGACGGGTACCTGTCCAGCGAACGACGAGCTATGGGAAGCCGCATGATCTGCAGGTACGTCGATCCTTTGGCGCACAGGTGCTGAAGGACCCGGAATATACCGCCGTTGCCAAGTACGAGCGGAAGGGCAATCGACACAAGAAGGATCTCTTGAGACCGGGTCTCGATGAGGAATCGGTTTCCAGTAGCGACATTATCTGAGTCACCTCGATTCTTTTCCCAAGAACGTACAAATCGAAGAAAAAATAGGAGCCTTCATGACCGTGCCGCAACGCGTAGCAATGACCCTGCCTCACAAGTTAGGTGTCAAAGAGACCATGGATCTGGCCGTCTGGGCAGAAGAACGCGGTTATGATGACGTCTGGTTTGCGGACAATTCCGGGATAGATGCACTGACGACTTCCGCAGCGGTTGCGGTGCGTACTGGAAGAGTTCGGATCGGCACGGCGATCATCCCTGTATTCACACGTACGCCAGCCGTATTCGCTTCAACGAGCCATGTGCTTCATCAATTGTCCGATGGGCGATTCATATTGGGCCTCGGTTCATCCAGTCAGGTCATGATGGAGAACTGGCATGGTCAGACGTTCGAGAAACCACTGACACGTGTCAAAGAGACAACCCAGTTGGTTCGCGCCATGCTGGATGGTGAAAAGACCGATTTTGATGGCAAGACGGTCAGTAGCCATGGTTACCGTCAGCTGGCTCTTGAGCTTGGGGCGGTACCGATCTACATGGCTGCACTCAGAGCGAAGATGCTTGAGGCCGCCGCCGAATTCAGTGATGGCGTGATCATCAATCTGTTTACTTTGTCCGCGTTGCCGAAACTGATGAAGCACATCCAGATCGGATGTGAACGCGCGGGCAAGAACATTGAAGACATGGAGATTGTCTGCCGCCACCAGGTGATTGTGACTGACGATAAGGACAAGGCGCGAGAGGCGGTGAGGAAGCAGTTCACGCCGTACTACGCGACACCGGTCTACAACAATTTTCTCTCCTGGTGTGGTGAGGAAGAGGCAGCGTCAATGATTGCAGAAGGCTGGGCGGCCAAGGATCGCGCGAAGACTGCCGCGGCCATGACTGATCGACTCATCGATGAGATTTCGGTGATCGGTAGTGCTGAGGAATGTTATGAGGGAATACGAGCTCGAGCGTCTGTTGGTGTCACAACGCACATCATCTCCTGTGTCGACATGGACCAGATCGAGGCGACGAACGAAGCGTTTGCAGGCGACAACTTCCGGGTCTAGGTCGCAGTAGCAGCACACGATAACAGCGACAGAGACAACATAAAGAGAGGTCATAGATGAAACTGGGCATTGTGGGCGGATACTCAGGACGCCGAGTCAGTATTGATATCGATAGGATCCGTGCGGCAGAAAGCATGGGATACGAAAGCATCTGGACAGCGGAAGCGTATGGCTCTGATGCAGTCTCACCAGCGGCCTGGATTCTGGCACAGACAGACAGGATCAAGGTCGGAACGGCGATCATGCAGATGCCAGCCAGGTCACCGGCGTGTACCGCGATGACGGCGATGACATTGAACCAGATGTCCGTGGGTCGCTTCATGCTCGGGCTTGGTGCCTCCGGACCACAGGTCGCTGAGGGTTGGCATGGCGTCGCTTACGGCAGGCCGATTACACGACTGAAGGAATACATCGGCATCGTTCGTCAGATCATGGCTAGGGAAGCGCCTTTAGAGCATGAAGGATTCCACTATTCGCTCCCATACAGCGGTGATGACGGAACTGGTTTGGGCAAGCCGTTGAAGAGCATTCTTGCACCGGATACCGAGATTCCTATCTATTCGGCGTCGATCACGCCTGCTGGTCTTGCGGCCAGTGCTGAGGTTGCCGATGGTGTTTTTCCGATCTGGATGGATCCCTCTCGTTACGATGTGTTCGAGCCGTCCATCAACAAAGGCCTCGCAAAAGCCGATAAGACGTTGCTTCAGTATGATGTAGCACCGTTTGTGACCTGTGTCATGGGCGATGACCTCGATCAATGTCGAATGCCGATCAAGGGCAACATGGCCCTGTATATCGGGGGTATGGGCGCCCGGGATAAGAACTTTTATAACGACTACGCAAAGGCGCTGGGTTTTGAGGATGCAGCGGTGAAAATCCAGGATCTGTATCTTGAAGGCAGGAAAGATGAAGCCATGGCGGCTGTCCCCGATGAGCTGGTAGATGCGGTACATCTTGTGGGCCCGGCAGAGCGTATCCGCGAGCGACTACAGGAATGGAAGAAAGCCGGGATCAATGGCCACGTGGGATCGATGTTGATCAGTTCCGGGCAGTTGGATGCGCTCGAACTGATCGCGGGAGAAATACTCTAACCCGCGATGCAGTAACGATGCACACATCGAGTCGCGGCAGGTTCATCTGATGGCGTATACCCTGAAAGCCCATCCTCATATCAACGAGATTGATGCTGCCGCGTGGGATACCTGTGCCAACCCGATCCTGGCGGAACCGGACTGCGGCATTCCGTTTGATCCATTCGTGTCCCACGCGTTCCTGAATGCGCTGGAGGAGAGTGCGTCGGCAGTGTCGGAAACCGGATGGTCGCCCTACCACATTTCTCTCGCCACAGAAGAGGATGAGGATACGATTCTGGGTGTGGTACCGATGTACCTCAAGAATCACAGTCAGGGCGAGTACGTTTTTGACCACAGCTGGGCCGATGCTCTCGAACGTGCTGGGGGTCGCTACTACCCCAAGCTACAGGTCTCGGTACCGTTTACACCCGCGACAGGCCGCCGTCTCCTTACACCTTCGGGTGGAAATGCGGAGGAGTGCCAGGTGGCTCTCCTGTCCGGGATGACACAGGTCGCTGAGCAGCTCAATGTGTCGTCTATTCACGTCACATTTGCCACCGAATCGCAGTGGCAGAACATGGGCCAGGCCGGCTTTCTTCAGCGAACCCACAGCCAGTTCCACTGGCAGAATGGGGGATACTCGAACTTCGATGATTTTCTGGACGCACTATCAAGGAAGAAACGAAAGAACATCAATCGCGAACGCCGGGATGCACTATCCCGCGGTATCACCATTGAGTGGGTTACAGGTAACGACCTGAAAGAGGCGCATTGGGACGCGTTCTATGAGTTCTACATGGACACGGGATATCGAAAGTGGGGTCGTCCCTACCTGACTCGCGAGTTCTTTTCTCGTATTGGTGAAACCATGCCTGATGACGTACTGCTGATTCTTGCGAAACGTGATGGCAGATACATTGCCGGTGCCATCAACTTCATCGGCGGTGACTGTCTGTTTGGAAGAAACTGGGGTTGCACCGAGCATCACCAGTTTTTGCACTTTGAAGTCTGCTACTACCAGGCCATCGATTTTGCAATAGAGCGGGGGTTGAGTCGTGTAGAGGCAGGTGCACAGGGTTCGCACAAGCTGGCGCGAGGGTACATGCCGTCGCACACGTACAGTGCGCATTTGATTGTGAACCCCTCATTCCGGGATGCTGTTGATCGGTATCTTGAGGATGAGCGCGAACACGTCGACCAGGAAATCGATTACATTGAGGAACGTCATTCCCCGTTTCGGGGTGATGCAACCGATCCATCCTCTGAGCCCTGACTCCGAATGCGCCAATGATAGATATACCAGGCGGGCGCTTTGTCATGGGGTCGAACACGTACTACCCTGAGGAATCGCCGTTGACTGAGCGGAACGTGTCCGCTTTCAGCATCAGTTCTGCTCCGGTGACCAATGGTGACTATGCCCGGTTTGTATCGGAGACCGGGTACGTCACAGTCGCGGAACGCCCTCTCGATCCTAAAGCCTACCCGGGAGTCCATCCCGATGACCTTGTGCCCGGGTCATTGGTGTTTGTGCGCACACAGGGTCCTGTGGACCTGGCGAACCCGGGGCACTGGTGGCGATTTGTGGCAGGTGCATGCTGGCAACATCCGGAGGGGCCCGATAGCAGTATAGCGGCGCGCCTGGATCATCCGGTCGTTCAGGTCGCCTATGAGGATGCCGAGGCTTACGCGGACTGGGCCGACCAGTCACTCCCGACCGAAGCCCAGTGGGAGTGGGCCTGTCGTGCCGGTGAGCCAGGAGAGTTCATATGGGGAGACCACGAGCGCCCTGAGGAAATGGCCAATATCTGGCAGGGCCGGTTCCCATTTGAGAACACATCGCGATTCCAGGGAACGTCCCCGATCGGCAGCTATCCTGCGAATGCCTGGGCGCTTAGTGACATGATTGGCAACGTGTGGGAGTGGACCGCTGATTGGTGGCAGGATGTACGTACCGAGGGTGGCTCAGATCCGGGTTGCTGTGGACCAGATGGTAGCTACGATCCACTTCAGCCTGACATCATGATCCCGCGGAAGGTCCTGAAAGGAGGGTCGCACCTCTGTGCAGCAAGTTATTGCCTGCGCTATCGCCCGGCGGCCCGGATTCCCCAGATGGTCGATTCCGCCACCAGCCATATCGGGTTTCGATGTGTCGCCAATCCCGGAGCCGCTGCATAGATTGCTGATGCCGTTGATTGGTCAGACCTCAAGACCGTCAAACAGAGGATCTACGCAGAACTTCCCGAACAGACGTTTGGTCGCGATCAACGCCTCTTTCGTTTCGGGGTACTGTCCCCTGTCGTCCGTATCGTCGATCCAGATATCCAACAGACCTCGCATCTCGTACAAGACCGGCTGATGGTCGGGCTGGTCTGCCAGATTCACAAGTTCGTGGGGGTCGGTTTCGAGATCGTAGAGTTCTTCGGCTGGTCTCGGACCATACGGTGCTGCCTGAGCCTCAGTCAGCTCCCCTTTGGCGTACATGGCTTCCGATTGGATGACCGCAGGCCATCTGAAGCGGAAGTTGGTCTGGTACACCGGTCGGTCTGTCATGTAATTGCGGATGTAGTGGTAGCGTTCGTCCATGACGCTTCGGGTACGGTCGACGACCCATTCGCAGCGGTCTCGGGCCGATAACACGTGCTCACGCTGAGAACCACTGAGAAGGTCACGCGTATCCATATAGTCCGGCACGTCGATACTAGCGAGCAGGAGAGACGTTGCACCGATGTCCAGTGTGGCCACCGGTTCGCGCCTTCGCGTGCCGGGCTCGATCTTCTCGCGCAGGGATGGCATACCCGGCGCCGCGATGATCAGGGGAACGTGCAAGCCCTCTTCGTAACACATCTGCTTGGCGCGGGGAAAAAGCGCGCCATGGTCACTCACAAGGAAGATCACGGTGTTGTTCCAACGGCCCATATCCCTGACTTCCTGCAGCATGTCTCGAACCAGGATGTCGCTGATCAACATGGTGCTCAGCTGGTCAGCAACCATGTCGCGCATTTCGGGTATGTCCGGATATTGCGGCGGCACAACGACGTCGTCAGAGTCTACAAGCTGCGGGTCATCGACACCCAGTTCCTGAAGTACTCGACGTGCCTGATCTGCAGAATACCCATCCTTGCCGCCATTGGTCTGAATCTGGGCAAAAAACGGCATGTCATCCGGACAGTCCTCGAACCGACCGGAGCCGCTCTGCAAACCGACACCGCCATTGACCTTGCCATCGGGTGTCTTTGGATCGTTCCCGGTGGAGTACAACGCGCTCCGGTTATTGGCAAAGTTGTAGTCATCCTTGCCACGGTTGAATGTGAAATACCCGGCGTCTCTGAACAGCTCAGGAATGGTCTTCTGGCCTTCAGGCAGATATATCTCTTCTCCGGGGAAGCGACTGGATCGCTGAACATGGGTGCCATTTCTGATCGCATAACTGCCGGTGATGACGGCTGATCGGCTGGGACTGCACACAGGGGCAGGTGAATACGCCCGCTCGAACACTATGCCGGACTGTGCCAGTGCATCAATGTGAGGTGTATCCACCAGCGGCTCGCCATAACAACCGTACCGCGGGTCCTGGTCTTCGATGTAAATCCAGAGAATATTGGGTTGTTCCATGCTGCATTCCGATGCAATGAGAGCGGACCTTAAGATATCGCGTTATCACCGGGTGTCTACCCTCTCTTCATCGCGTTTCCCGATTTTCGTTCCCACGCATGCGCTGCCTTTACCACTGATTCGATAATGAGTACTATTCTCATTTGTTTCCGGAATCACTATGCAGCTTCACCACGGACTTGGACGCACCGCTCGAGTGCTGGTATTGGGATACTTGCTCAGCCTCTTTGCGATGGCGTTGGCAGATGGGCCGGTGGGTGATCACGTCAATGAACTCCATGGCCATCTGGATGAATACAACACCGAGGTGACCTGGCTGATAGATCAGGTTGAAGCCATCGTGACAACCTATGAGAAGAAGGGCCGCAAGCACGCAAAACCGGAAAGGTTGGTGGACCACTGGGAGGCCGTGAAATTTCACTCCGCCATCGAATCCAACGACATCGCACTTTATGCCAACACATGGCAAGCGCTGTTTGGTGTACGTGAAGCGATTGAAGCCGAGCAATCGATAGAGCAGGTCAGGACCGCCCAACGAGAGCTCGAACAGGTTCTCTGGCAATCGCTGGGCGCGGTCAAGGTCGCCGCGCGGTATCAGGATCAGGGTTTGTTGCAGGAGGTGTCAACGCGGAAAGCGGTGATGCCTTCCAGGGTACTCATCGAGATCAAACAACAACTGGATCGCGTTGTTGCGAAATATGCAGAACGACTGCCCGAAGAGGCCGTTGCCATCATCGAGGAGACCTACGCAACGCGTTTCGAAACCGTTGAAGATGCACTCAAGGCGCTGGATCGGGATCTCGTAGAAGATCTGGAGAGTGACTTCCATGTTCGATTGCCGCGGGCGATTTCAGCGGGTGAATCGGTTGATGCGATTCGTCGTGTTGTGGACACGATGCACGGCAATCTGGATCAGGCCCGGTCTCTGCTCAAGTCGACCGAGCGTTGACGATCGGGCGCGGATTTGATGCCAGCTTTCAGCGCTGTCTCATATCAGACCGGCCCACGCTGCTAGGTTCCATCGCGTTCACGGGATTCAGAAAAGCGGGTCCATCTTCCTGCCAGCCCATGGTTTCATTCAGACCGACGATCTGCGCGAAGCGGGCATCGCCCCTGTGACGGTCGATAATTTCCTGCGGTAGTTCGCGTCCGTAACGCTCCTGAAGTTTTATCCACGGACGTGCCATGTACTGGGCGAGGTTCAGTCGCAAACCTGGGATTGTTCGTGGGTAGGAGCCGTGCCAGGTGTTGCCATGCCAGATCACGGCTGAACCCACAGGAATCTCAAGTGGGATCGCGTTGGGGTTTTCCTGACCGGGTAACAATGAGACCTCCGACGGTAACGGTGCCCTGGCTAACTTGTGACTGCCGGGGACAATGGCGAGGCAGCCGCCTTCACGGGTGTAGTCAACGAGTGCATAGTTGATATTGATCACGTTGGAGTAGGCTGGTAACGGATCCAGTAGAGGTGTGTCCGAATGAAGACCAATCTGGGCCCGTTCACTTGGGCCCTTCAGATGGCAAGTCATGGAGGACAGCTGAAGCCTGGAACCGAGAAGATAAGTGGCGAGCGCCAGCGACTGTTCGTTCATCAGGATCTCCTCGAACACCGGGTCACGAACGAGCAGATAGGGAATCAACCGCCAGTCTTCAAGACCCTCGCCGGAGTCCAGGTCGGGCTTTACGCCAGTCCGCTCTTCGCAGATTCTGAGAATGGCATTCCGTGCGCGTAAAACGGTCTCTGGTGGCAGCAGGTTTTCCAGTACCGTAAACCCCATGGCGTCGAGTTCTGCGATGTTTGATTCCAGGCCCAGTTCACGTAGTTGGCGGTAGAGGACGTTCAAATGCGCGGTGCCGGACCAGTCTTCGATTTCCATGATGAATCTTCTCTGCGAGTGGTCACTTCAGCATAGGCCGAATCAGGATTAGAGTAAAAATGGTGGTTTTTACTCTGATCGGAAATTCCGCCACAATGCGCCCCCGACAAGCCACGGAGTAGGCATGGACAACATGTCGAGAAGGGGTTTTGACCCCCTTACATACCGTTTTGAAGAACAGGCGCCGGAACTCGGCGAGGTGACCGAAGTCGCCGATGGCTGCTTCTGGGCCCGGATGCCTATCGGCGGACGGCTGAATCATATCAACGTCTGGTTGTTACGCGATGGTGACGGCTGGACGATTGTGGATACGGGTCTGTTTGGTGAGAACACCCAGCAGCACTGGCGAGCCATTTTTGACAAATATCTGGATGGGAAGCCCGTAACGCGTGTGATTGCGACCCATCTGCATACCGATCATACCGGTAATGCGGGTTGGATTTGCCAGGAATGGGGTTGTGAACTCTGGATGAGTCGCAGCGACTTTTATATGGGCAAAGTCATGGCCGCGGACGGTCCCTCAGATGTCCCCGATGATGCCATTGTGTTCTATCGCCGAGCGGGATTCGACGAGGACCGCCTGGATCGATATCGCAGCCGGTTTGGTCAGTTCGGTGCCAACATTGCACCGTTACCCGCGGGCTATCGGCGCATCATTGATGGCCAGTACATCAACATCGGTGGTCGGGAATGGCGAGCCATCATTGGACACGGTCATGCACCCGAACATGTATGCCTTTATTGCCCTGAACTGAAGCTCATTATTGGCGGTGATCAGTTATTGCCGCGCATCACACCCAATGTCAGTGTGCAGCCCTCGGAACCGTTCGCGAACCCCCTTAAGGACTGGATCACATCCTGTGTCCGTTTCCGGGAGGTTCTGCCTCCTGATCTGCTGGTGCTGCCCGCGCACGAGAGCCTGTATGAAGGTGTCCATGAACGCTTGACAGCATTGATTGACTGGCACGAAGTGGCCCTTGAGAAACTCTATGATCTTTGTGATGAACCACGGCGTGCTGTGGACGTGTTTCCTGCATTGTTCAAGAGTGAGATTACGGACTGGACGTTTTTTCCAGCGACCGGTGAGGCAATTGCCCATTTACATTGTGCACTGGAGCGACGTATGTTGCTCTGCGAGGAAACCGATGGCGTCGCCTGGTGGCGTCGGGCCTGATAAAGGAAAACCAATAGCTTGAAGTAGTAGAGCATGAAAACCGATGCTCTTAAGGAGGTGGCGATTGTTGACACGGCAATGTCAGCCTGTGCTACCGGAGTGTTTACTATCAATGAGGTGTTGGTGACGGATGGCTATACTGTCGTCGTAGACATGGTGGATATTGCATCCTTTTCTGCCGCGTACCAGGTGCTTGCCCAGGTCGGGCAATCAGCGACCGAGACGGGCGGGGATTCCGCTTCAGAGGAAGCCGTATCTGGGGAAACAGTGTCTGCAGAACCGATGTCCACTGAATCGGTCACCGAGGATCTGGTTGTTGTGGAAGTATCGACCGACTCACGGGCTCCTGACTCACCGGTAGGGAGCGAACCTGCACCAGAGCCGGCGATGCTGGTGTCGCTGAATCGGCTGATACTCGCGGGTGAATCTCTTTCTTTCGAAGATCAGACGGTGGATCCCCCTGTCAAACTCGCGTTGTTATCGCCG